>BNJS01001700.1_pt1 | contig 153754 bp, 189 predicted proteins | sample 8540461 | NCBI WGS metagenome assembly BNJS01 (sample SAMD00202454, study PRJDB9452) | human saliva metagenome | isolation source: human saliva | place: Japan | reverse complement strand
AAAGTTGTATTGGGCTTATAAGGTAATAGGGGTTATTAAAGCTTAATTAGGCTCAATGATTGTTGTCTGCGTTATAATATTTTCCTTTACTTTGCGTTAATCATATTATGTTGTATTTTGTCAAGCGTATAATAGTTTGGTTAAGTCGGGTACATCTTAGTAGGGGCTTTGGTGTACAGTCACCTTGGGCATATCGTTTTATTCGTTATGTGGTGAATGAGCACTATCCTTATTATAAGTACGAAGAGCTTGATGCGGAGATTACTGATATTGATAGACAAACACGCAAATTATGTAAGTTTTATTTCCGTTTAGCTAATTTTCAGCAGCCTCATTCCTTTATTGATTGCTACCCTGATGCTTCATCTTATATGCGCTATGTCGTTGCAGGTTGTCAAAAGACACACTATTATAAGATAACAAAAGAGGTGAGCGATACGGATTTAACGGATATTTTTGCAAAAGTAGGTGCGTTTAGTCTTATTCGTGTTCCTCTTGTTGAAAACTATCGTATGATTATTGATAAAGCTTTGGACTGTTTACCATCTTCATCTGTTTTGATAGTTGAGGATATTAAACGTAATGAGGAAGCAAAAGACTTTTTGGTCAAAAACTTATCACTGATAAGCGTACGAGGCATAACCTTTGACTTATATTTCTGTGGAGTAGTTTTTTTCTTAACAAGGAGATGGTGAAGCAGGATTATATTGTTAATTTCTAAAAATAGTAATATCTAACTATATTAATGTAATACTATAATGAGAATATATACGAAGAATGGAGATAAAGGTATGACCTCCTTATGTAATGGTTCTTGTTTGTCAAAGGATGATAGGCGTGTGGAAGCCTATGGGACAATTGACGAGCTTAATGCACACGTCGGTTTTTTGATTGCCTTAATAGAAACTGACAAACCCCATGCTGTCACGAAGGAAGTTGTTGGCATTATGGACTTTTTATATCAAAGTCAGAATATCTTGTTTTGTCGTAGGGTGGAATACTTGCTTCTTCATCGATTAGACCAGAAGATGAAGTTAGTTTGAATAGGTTCATTAGCCTTATAGAAGCTAAAATTGATACATTCTCAGCTCAACTTCCTATACAAACTCATTTTATTTTGCCAGGTGGAACGAAAGCGGCAGCTTATAGTCACGTCTGTCGAACTGTTTGTCGTCGGGCAGAACGGAGAATGGTTACCTTATACCAATATTTGCAATTGCCATCTGAACTCATAGCACTTATAAATCGTTTGTCAGATTATTTTTCATTTTGTCACGTTATTTGAATAATGATAGTGGTAAAATAGAAAAAAATATGGAAAAATACTTGCAAATAAGAAAATATATATTACTTTTTGCACGCACTAAGAATCATGTAAAAATAAGAATATGTATTGGACACTTGAATTGGCCTCTAAGCTTGAGGATGCTCCATGGCCAGCAACAAAGGATGAGCTAATTGATTATGCAATGCGCTCAGGCGCTACTTGAGGTGCTTGAGAATCTTCAGGAGATTGAAGATGAAGGGATGTCTATGACAGTATCGAGGATATTTGGCCCGACTATCCTTCAAAGGACGATTTCTTGTGGAATGAAGACGAATATTAAAGAGTAAAAGAGGTTGTATCTATATGGTTCAACCTCTTTTAAGTCTAATTGTCGTGGTTGAATGTGTTTGTAGAGCTTTCTCCATTTATATTTACGATAATCATTGTAGACAAATTGATTATTAGGTTCTAAGGTGATTTTGTAGTTGAAATGTTTGGTAGAGTCTTAACAGCGTAGGAGAATAGGGTCGCATAGGTTAGTCTGTTTCTGTTAAGTTGAAAGTTGCTGTCACTTCTGTCACACATAGTCCTAATGCAAATGCTTTATTTTCTGTGTTTTATATGAATTGTTAAAAATGACAGCAAATAAAAAGCAAGATTTAATAGGGTATATATCGAGATTAAAATAATGGTCTTTTTAAAGGTTGATACTAAGAAGTGGACAGCTATTAATTTATATTTATCATTTACAAAGCAATAATTAAACCTTTGAATCGTTATAAAATCGTGATTAAGCGATTATTATTCATAATTTTTGACTTTGTCTGTCTGACAGAGGGGACTGTCAGGCACAATATGATCCGTCTTATAGTCATTATTGGACGATGGAATCATCGTTTAATCCCGCTACCGTTGGTAAGAATAACAAGTTGAATGTTGTGAGTGCTTATAATCTTGATTTTGCAGGTTATGAGCATAATCCAAATACCTTTTATGTAGGAGGGGACATGCCTATCTATTTCATGAAGCAATATCATGGAGTTGGTGTTTCTATCTTGAATGATAAGTTAGGAACTTTTGTACATCAGCGTGTTGCAGGGCAATATGCTTTTAGAAAGGAATTATGGGATGGAATGTTGTCAGCAGGTGTGCAGGTGGGTATGCTCTTTGAGAAGTTAGATGGTTCAAAGTTAGATGTAGAGGAGGGGAATGACCCTGCTTTTACAGAGGGAGAGATAAATGGACATGGACTCGATTTAGGTACAGGAGTCTATTATACGCAGAAAAGTTGGTATGTAGGTGCAGCTGTTCAACATCTTAACGCTCCTTTGGTGGAATTGGGAGAAACTAATGAGTTACAGATAAATCGTACATATTATTTAACGGGTGGATACAATATTAAATTACGAAATCCGTTTCTTACTATACCAACCTCAGTTCTGGCACGTTATGATGGTGTGACTTATCGAACGGATATTACGACTCGTCTTCTCTATACTCATGAGGATAAAATTCTTTACGGAGGAGTTTCGTATAGTCCGACAAACTCTGTTACAATACATCTGGGAGGTAATTTGCATGGAGTAAATATTGGTTATAGCTACGAGATGTACACGGGTAGTGTTGCGTTCAAGAATGGTAGTCATGGCTTATGTGTCAGCTATCAAACCGATATTAACTTACAGAAGAAAGGTAGGAATAAACATAAAAGTGTAAGATTTCTATAGAAAGATATAATGAAAATGAAGAAAAGTATAGTAGCCATTTGTCTTGGTGCAACCATCTTGGGAACATTGACGAGCTGTTTTGCAGGTAAGTCGACCGCTTCGGCAGGACGTGGTGGTGAGGTTACGGGTGTTGAGGAGGACAGTCTTTTGAGAGCCAACCCCTTATGGTATGACCCTTGTTAAGCGTGGATGGCTAAGAATGGGTTTAGAAAAAGCAAGACTCTTTATGGGGTAAGAAGATGCGAGAGGATATTTCTGTGGACGGCTTTTGGATGGATGAAACAGAGGTGACCAATTCTGAGTATAAGCAGTTTGTAGAGTGGGTGCGAGATTCTATTATCCGTACACGATTGGCTGACCCAGCATTTGGAGGGGATGAAAGCTATATGATTACAGAGGATAAGAATGGTGATCCTATTACTCCACGTCTGGATTGGAACAAGCGTTTGCCTCGTAAACCAAATGAGAATGAACAGCGCGCCTTCGAAAGTCTTTATGTGACTAATCCTGTAACGGGGGAGAAGTCTCTCGATGCTCGACAGATGAATTATCGCTATGAGATTTATGATTACACCGCAGCAGCTTTGCGTCGAAATCGTTTAAATCCACAGGAGCGAAACTTAAATACGGACGTTACTGTTGACCCTAATGAGGTTGTGATGATATCAAAGGATACGGCATACGTTGATGAAAATGGTGTTGTCCATAACGAAACTATTAATCGTCCTTTATCAGGTGCTTGGGATTTTCTTAACACCTATATCGTTAATATCTATCCTGATACGACTTGTTGGGTGAATGACTTCCGTAATTCAGATAACGAGATTTACCTTCATAATTATTTCCAGTAATCCTACTTACAATAACTATCCAGTGGTAGGGGTTACTTGGGGAGCAAGCTAACGCTTTCTGTGCGTGGCGTACGGACTACCTTCTCAAAGGTTTTGGGTAGAGGCACGTTACGTACAGCGTTATCGTCTTCCTACCGAGGCTGAGTGGGAGTATGCTGCTCGTGGAAAAAGGACAGGATGAGTTCCCATGGAATAATGAAAATGTGAAGAGTGGTAATGGATGTTTTTATGCTAACTTTAAGCCAGAACGTGGAAATTATACGAAGGATGGCAATCTAATAACAAGTAGGTAGGCATCTATGGTACAAATTCTAACGGCTTGTTCGATATGGCTGGTAATGTGGCAGAGTGGACAAGTACAGTTTATACTGAGGCTGGTGTTGATGCCATGAATGACCCTCAATCCACAATTAGAATATAAAGCAGCTAAGGAAGACCCTTATCGTTTGAAGAAGAAGAGTGTTCGTGGTGGAAGTTGGAAAGATCCTGAGAATTATATCCGAAGTGCTTGGCGCACGTGGGAATATCAAAATCAACCACGTAGTTATATCGGATTTCGTTGTGTTCGCAGTCTTGCAAGCTCGTCAAGTGAGGCTGCAAAAGAGAATAAGAAAAGCAGTAAAAATAAGAGAAGATAAATGGCACAGTACAGTAAATATAATTTTCGTATACCACTTACAAAAGTGGATGGATAGTGTACCCGGACAGACATTCTTGAACTATGGCTATAGTTGGGGTGCTTCGGTGGTTATTCTCGGTGCTTTGTTTAAGTTGACCCACTTACCTGGAGCTAATATCATGCTCTATTTCGGTATGGGTACTGAGGTGATAGTGTTTTTCCTTTCGGCTTTTGATCGTCCGTTTGATAAGACAGATGACGGTCGTGAGCTACCTACACATTTTGTAGAGCATCCTGCTGGAGCTGAGGAAAAATCAGTAGAAAAAGTTGAGGATGTCTCAGAGTTGGAAGATTTTGCGTCAGAGAATACGTTGCAAGAAGTAGGACAAACGTTGCCTACGGCTGCAGAGATTGCTGCCGCAGTTGTTGGTCAGCAGAGTAAGGTCGTTATTGATTCTCAACAGCAAACGCCAGAAATGGTCGAGGCACAGACAAACTACGTTGCTGCACTTCAGAGTTTGACGGAAATGTTGGGTAAGGTCAATGAACAGAGTCAGCGATTGACAAGAGATAGCGAAGAGATGGAGAACCTTAATCGTACGCTTACGGGTATTGCTAAGGTTTATGAGATGCAGCTCAAGAGTGCCAGTCAGCAGATTGGTACCATTGATCAGATTAATGACAAAACACGAAAGATGGCGCAACAAATTGAGCAACTCAATAGTATCTACGCTCGAATGATTGAGGCAATGACTGTTAATATGCGTGTGGCAGCACCGGGTACAGCTCCTCAACAGTCAACTTACGATAGTTTGTAATGATGAAAAGATAGGGAAGTGGGTAGTGTTACTCCATTTTTCAAGATAAAGAATAGAATGAATGGCTATTAAGAAGCGAAAGATTTCCCCTCGCCAGAAGATGATAAACCTGATGTATATCGTCTTAATGGCAATGTTGGCATTGAATATCTCAACAGAGGTGCTCAACGGATTCTCTGTTGTTGAGGAGAGTTTGAATCGTACAACGGGAAATTCATCTAAAGAGAACGAGGCAATCTTCGGTGAGATTGACCAAATGATGCAGAAAAATCCACAAAAGGTAAAACAGTGGTTTGTTATGGCATCAACGGTTAGGGAGATGAGCGACTCCCTCTATAACTATGCTCAGTTATTGAAGGTTGCAATTGTTCGTGAGGCTGATGGTGAGAAAGGTGATCCCTTAAATATAGAAGGAAAGGACAATATCGAGGCAGCCAGTTATATTATGTTGAACCCAGCCAATGGGCAGGGGCGTAAACTTTATGAGGCTATCAATAACTATCGGTCACGTATTTTGCAGTTTGTAACAGACCCTCAACAGAAGAAACTTATTGAAAGTAACCTTTCTACGGATGTTCCTCACCATTCGATGGGTAAGAATTGGGAAGAGTATATGTTTGAGAATATGCCTGTTGCAGCAGCAGTAACGCTCCTCTCTAAGTTGCAAAGTGATGTTCGATATGCAGAGGGAGAAGTGCTACATAGCTTGGTGGCTAATGTGGGTTTGAAAGACTTACGAGTAAATAAGTTGCAGGCCTTTGTCGTTCCAAGTCAGACACGTCTTTATCCAGGTGAAACGATGACAGCACAGATGTTCATGGGAGCCGTTGATTCGACACAACAACCACAAGTCTTTGTGAATGGTCAGTTAATTAAGGGTAATCAGATAACTGTAAAGGCAGGTGCGCCGGGCAAACATACTTTAAGTGGATATATGCTTGTTAAGGACTTGGCCGGGAATGTGTTGCGTAGGAACTTTTCGCAAGATTATTGGGTGACGGGTGGTCCGCAACCAAAAGAGTATATCAATCCTCAGGGAATGCAGAAAGTACCAGCGTTGATGGAATGGCAACGATTGCAGCTGACTTGATGAATGTACTCTATGCAGGTTTTGACAATCCAATTACTATAAGTATTCCAAATACCCCACAGAGTGATGTTCAGGCGACAATGTCAGGAGGTTCACTTGTTTCAAGAGGTGGTGGTCATTTCGTAGCACTGGGCCTTCGGCTGTGGGTCAGCCCGTTATTATCGCTGTGTCAGCAAAGGGACGTAAGATAGGAGAGTACCAGTTCCGTGTGAGAAAGTTGCCAGACCCATCTCCGTATATTGCCATGGGAACTGATCGATTTAAGAGTGGAACTCTCTCAAAGGCAACCCTTATGTCAGCTCCAGGTATTCAGGCAGCTATTGATGACGGTTTGCTTGATATTCCTTTCACTGTGACCAGTTTCCGTGTTGTCTTCTTTGATAATATGGGTAATGCCCTTCCGTTAGCAAAGTAATGGTGCTTCATTCTCGTCACAACAGAAAGAGCAATTCCGTCAGTTGAGTCGTAATAAGCGTTTCTATATTACAAAATGTTGTCGTTCATGGACCTGATGGTACAACTCGAACGCTCAATGGAAGAAATATGGAGGTTATTGTCAGGTAGTGGAGTTGACGAGTTATAAAGTAACAATATTAGTTAGCTGTATGATGTTATCCCTATCTGTTTAAGAAAAGAATAAACAATAAAAATAATGAAAAAGATATTTCTCATAGTCTGCACAGTATTTACGGTTCTTACTTTAAGTGCACAGCCCGCAGCCCGTCGTAACCAGCAGGTTCAATCACCTGCTAATACGATTACAACACGTGCGCAGATTTCCTTTCCAACAACAGCCCCTATGGAAGAAGATGTTGTTTGGCGACGTGATATCTATCGTGAACTGAAACTTGCTGAGGATGCGAATGCGGGACTATACTATCCTACGGAGCCTGTTGGTTCGCAGATGAACCTTTTTACCTACATCTTCAAGTTGATGATGAGTGGTCCTAATCGTGGTGGTATCGTAGCATATAATTATCGTATGGATGGTAATGAGGTGTTCACGGACTCTGCTCGAATTAAGCCTTTACAGTTTCTTGATAATTATCACATTTTCTATGAGCGTACAGATCATGGTATTCGTCTTGAAAATAGCGACATCCCTTCAGCTGAGGTGAAGGGTTATTATCTTAAAGAGAGTGCCTACTATGATCAGGGTACTGCAACCTTTCATCGTAAGGTGGTAGCTCTTTGTCCGATTATGTATCGTGAGGATGATTTTGGTGATGGGGAGGTTAAATATCCACTTTTCTGGGTTCTCTATGATGATTTGGCTCCTTTCCTTGCTAAGCAAACCATTATGACCAGTAATCTGAATAATGCTGCAACGATGAGCGTTGATGATTATTTCACGATGAACCTCTATAAAGGTAAGATTTATAAGACAACTAATATGCAGGGTAAGACGTTGGCACAATATTGTTCTAATGATTCTGCTTTGTCTGCTGAACAAAATAAAATAGAACAGGAATTGATTGCCTTTGAGAAGAATATATATGGTAATCCTGCTCGACGTGATAGTCTTGATAGCATATCAGTAGCTAAGGAGGCTGACAAGACCGTCAAAAAGTTGGGACGTTCTCGTCGTGGTAGTGTGACAAAAAGTAGCGTTAGTCGTACGCCTCGTTCATCTTCCAATAGAAGTGTGGGGACCTCATCAGCACGTATTTCTGTACGACGCGAACGTCATTAATGATAAAGTGTTTATCTTCTTTCTTGGTAATGATAATGAGGTTATCATATTTGATACTTATATTTAAGAAGAAACATATCACAGGTGCTTTGGTGTTTCTATGCACTTTTGTATCCTTGTCTGCTCATGCAGATGGATTATTAAAGTTAGGCCTAAAGGGAGGAGTAGATGCAAATGTTTTTCATTTTTGATAAAGAGGTTCTCGATAAGTCTAATCAGATAGGTTGGTTTGCTGGACCCACAATGAAATATATCTTTTTCCATTAGTAGGTTTAGGCTGACGTATCTATTCTCTATGATTATCGTTTAACACGTATCGATTATGCATTGATGAGATCAAGGATAAAAGCAAGAACAGCTTGTTTTTCCCGTGAATGTTCGTTATTCTATTGGTTTAGGTGAGTTGGCAAGTGTCTTTTATCTTTGCAGGTCCTCAGATAGCCTTTTAATATTGGTGGGAAAAGATTTTCCAATGGGGTGAAGAGAATACTTACAAGTTGGATAATAGTAATTTGAGTGTTAATATAGGCTTCGGCGTAACAGCATTTAAGCACTTGCAGGTAAGTGCTAATTATAATATCGTTTGTGGAAGGACGGGTAGTGCAACGTTGAAAACAATAACAGATGCAGTGAAGCCATTAAGGATGAGAAGGATAGTCGTAATCAACACATGGCAGTTAGGTTTAGCATATTTCTTCTAAATAAATAATATGAAGGTTTTTCATAGATTAGTTCCATTTCTTTAATGAGAAATGGAACTATTTTTTATGATTCCTTAATTCCGCAGCATTATTTCTTGTAAAAACTCCAGGTGCCTGAGAAACAAAGTCCTCAAAACACTTGGATATGTCAGAAATTTCACCTATCTTAGTGCTACGGAAATAAAAAGTAAGCAAAAAATCTGACATGGCAAAGGTAGCAATTAAAAACGAGAATATCACTTCTTTCGGTGGAATTTATCATAATTATGGACGTTTTTCAAAGTTGAGCTTTGAAGAACTTACCGAATCTGTATTGGGAAAAACGTGGAAAGTAGTGGTAAAGCATTCAGCCATGGAAGTACTTTCGGATCTCTCTTCTTCAGCTATCTTTGCGGCGGAGAATGTCTTGAGGATATCAATACGCTTATAGGTCAGTTCAAACAGAGACACGGTACGCTACTACCCAGTGCCGATACGGTGGGGCGCGGACTAAAAGAGCTTTGCCGAAGAGAATGTTGTATATACAAGCGAGACATCTGGTAGGGTCTTATAGTTTCAACACAGCTGAAAAGCTGAACACCTTACTTTACGAATGATACGGAGGATGGTGCTTATAAAGGCAGGGCAGTCATGTTGACTTAGACTTTGACCACGGTTTATTCCTGCCCACAAGTTCGACGCAAAGTATTCCTATAAAGCAGGATTTTGGCTACTTCTGGTTGGGCTTCCATTGGGGGTATCATAGTTGGAGGTGAGAATCGTGATGGAAACACCAATGTAAATTCCATCAGGAGGACACACTTCGCCGCATTATGGACCGTGTGACCTCCGAACTCGGTGTTGTGATAGAGCGTTTCCGTGCTGATTGCGGGTCGTTCTCAAAGGAAGTCATCCAAACCATAGAACCACGCTGCAACACGTTCTACATACGTGCTGCCAATTGTGGCAGCCGACACGAGGAGTTCCGCCAGTTGAAAGAATGGAAGAGCATTGAAGTTGGTTGATGAGAAATGCGATATCGCCTCTGTCAGCATGGACAACCTCATCGAAGGAAAGTCATACAGAGCTTGTCGTACAGCGTAGTCCCTTGAAAGACAAGCACGGCAGGGAACAGACGGATATGTTCGGAGAAATATACATATATCGCTGTATCCTTACCAATAATTGGACATCTACCGAGAAAGACATCATTACATTTTATAATGAGCGTGGAGCGAGCGAAAAGAACTTCGACATACAGAACAATGACTTTGGATGGTCGCATCTGCCATTTTCTTTTTATGGCTGAGAATATGGTTTTCATGATGGTTACCGCCATGCTGAAGAACTTCTATCTTTATCTCATCCGTCATATCAGCGAGAAGGTTAAGCTGTTGAAAAAGACAAGCAGGCTGAAAGCCTTTATTCTGCATTTTGTCAGCGTGCCAGCAAAATGGGTGCGAACGAGGAAGGCGGAACATTCTGAACCTATACACAAATAAAACCTACTACTCAGAAGTCTTCCTTGAATAAACAGCATATCTTTACGATTCTCATATTCCCCATTAGTTTGGGTGGGGATTTCATGCTTAAAACAAGTCCAAAAACATCGAAAAGTCTCATATCAATGTATAGAGTCCCAAAATGTCACATCAATATATAAAAAAATTTTCTCACAAGAAATTATATTGCGGAATTATGGTGATTGTTTAATGAGGCCTTTTTCTGTTATCGTGTAGACTTCTATCATTGTTTATTTGCATAATTCTTTGTAACTTTGTATTCGTACTAATCCAGATGTTCAATTAATGATGATTGTCAGGAGATAATATTTTGATAATGAGCTACGCTAACATTATTTTGCCCCTTCCTCTTGAAGGATATTTCACCTATGGTGTACCAGAGTCCTTGAAGGCTCGAGTAGCAATAGGTGTGCGTGTGTCTGTGCCGTTAGGGAAGAGTAAAAACTTATGTTGGTATAGTTGTGACTATCCTGTAAAAGTTCCGAATTCATCGAATAATCATACCGCGAATGGAAAGGAGATAATCTATAAGAATATTTTTGACGTACTTGATAATTCACCTGTACTTCTTTCACAGCAGTTGAAATTATGGAAGTGGATTTCTGATTATTATATGGCACCTATTGGTAGATGTTTATAAAGGCAGCATTACCATCAGGACTAAAAAGGAGTATAGCTATCGTCCGCGGATGGAGCTTTATGTTCGTTTGGCGAGACAACTTTCGTCACGAACGGCACACTGACGCTGATGATTAATTCTATGAAGCGTGCATCAAAGCAGGTGGATGCCCTATGAAAGCTTATTTGCAGTTGGCAGGTGTCGATGAAATGGCAGAAATTACACCAGATGCTGTTTTTCCGTGAGGTAACGAGGGAGGAACTAATGAATGTTAGTCATGCTTCTATTGGAGTTCTTCGTGCATTGCAAGATAGGAAAATTCTTGTTACATACGAGAAGGAGGTTGGTAGGCTGAATAATGGGAACCCGCCACAGCCGAGAATATAAAATCTCTGAATGAGGCACAAACCGAAAGCTTATAATCAGATTCTCTTACCAAATGATGGGACATAGTGTGACATTACTTCATGGTGTTACTTCGTCAGGAAAAGACGGAAATTTATATTCATCTGATTCAGAAAGCACTTAATGAGCATAAGCAGGTGTTATATCTCTTGCCAGAAATCGCACTAACAGTGCAGATTACAGAACGCTTGAAAGCTGTTTTTGAGGGAATCGTTTGGGGATTTATCATAGTAAATATGGTGATGCAGAACGAGTGGAGATTTGGCTATAAGCAGTTGTCTGGTGCGCCATACGATGTAATATTAGGTGCAAGAAGTGCAGTTTTTCTCCCATTTCATCGACTTGGATTGGTTATAATAGATGAAGAACACGAGCAGAGTTTTAAGCAACAAGACCCTGCTCCTCGTTATCATGCTCGCTCGGCAGCGATTGTGTTGGCACAGATGTATCCTGAGGCAAAAAACACTTTTTGGGGAACAGCTACACCTTCGATGGAGAGCTATTATAATGCTAAGCAGGGCAAGTATGGTCTTGTTGAGTTAACGCGCCGTTATAAAAGATATTCAACTTCCCGAAATAGAGATTGTTGATATAAAGGATCTTTACCGTCGAAAGATGATGACAGGCCCATTCTCTCCACGTCTTCTTTCTGCTGTTCGTGAAGCTTTGGGGCGTGGGGAACAGGTGATTTTATTTCAGAATCGGCGAGGCTTTGCACCGATGATTGAGTGTAAAGCAGTGCGGTTGGGTGCCAAAGTGTCCAGATTGTGATGTTTCTTTGACCCACCATAAGAACATGAATTATCTTTCTTGTCATTATTGTGGTTATACAACGAGAGTGTCAGAATCTTGTCCTTGTTGTGAAAGCGAGGATATTCGTGGAAGAGGGTATGGTACGGAGAAGATAGAAGATGAAATTTTGCAGATTTTTCCTGAGGCTCGTGTGGCACGTGTGGACCTTGATACAACACGTACACGAAATGCGTATGAACGTTTGATTAACGACTTCTCAACGGGAAAAGAGTAATCTTCTAATCGGAACGCAGATGATTTCAAAGGGACTTGACTTTGATAATGTGTCAGTCGTTGGTATTCTTAATGCTGACTCAATGCTGAATTATCCTGATTTTCGTGCATACGAACAATCCTTTATGATGATGAGTCAGGTCAGTGGTCGTGCTGGTAGAAAAGGTAAACAAGGTTTGGTAATTTTACAGACAAAGAGTCCCTGACTTACCAGATCATACAGCAAGTGGTCCGAAAAATGATTATCAGTCGTTCTATTCTGATTTGTTAGTCGAGCGACGCGATTTCATTATCCTCCATTCTATCGTCTTGTTTATGTTTATTTGAAGCATAGGGATGAAAATATAGTCAATTCTGCAGGGTTTAGAGTTTGGAAGTAGACTTCGTGAGATTTTTGGTGACCGAGTACTTGGTCCTGATAAACCAGCTGTAGCCCGTGTGAAGACGTTGAATATTAGAAAGATTATGCTCAAGTTAGAGAATGGTATCGATTATTCACGTCTCGACAGTATCTTCGTAGTGCCTTGGAAGCCATGTTGAAGGATAAGAGATGAGTGCTTCTTCAAGTGTATTATGATGTTGATCCGCTATAGTATTAGTTACTTATCTCTTTTCTAAAAGTCTTATTCTCAAATTATTTTCATGAAAATAATTCTTTTTGTTTATGAAAAATAAATGAATGGAGCTTGTTGTTAGTGCAGGTTGGAAATTGTGTTAGTCCTTTTCTAAAACGATGTTTGACGATTTTTAAGCATATCTTTCAAAATGCGATAAGGTATGAAAAGCATCTTTTTATATCATATATTAATAGGTTTTAAGATAGATGTTAATCAGTAAGTAGGGTATAGTTCTTTGAAGCCATCAACGATGTTATTGATGAGCTTGGGATTATCTTTAATTGCTGTTTACATATTATCAGATACGCACTCTTCATGAGGTTATAATGATGTTCAAACTCTTCTGAGTTAAAGTAGGTCTGCATATACCTACTGTATATTCGGAATCTTTTAGTTTCAAGTTCAGACTCCCCAATAGAGTTAGCACCAATAAAAACCAAAAGAAGCTTTATCGTCTTTTTCCTGCAACCTCTTTCATAATAGCCATGCGAAGTCTGTATACATTGTCTGAGAACCAAATTTGAAGTCCCGTCAGGATATTATATTTCTTGTCACTATCTCTATGTGCTTTTAGATGGAACTTGACGGCATAAAAATGTTGTGAATAAACCTCTACCCACACTCCCAATAAGTCTGATGACTTTTTATCAGACTTAAACGAATACAAAGTTTACAAAGTAAAAAGCCTTGAAAGGCCCATCCAAGGCTCATCTACTTTTCTTCACAAATCTGTAAGGATAATAACTCAGGCTCATTTTGTGTAGACATTTTGAGGTGTTGAGGTAAGCATCAATCTTCATTCTCTCAGCTTCCTCTTTTTGGTACACTGCACAAAACCATTCCCGCTGAGAGAACTTCTCTCTCTTCGGCAGATAAGTATCTTGCAGTCCTTTGCAAGCTTTCTAATTCTCTTTTCTCTTGGTATGCTGTTTACAAGCAATCCTTGAGGCAAGTGTTGATATTGTTGTTCCCATAAATTTTATTCCTTTCTGCTGCAAATATAGAATAATGAAGTTGAAAACGACAAAGTAGTGCGATGAAATTATAAAAGTGAAGAGGCAATCAGAATCACTCTGACTGCCTCTTGTGTGGTAATAGTTATGAAAATGGTAGATTTATTGTGGTTTAGAAATCAATATCAAGTCCTATACAAACACCTTATTGGTGCAGGTGAATATGTCAGTGTTTGTGGTTCCGATTTTCTCTGGTTGTGTTGTTACAGAACCATCAGGTTGTATCACTTGTTTCTACCAACTACGATTTCGTCTGTGTATTCCTTCTTGAAGTTTGAGTAGTTAGTGAAGAGTAAGCAACGTTCAGGTGTGCATTCTTTTGCAACCTTAATCTTTGCACCAACACCAAAACTGTAGCTATTTGCTAACGAAACTAAGGTCGGTCAGTACTCTACCATCACCAAGACCATAGAGTGTACATGACCACCTGGCGCTGACAGTTACTGATGGGTTAATATCATTCAACACACAGCAAGGAACTCTTGTGTGTTGTTCTTGAGGAATTTCTGCTTGTCATTGTCCGTGCGTGCATCCTTATCGAAGTAGTGGTTATATCCTGCCATATGCGGAGGTTTTTCAGTACTTCATCTGCTACACAGAGCAAGAATACGGGGAATGTCGTTAGGAGTGTTTACGCCATCTTTGTAACGATTAGTATCATCCTTCTTTGTTTTGTTCTCAATGTTGAGCTTTGTAGTAAACTCATAGCGTGCAGCAAAGTTCCACTTACACGTGCGGTAGTCGATGCCAAGAATAGGGTGATGCCCCATCACGCTGAGAAACCTCATAGCGGTCTTTTACATTTTTCTTTTGCTACTGTTTTAGTTTTGTCAGCACCTGCGCTAACGAGCTTTGCACCTTCGCGCTTTCTGTGCGTCAGCTGCATATTGGTCTGCAGTTGCCAGCAACCTAGCCTTTTCAGTGAGGGTCAGTAGCCTTGTTTGCTTGTGCCGCGAAAGGCATCTGCTTGGGTCTGTACAGCGACAGCTCTGTGCCTGCAATGCACTTGCCTTTTCGTTTCAAAGCTTTAACCTTTGAATCGAAGTAGTCGTAGAGTTTCTGATTGTTGCCACCATTTGCTGAAATGTTGGTAATACTACCTTCGTATGTTGTTGTAGATATAGTTGAAACGAGCGCACCAAATACAGAGAGGTTTCCTCATTAATCTTGTACAGCACCAGAGTTGGAGTCCGAAGTTATACTGCTGACCGCTCCTTATAGCTTTGAAGGCTATAGCTGGTAGCAGGTGTCTCATTCTGTCCGAGAGTGCCGAGAAGGTAGGTAACTGCTTGTTAATGGCGCCGGAAGAAGTGATCTTGACGTTCGAAACTTGGAGAGTCCCTCGTTGAATGTAGACTTTCCACCGCCACCAGTCAGTCCAAAAGCCTGCCTGAAAACTCCATTTGTCTTTTATTATATGCCACCTGAAAAGATGGGAGGATGGGCACAGAGGCTTTACCTATGTAGAACTTACTGCCGTCTGTAGTATTTCCACCATTCAGTTTAAAAAGGATACTCGTAGGAGTGTTAGCGAATGCGGGTACACTGAAAGTGGAAGTAATTTCACGTGTTTGATATACGTTTTGGAAGTTAGAGAGATGAAAAACCTTGGTCAAGGAGATGCTACACCAGCAGGGTTAAAGTAAAGCGCCATCAATGCCAATAGCACCTACACGTGCGAAGTTACGATTGAAAAGTGATATTCTGATTGGTGTTTGTAGCAATCCACCAGCTTGTGTTGTTGTTGCCATTGCGAGCAATGCAGCCGCAAGGACGAGTTTTTGATACTTCATTTTGTGTTGTGATTGTATATAAAACTTGAATAATCTGGTTGCAAAGTTATAAAAAGATTGTTCTAAAATTCCAAATTTTTGTTCGTTTATTCTCTCTTTTCGTCACGGCTCTTTCATTTGAAGTTTTGGTTCTTATTCTAAATATCATTATTTTATAGCACGCCAGTAACATAGTGAAAGCTGTTCTTTTCTAAAAATACAACCATAATCGTATGGTGTTTAGCTATTGATATTCGTGTGGTATGACAGGTTTAATACTTTGTCTAATTATTTGAAAATCAACAAAATAAGTGACAATAAAAGTTGGTCAAGTGAGCTGTTTTTTGTACCTTTCCTCTATAAAACCGAAAAGAAATCGTCACAGAAGTAACTTAAACCAAAGTCTATGCTTATTATAGTACATAACGATACTATGCAAGTCATTTGCTGACCTGCATGAAAAATGATACTTTCCTCTTCGAGCTTAACGCTCACACTGAGTTCCATCGCCAGTCATGTCGTTGGTTAATTTGTCATGACGAGGTCATATGCCATCACAAAGGTAGTAGCCTTTCCATGACTGGTATATTGCGTCATCCATTTTATTACGGATGCTTCGATTATGTTGTTGAAATCCTTATAGATACACCGTCCTTCAAGATGTTCCATGCACAAATAAGCATTTTTCCTTGCTATTGCTACTTGAACTTTCATTCTGTTTTTCTTTCTGACTTGTGTCTGGTGGTAGGAGAATCGGCTAAAAACAATTCTTGGTGCGACTTGCACCCCATGAGCATTGTGATGATGGTTCGTCGAAGGTATCGGTTTCCATAAGTGATGCGGCGTGATTTAATAGTCTTGTTAGACTGATCATTGCGTGGCTTCAGTCCACTCCAGGAAAGCGAGATGGTTGGCTGTTTCAAAGTGACTCATGTCGGTACCGATTTCTGCAATCAATGATGTAGCAGTCCTCATCTTCACTCCCAGAATTGTCTGTAAATTGTGCAACTGTGTCGAATACTCATTTTCGCAAATGGCCAGCATCTTGTCCATACATTGCTGTTTGTGTTGCTCTGCTAAGTCTATTTCTGCCTTGAGGCTGCCGCACTTGATATCTATGTCACATTCTGTAATGCTGCCCGATGGCAGAAGCGATTATAGTTTTCTTTCCATGGTGATTGATAATACGTCCGTGGATTTCCTCCACGAGCGCATTAGGGGTCAGTAACTCCTTCGCAGATTTTATCTATCACTGCCTTGTAGCTCACACTGTCCGTGTTAGATACATAGTTGCTCAGACGGATGTTACACCGTTGAACGGCTGCGTCCAACTTGGCAAGTTTGCGGATAATCTCATCATCAAGATCATAGATACGCCGGTCGTACTGACGCAACTGTTGGATGCGTTCTGGAGGAACAAAACTACCGTTTACCAGTTCCTTTAGCATGCACTCTGCAATCCATTGTGCATCCTTCACATCACTCTTGTGACGAGGCAATTGTTTAATGAAATAAGGGTTGATGAGTTTCAACTTGAAATGTGGCTCAAGAGCTCTCCAAATAGGATCAATACACACTTGTGCTTTCCATACCGACTTCTAAAACGTGATGTGAGAGCATCAAATCACGCATTTCAATTAGTTCTGTTGTTAAAACACCAAATTTCTTCTCGTAAATTTCACCTGTGCTACTCAAAAATACAAAGATAAACACTATCTTTGCATGAATCAGAGCCACATACCGTTCTCATAAGCTTTCTCAATATTTTTGGGTTAAACATGAATTTATCACCCCAAAGATACAAAAATGTGACGTAAGAAGCGCGATAATAGGGCGAAAGAAGGTAGTGTCCTTGACATTTTCAATCTCGAATGCAAGTTACAAAACGGGAACTAGTGTGGGAGATTTCTTTTCAGTTTTTATCTACACTGACTTATAAATCGAGATTTTTATGTAAATTTATAGTAAAAATAGATAATCATGAAAGGGAAAACAGTCACTCGACCAAACTAATGGGATTGTCGCTAACACAATCAACCACACCTGCTAAGGTAATAAAAACAAAATTAGAAGGTAGTATCTTAGAAAAACTTTACGAGTTTTTCCTCCTCAATACCCGATTTCCGTGAGATCAGAGAAGGAAACATACGTCACAAGTTGAGCGATGTCATTATGTTACTAATATTAGGGTCGAGTATCAAATTGTGTCAGCAGAGCAGAAATCATAGAATTCGGTAAACACAACCTCAAGAGGTTCCGTAAATTGGACATATTAGCCAACGGCATTCCATCCGAGCCAACTCTTTGTCGCATGGAAGGGGATTGATGATAAGGCAATAGCTAACCAGCTACAGGTCTTTGCCGAGACGTTTCACAAGGAATTGTTGGGGATGTGCTGCGCCCAAGAAATCATCTGCATAGACGGAAAGGCAGAGTGCGGCACTGTTTTTGAATAATGGACAGAAACCCAGATATCGTATCTGCTCATTCATTTCCAACACCAAATATCACGTTAGCAACCGAGGCCTGCGAAGAGAAGAGCAATGAAATAAAGGCAGTTCCACGGCTTATTGATAAAAATTGATATATCAGAGAAAATAGTCACGGCAGACGCCATGTCTATGCAGAAAGATATCATTAACAAAATCAGAGAGAAAATGGAGACTTCATCATAGAACTGAAATCAAACCAGCGTTCACTGCGTTATGGTGTAGAGGATAAAATCAAAGAACTGTCTCTGTTAACTCCTATTGTGGCAAGCCGGAACTCAGGGCATGGGAGAATTGAGACGAGAAGCTATCGTGTGTTTAAAGGGACTGACCTCATTGCAAATAAGGAGAAGTGGAACGGTAACCCTGACCATCATAGAATATGAGTGCGAAACTATCAAAAAAAGTCAACGAGAGCCTGCACTATTGAGAAAAAGGCTGTATGTAAGCAGCTGCCAGCGAACACACCAAGATTAGGGACATTGGTGCGTAATCACTGGTCGATAGAAAGTATGCACTGGAGCTGAATCGTAACCTGTTACAAGACAAGATAAAACGAAAGTCGGCAAGGGCAGCTCGCAATTTAGATACCATACAAAAGAATTGTCTACTCCGTGTTCTCAATATGGCGAGGACGGAGAAAGAAGAATTCCGACAAAGAAAAGGGTATGGCAGAACTAGATGAGACATAAGTTTCATTAGGGTTTCACAAAACTATTGCATTTTCTGTATCAAAAATAGAAAATAATCAAATTTTTGAGAATGGTATAACTTATTGATATACAGACACAATGTTTCTCCTGATTCGTACATGAGTCGGGTAAGGGAAGCTATGTCTTCATTTCATTTTTAAATGAAAGAGCCGTGTCTTTTCGTTAATATGAGGGAAGAAATAACATGAGTAAAAAGGTAAATGTGAGGGAATATTTAATAGTAGATCGTAAAGAGATAAAAAGCAAAAAGTCGTTGAAAATGGGAAAAGAAACGGCATTTTCTGTTAGAGAGATGTGGACTCTTTGTATTCTTTTCTTCTTAATGAATATTATAAGTGAGGTTGTGAAAAATTATTACATAATAAGTGATAATACGTAAACAAATTAAGATGAATACTCTATTAAAGGTAAGCTTGTAATTGATTGCAAATTAAGTGGTTATAAAATTGTTAAGAAAAAGGTGCTTGATTGGATTAAAAAGGGCATTAATAACATTCGAGAAGAGCATCTTTTTGAATGTCAAAAGACATCTTTACAAGGCTGAAAGAGCATGTGTTGGATTTAAATGTGTGAAAATGTTTTACAAAAGAAGATTATAGAGAGTGTAATTTATAGAATTGGAAAGGGTAGTTAATGGATAAGTAAAGTAGTTTATTTGTCTTTCTCTTTCTCCAATTCGCCCTTATGGTTGAGTTGCGGATAAAAGAAAGCCCTCAGAGTGTTACGGCAATAGTAATTCTCTGGGGGCAGTGTTTTGCTGCTCCCTTTTAGGGAAGGGAAACGAGCGTTTGTTGTTATATTTTTATACTTTCAGTTGTGGATATTGAACACGTGTATGATACATGGACTTCAGTCGGTCGATAAGAACCGTTTTGGCAGCTGTAATGTCACGGAAGGTGATAGGGCAGTCGGTAAAATTGCCGTCAGCAACTTGTCCGTCTATAAGTCGGTTTACCAATCCACTAATACTCTCCTCGGTGTATTCTTGTAGCGAACGTGATGCCGCTTCGACGGTGTCACTCATCATTAGAATAGCCTGCTCACGCGTGAAGGGATTAGGTCCTGGATACCTAAACAAGTCTTCGTTGACTTCTTCGTCAGGATGTTCGTTTTTATAATGTATGTAGAAATATTTTGCCAGTCCAGCACCATGATGTGTTGTTATAAACTCTTTTATTTCACGAGGAAGGTTATATTTCTCCGCAAGTTTCAATCCTTCCGTTACGTGGCTAATAATGATACGAGCACTTTCAAGGTCGTTTAGCTTGTCGTGAGGATTGATACCTGCCTGATTTTCAGTAAAGAATGCGGGATTAAGCATTTTGCCAATATCGTGATAGAGAGCTCCTGTACGAACTAATTGACTTTTTGCTCCAATCCTACTTGCTATTTCGGTAGCAAGATTACCAACAGTGATTGAATGTTGGAATGTACAAGGTGCAACCTCACTGAGCCTTCGAAGCAATTCGTTATTTGTGTTTGACAATTCAAACATTGTGACCGTAGATACAAATCCAAAAGTTTTCTCGATGACTAACATCAGTGGATAAGTAAAGAGAAGAAAGAAGCCATTGACCGTGAAATGGTAATACATCGTCTGGTCAAGTTTTGATAGGTCGTCGGCTTGTATGAGTTGAAGTGAGAAGTAGACTGCGGTAGAGCCAATGGTGACAAGGAGTGCGGTGAGGAAAATCTGGCTTCTTTTTAGAAAGTTCGCGAAGAGAGTAAATTGCAATTAGTCCTGCCACAAGTTGTACGATAATAAATTCGTATTGATATTTTACGGCAACGGCACAGATAAGAATCATTGTCATGTGTCCGATAAATGCTGTTCGTGAGTCCATAAATACACGGAAGAATATCGGTGCCATACTGAAAGGCAGGATGTACACACTCAGGATGTTATGTTCCATCATCAAGGATGTGAGTATAGGATAGATGACTATCATTACATAGAGTAGTGAGATTGCACGTGGTTTATTGAAGTAATCTTTTCTGAAGAGAGCCAGATAAAGCGTAAAAAGGCAGATGAGTATTAGTACGTAGATGGTTTGTCCGATGAGTGTCGAGGTAATCTCATCTTCTGATGCTTTACGTTTCTCCATTGCTTGTTCAAAAGAATTAAGAACGCGATAGGTTTTAGCATCGACGATGTCACCACGGTCAATGATACGTTGTCCTTCCAAAACCATTCCAGAAGCTTGAGGAATAAGACTGAGCATGTCGTTCATTTCAGTCTCACTACGATCTTTGTCGTAAACAAGGTTAGCTTCAATATATTCGTTTAGATTGCATTGTTGTAGGATAGAGCGTTTAGGTCCCAATAATGGGTCCAAGAAAAAGCTGCTCAGTATGCACCGATGGTTGAATATGTTTTATTGATAGGTACGCTTACGGCTTGCTTACCTGTTACGACACGAATGAGGTTGTTGCTATCCTTTGTAAGTATAGAGTATTGTTGTGCTTCAATAATTTCCAGTTTCGTAAAATTTCATGTAGTCGCTGTGCAATTGCGTCAACATAATCCTGCGATAAACCGGGTATACCATTCTTATATGCCTTTTTAAAACTGTTCAATCTTTTTGTTCGACAGCTTGATTGATGTTGTAATAAGGTTGAAAGTGTTTTTATGGAGTCTTTTCAATCTTCAAGGCTGCTTCTGTCTTAAAGATTGGGAAGTCGAATTTTGCAATTAGCTGCCCATACATCCATGGTTTCCCTCGTCATAGTGGAAAAAGTTTTCCCTCGTTCGAGGTAAGAAGAATACGATAAGGACTACAGCTACAATGACTAATATAGTTCTTGAAACCATATTTCGCCAATAAGGTTTACTAATGTTTTCGAATTTTATCATTTTGTATCTTGTTTCGTAAATGTTAAGCCATTCTTATGGTAGCTTATTTCGTTAATACTTTAACAACTTGCGAAAATACTAAAAAAATATAGCGTATAGTCACATTAATTTTGCAGGAAAATATAATATTTAAGACAATGGCAGAAAGAAATGTGAGAGTACGCTTTGCTCCAAGTCCTACAGGGAGCTTTTACATATTGGAGGTGTGCGTACTGCTTTTGTATAACTACCTTTTCGCTCGTCAGCATGGCGGCAAAACTAATCTTCCGTATAGAGGATACAGACTCTAATCGTTTTGTTCCCGGAGCAGAGGAATATATCTTAGACTCTTTTTGAATGGTTAGGGTATTAAGTTTGATGAGGGAGTTAGTTTTGGTGGCGAACATGGTCCTTATCGTCAGAGCGAGCGTCGTGATATTTATAGAAAGTATGTTGATCAGCTTTTAGAAGCTGGTAAGGCATATATAGCTTTTGATACACCAGAGGAGTTGGATGCAAAACGTCAGGAGATTGAGAATTTCCAATATGATGCGCACACTCGTCTTCAGATGCGTAATTCTTTGACAATGTCAAAGGAAGAAGTAGAAAGTCTGATTGAGGATGGTCAGCAGTATGTGGTTCGTTTTAAAATAGAACCGGGTGAGGAAGTTCATGTCAACGACATGATTCGTGGCGATGTCTGTATCAAGAGTGATATTCTTGATGATAAAGTTTTGTTCAAGAGTGCAGACGAATTGCCAACTTATCACCTTGCAAAATATCGTTGATGATCACTTGATGGAGATTTCCACGTTATTCGTGGTGAGGAATGGTTGCTGCCGCCCGTTGCATGTGCTTCTTTATCGTGCCTTCGGTTGGGAAGATAGTATGCCACAATTTTGCTCATTTGCCACTGTTGTTGAAGCCAGAAGGTAAGGGTAAGCTCAGTAAGCGTGATGGTGATCGACTTGGCTTCCCAGTATTCCCATTGAGTGGCACGACCCTAAGACAGAGCGAAGTAAGCTCAGGCTATCGTGAGAGTGGTTATTTCCCAGAGGCGGTAGTAAACTTCTTGGCACTTTTTGGGCTGGAAACCCGTGTACAGAGCAGGAGTTATTCTCTCTCGAGCAGCTCGTAAAAGCATTCGATATAACGAAATGTTCAAAGAGTGGAGCTAAATTTGACTATCAGAAGGGTATGTGGTTCAATCACGAATACATTCTCCGTAAGTCAGATGATGAGATTGCTCAACTTTTCGCGCCAATTGTTGCAAACAATGGTGTTGAGGCTACCATGGAGCAGGTGACACAAGTTGTTCACATGATGAAGGATCGTGTCAGTTTCGTGAAAGAACTTTGGGAACTTTGTTCTTTCTTCTTTATCGCACCAACAAGCTATGATGAAAAAACTATAAAGAAGCGTTGGAAGGAATATTCAGCACAGCAGATGAGTGAGCTTGCTGATGTCTTAGAAGGTATTGAAGACTTTAGTATTGAAGGACAGGAGCCTATTGTCATGAAGTGGGTAGAAGATAAAGGTTACAAACTTGGTGATATTATGAATGCGTTCCGACTCACACTCGTTGGCATTGGTAAGGGCCCTGGGATGTTCGATATATCTGCCTTCCTTGGCAAAGAGGAAACCTTGAAGCGTATGCACAAGGCTATCGAGGTGTTAGGATAAGAACCCCGAAGGCTAAATAAATTAAGCCGAGTATGTATAATATAATAATGTATGTCATCCAGCTCTGCATTGCCATTGGCAGTCTTTTCAATGAGAAATTGCGCAAGATGTGGCGAGGAGAGCAGGAAACCATACGGACATTACGTGAGAAGGTGGAGCCAGATGCTCAATATGTTTGGTTTCACGCTGCATCATTAGGTGAGTTTGAACAAGGTCGCCCTTTGATTGAGCAGATACGTAAAGATTATCCACAATACAAGATTCTACTTACATTCTTTTTCTCCGTCTGGTTATGAGGTGAGGAAGAATTATGAAGGAGCTGATATTATCACCTATCTTCCGATAGACACGAGTGGGTAACGCACGCAGATTTCTACGTGCTGTCCGTCCGGTTATGGCATTCTTCATCAAGTATGAATTTTGGTATAATTACTTGCACATTCTGCAACATCGTGGCATACCTTCTTATAGTGTGTCAAGCATTTTCCGTCCTAATCAAATCTTCTTTAAGTGGTATGGGCGTGGTTATGGACGTGTCTTAAGATGCTTTTAGTCGTGTTCAGAATGAAGAGAGTAAAAATCTCTTGAATAAGATAGGTATTACAGATGCTGTAGTGGTAGGGTGATACTCGCTTTGATCGCGTTTTACAAATTAAGAAGGCAAGTAAGAATTTGTCCTTAGTGGAGAAAATTCATCAATCTTGATAATGCTGAACGAAAGAAAATCTTTGTTGCAGGTTCTTCATGGCAGCCTGATGAAGAAATCTTTGTTAAGTATTTTTAACGTGCATAAGGATTGAAACTCATCATTGCACCGCACGTCATTGGCGAAGACCATCTGAAAAAGCATCTTTTCTTTGCTAAAAAGACAAGAGAGTCGTACGCTACACACAAGCAACTGAGGAGAATGTGAAAAGAAGCTGATGTGTTGATAATTGACTGTTTCGGACTTCTCTCGTCTATCTATCATTATGGTGATATTGCATACGTTGGTGGTGGCTTTGGGTAGGGATTCATAATGTCCTCGAGGCTGCTGTATGGGATATACCCGTTCTCTTTGGACCAAACAATAAGAATTTTTGCAGAAGCTACAAGGACTATTGCGAGTTGGAGGAGGTTTTGAGGTTTCTGACTTTGAAAGTTTCAGTAAGCTAATGACCCGATTTACTGTTGATACAGAATATCGAAAATGCTTGTGGTAGTCTTGCTGCCACTTATGTGGAGAATTTAGCTGGTGCAACAAATAAGGTGCTAAGTAACATTGAATTATGAAATATGAGATAACGTGTGATAATTGCGGTACGCAGTTCCTTGTTGAGGCTGAGGAAGGACAAACTGTCGAGTGCTCTTGTGTTCATTGTCAAGGTGTTATGGAGGTAACGATACCTTTGGCAGGTATTGGATACCAATATAAATATCAATCAAGTAATAGACCACAAGAACAACAATACAAAGAGGAACGTTCCAATCCGAATAATAAATCTATCCTATGGGGAGTTCTTATTGGCTTGATTTTATTGGCTGGTGGAGTGGGGGCTTATTTTTCACTTCGTCCTTCAACGCCAGAGTTACCTATTGTGGAGGCTGTTCCTAACGATACTATTCCTTATGAAAGTCCTATTCCTGTTGAGGAAACAATACCTATTGATACGGTTGTCTCTGCTCCAGTAGAGGCTCCAAAAGTGGAAGAACCTGCTGAAGAGATTACACAGGACGTGGTTGATAGCGTCGATGTAGCACCATCAGAATAGAGGAAAGTGATAATTTATAGATAAAGAACAAAATAAGAATATATGGGAAAGATTATTTTAACTGGTGACCGCCCAACAGGTAAACTTCACTTGGGTCACTATGTAGGTTCTCTGCGCCGTCGTGTGGAACTTCAGAATCTCGGAGACTACGATAAGATGTTTGTCTTTATGGCAGACGTACAAGCTCTAACAGACAATGCTGATAATCCTGAGAAGATTCGTCAGAACATTATTGAGGTGGCGTTGGATTACCTTTCTGTTGGCTTGAGCCCAGAGAAATGTACACTCTATATACAGAGTCAGATTCCTGAGATTGCAGAATTGACAACTTTCTTGATGAATCTTGTTAGTGTAAGTCGTGTTCAGCGTAATCCGACCGTAAAAACAGAGATTAAGATGCGCAACTTTGAAGCCAATATCCCAATGGGCTTCTTTGCTTATCCAGTTTCTCAAGCAGCTGATATTGCAGCCTTCAAGGCGACTACCGTACCTGCTGGTGAGGACCAAGAACCAATGTTGGAGTTGACACGTGAACTCGTTCGCCGCTTCAATCAGATTTATGCACCAGTACTCGTTGAGCCTGCTATTATGTTGCCAGAGAACGCTACGGCACGTCGTCTTCCAGGTACAGACGGTAAGGAGAAGATGAGTAAGAGTCTTGGTAACTGTATCTATCTCTCTGACGACGCTGACACAGTATGGAAGAAGGTGAAGACAATGTACACTGACCCAACTCATTTGAATGTGTCTGACCCAGGACATGTTGAGGGTAATGCCGTGTTTACTTACCTTGACGCCTTCTCTACAGATGAAGATTTTGCTGAGTTTTGGCCAGAGTTCCAGAATCTTGATGAGTTGAAAAAGCTGCTTACACGGCTGGTGGTATTGGCGATATGAAGTGTAAGAAGTTGCTCAATAGTGTGTTGAATAAGCTGCTCGAGCCTATTCGTACCCGTCGTCGTGAGTACGAACAGGATATTCCAGAGATTTATAACATTCTCAAGAAAGGTTCTTTGGAAGCACGTGAGACAGCTGCCCAGACAATGGACGAAGTTCGTGCAGCCATGCAGATCAACTACTTCGAGGATACTGAGTTGATACAAAGTCAGGCTGAGAGATTCAGACAGAAATAAGTCTATCCTCAACCTAAGAATTATATTGCAGTCTTGTTTCTTCTTTTATTGAGGGAACAAGACTTTCTTTTATCTGTCTTACGAGGTTTTAGAGCCGTCTTGTTCTATAAAAATATAATAATATTGTACTTGCTTGTTGACTCTGCGTATAAAGTTAAAAACGAAATTTTTGTCAAAAAAATATTGCGTTTACGAAAAAGTTTTATATAATTTTTGCGTCTAATAGTTGTGATTTGTTATTTTTAAATTATAGTTTATGAGAAAAAAATCTACTAAAACCTTTTTAGTAACCTTATTGGTTATCTTTAGCGCTGTATCAGTAAATGCACAGCGAGTAGAAAATGGTAAACTTATTTCGTGGGATGGTGCTTCTGGTAGTATAAAAATTCCCGACGGAGTAACTGAAATTGCTGAGAACTGCTTCTATACACAAGATGAAGGCGGTGAAGATAGTTGGGGCGGTGGTGAAGCTATTAGTAACACGCAAATTAGTAGCGTTGATTTTAACCAAGTAACTATTATTGGTAAGAACGCATTTAAGGGTTGTTCGGGTATTACTTCTTTAATAGCTACACACGTTAAAACTATAAATGAGGAGGCTTTTGAGGGGTGTTCGTCAATCAAAACTCTTTCTTTGCCAGCTGTGGTAACAATTAACAAAAATGCTTTTGCTAATTGTGAACAATTAAACACAGTGAATTTAGGAGCTTCGTTATCTAATGTTGCAGCTAATCCTTTTGCTAATTGTACAGCTTTGAAGGAATTTGTTGTTGAACAGCCGTCAGCAACCTTTATGGCAGATGGTTATGCCTTAATTCGCAAGATTGATGGAACTTTGGTTTCGTTTCCTTGTGCTTTAACGGAATACACGGGTTCTTCCGAGTGTAAAAAGTTAGGTGAGGGCAGTTTTAAGAATTGTTCTAACCTTGTTAAACTTAATCTTCCTTCTGTTTTAGAGATTGGAGAAAGTGCACTTTCAAATTGCTCTTCACTTGTAGAATTATTAGTTCCTCAGCTGCAAAAAGTAAACAATGTTTATGGATTGACTTTTAATGGAGTAGGAAACTTAAAGGTAGTTGATGTTCATCTAAATCAGCAATTCTCTGGTTTTGGAGGAGCTTTACCTGATAAAGAAGGTACAACTGTATATGTTGGTAATGAAAACGTAAAGCAAACTCTACAAAAAGAACTCAAAAAGGCAAAGGTAGTTGTTGGGGAAGCTAATGCAGTAAAGAAGGTAAAGGTGACTTATGCAAGCGAAGGACCTGGTTCTTTAGAAGCTTGGACCTTATCAGGTACAGATGTAAAGAATGATACTTACATTGCACAAGGTTCTAAATTGTCTATCAAAGCCATGCCTTTATTCGATTGTGAGGCGTATGAATGGTTAGTAAATGGCGAGGATAAAACATCGAAGGTAAAAGGAAATATATTGGAAATAGAAGACGTTAATCAAGATGTTAATATTTTAGTACATTTCAGAAAAACAGAAGAGGGTGCTTACATTTTCTTCCGCAGTGTCTCTCCTATGATGGGTTCAATTATTTGTACTAAGGAAGATGGAACACAAGTGTTAAGTGCTACAAAGGTGAAGGTTGGTGAAAAGCTTACGTTTACTGCTAAGCCACGACGTGGATATAGAATAACAAACTGGCAAAGAGAAAAGAAAAATGTTGGCTCTATAACGAATCGTGTGGGTAATCATATAAATTTCAGATAAAAATATTACCTTTGTTTTATGAATAGTACAGAGATATTTACAATGGCTTTAGGCCTGTCAGAACCATGGTATGTATCCAAGGTTGAGTTTATAGAAGGCAAACACTCCACCAAAGAACTCCATATTTGGTTGAGCTTTAATCGTGGACATCGTTTTAAGCTTAATGAAAATGAGTACACTGCCTACGATACCATAGATAAGACATGGCGTCATTTGAACTTCTTTGAACATCTTTGTTATCTTCACGCCAGCGTTCCCCGTATTAAAACAGATGACCACCGAACAATCATGGTAGATGTTCCGTGGGCACGTAAAAGCAGCGGTTTCACATTGCTTTTCGAAGCCTACTCAATGCTTCTCATAGAGCGTGAAAATGCCCTGTGAAGAGCGTTTCCCGTACCATTCATGAAACAGCTCCACGTATATGGCGTGTTTTTAATCATTGGGTTCGCAAAGCCGTTAAGAAAATTGACATGTCCAAAGTACGTCACATCGGAGTGGATGAAACCTCTAAACGAAAGGGACACAACTACATAACGCAGTTTGTAGACTTGGATACTCGTAAGACTATTTTCGTCACTGATGGTAAAGATGCAAAGCACTTTCGAGGGCATTCAGCAAGGCATTGGTTGCGAGCCATGGAAAGGTGGAGAATATAGAAGCTATCAGTATGGATATGTCTAAATCTTTCATATCAGGTGCCTTAACTCACTTCCCCAATGCCGGTATCATTTTCGATAAATTCCATATATTTGAGGCTCTCAACGAGGCTGTTGATATGGTACGTAAGGAGGAACACAAAGAAACCAAACTACTTAAAGGACACCGTTTTTACGCTGCTATACAACAAGAAGAATCTCTCACCAAAAATGATGGAACTGAATACCTCCTGATGACCTACCCAACAATTGGAAAAGGCTATAGCTTTAAGGAGTCTTTCATCGATATATTCAATGAGTGCGCTAAGGATTCTGTGGAAAAACTTGATTTATGGTGTGAGATGGTAGAACAATCAGCAATCAAGCCTATGCTTAATTTCGTTGCAATGATAAAAATCGCACATGTACGGCATCAAGCAGCTATTTGCCAGTGAGGGATGTCAACAACGGAGTTCTGGAGGGATTGAACTCACAGATACAACTTGCAAAAAGGAGGGCAAGAGGATTCGTAAATACAGAAAACTTTAAGTATATGATCTATTTCATAACAGGTGGGCTTGAACTGGATTACCCACACGATTCGTTATAGAGCCAAAATGTTGCAACTGCTGAGTTTGATAATTTAACAGATTTTTATTCAATGTCGAGCATCACGCTACCGGCAGAAGATGCAATGGATATTCAGGTAGATTTTTGATCGTATGTCAGATCATTATATTGTTAAATTCGCATCATTTAACGATAAAACAGGTACACTTGTAGCTCAAAATGTAAGCGACAATACGGTGTTAAGTACTGGTGAGGCATTACCAAAGGGCTCAAAGATTGTCTTTGCGGCTCAACCTAAGGAAGGCTATGTTGTTGATGAGTGGCAATTAAATGGCAATACAATACTCAAGTACACAGGCTCTACTTATACCATTGATAACTCACAATCAGACGTAGAAGTGAATATGGTTTGTAGTGAAAGAGAAGAAGAGTGCCAACTGACGCAATAATAGTAGATGGACATTTAATCAAATGGTCACCTGTTGGTGATGCTGTTTTTACCATCTATTGTAACTTATATAGATGCTCATGCCTTTGAAGGTGCTAATCAGATGACTTCTCTTACTCTGAATGATAAGGTGGAAAAGGTAGATTATCCTGCTTTTTTATATTGTGGAAGTTTGGTTAAGTTTGAAGTTCCTGTAACAAATCAACACTTTACCAGTGTAGATGTAGTGGCTTTATAGAAAGATAGAACCACGTTGGTGAGCTATCCAACGGACGTCCTGATGCGTCTTATACTATACCTGCTACAACTCAAAATGTGCAGCCTGCTGCCTTTTACTACAGCTCCTGCCCCTCAAGTATAAGGTTGAAGAAGGAAATAGTTATTTACGCAGTGTTGATGGAGTTTTATACGATGCGCAATTATCAACCCTTTTGTTCTATCCAGCTCAACCATCAAAAGAAAAGTCAAAAGAAATAGTGTTAGGAGAAGGGCTCACTACACTTGCACCTTATGCGCTAACACATCACACAGCTTTTAGAGAAATAACTTTGCCAGAATCATTAAAAGGAGATAAAGACAATGCATTATGTTATAAACCCAAAACTCACTAATTTAGAATATAGATGAAGGTGGCAATGATGCATTAGCATTTATAGGTGAAAGTGCGTTTAAGTATTGTCGTAGTTTAGATACTCTTCCTTATTTCCCAATGCTTAAAACTATCTCTAAGAGCGCATTCTCAACTTGTACAGGCTTATATACGATTCATCTTCCAGCAGGTTGTAGCTTGGAAAAAAATGCATTTGAAAAGTGTCTTAACCTGCATGATGTTTATGCTTATGATGTTACTCCTGCTACAATAGATGCTAACATGTTTTACGGATATTGTGTTTATAAACGAAACACGTTTGATTGTTCCAATCAAGAGTGGACAGCTTTATGCTAATCAAATAGGTTGGAATGTGTTTGCGGGGCATATTATCGAATCGATAGAGACAGGTGTGAAAACCATCGAAAATACGCATGTAGCAGTTAGAGAAACATCTAATGGTGTAATTGTAGATGGTCTGCAAGCTGGTTTACGCTATGTTCTTTATAGTACAAATGGTTGTCTTGTTGCACAAGGTGTTACAATGGCGGCTCTTTAACATTAACGCTACAAAAAGGTTTTATATGTGCTGAAGATAGAGAAGATTGGTACCTTTTAAATGCATGAAATAGAGGATTATTATTAGGCTCAATAGCCGTTAGTAACATCCTATAAACTTTTGTGATAGAGCGTGTCTTGTATGAGCAAGATACGCTTTTTAAAGTTTGTATGTTCAATCAAAAATGTCTGTGTTTGCATTTCATATTGCAAACTTAGAGATTTGAGTTAAAAAGCATGGATTATTTTTAGAACTTGAAGCAAGATTAGGAGTAAGGAACTTTGTTCTGAAGACTTTTTAGCGTTATTTGTATTATCAGTTAAACTTTATCCTTATTGGTCATTTATTAGTGTCTTGTGATATGATTTAATAAACTTAAATATTATCTTCAAAGAATTGTGCTGACACCACACGTATAGTGTTCATGGTAGCACTCAAAGGGTGCTGGTTGTTAAAAGGATGCCAGATATTGTTAGGGAAGTGTGATAATACTAATTTAAGTATTACTAAACTGTAAAAATAGAAAAAGGCAATCAACGTAGAGTTGACTTTTGCCTTCTTATATTACGCTCGGCATGAGCATTATCTAACGGGTGGAAGTCCCGAGTAAGCCCTAATAGCGGGAATTACATAGCCAAAGGCAAGGGTGTTCATCGTGAGGGTGAAATCTGAAGCGAAGCCGGCGGCAAACATCTGGCCTAACGAGACAGAAACTTCATATAAGGCATATGACCATGGATAAGATTGCCAAACAAATCAAAGTCCCATAGCTATTCGGAATGGTCGGTGTAAATGAAGTAGGTATAAGATGGAAAGATAATGTTCTTATCCGAGGAGGTCTCATGGACGTTTCAAATAGTTGTTTTTACGAAGGAAGCGGAGTAAAGCTTGCACGTGAGAAGTCAGCAGAGGTCATAGTACCCAAAGGTACAGTGTGCCTACGAGGGAAGGACCGAGATCGTGCAGTGCAATAGTAAATGAATGCTACCCTGCGAATTTCTTCGTCAGATGTCCGAAAGGGCTCTCTATCCAAGACGATAGGACGGAATCCGACAATAGGGTAGAAAGTGACGTTACTCAAAGGGATAGCTGAAAACAACTTGCCACACACCGTGAGGTGTAAAAGTACGAAACCGCCGTATGCCGAACGGCACGTACGGTGGTGATGGGAGGTCAGTAAATGTAGCAAGTAGGGAGTAAATGCACTTTTATGAATAACATTTACCTCCTGACCCGATTTCTGTTAATCAGTTAACTTGTTAACTAACTTACAAATTCGCATTTTCGTTCTTCCATTCAGCAACAGCTGGGATGATGTCGAGACCAATGATCTCGTCACGCATCTTGCAGAGTCAACCGTGAAGCCTGAGAGAAGCCATCTCCTCCCGGAGTACCTGTTGGCTCAGTAGTGAACACCAAAGGTAGCATCGATAGTTGTAGGCATAGCCATCATAACGTTCTTGAAGCCGAGCTCTCGTCGTTAACGTAGCAACCTGCTGGCGAAGGTGAACTTCTCACCACCATAGCAGCCTCAATCATCTTAACGGCTGTGTAGGGCTGGACTCTGGAATGAGCTACGGCACACGAAGCTTGATAATGTTTGAACCACCACTGTCTTGTGGTGCTTAATCTCCTCCCAACGCTCTGCAGAAAGGCCCATCTCTGACAATGGTTTTGCCGTCAATCTTAACCTTAGAAGCGGGATACAGCCATCTGCTCACCATGACCACCAGTGTGGTGCGCGAGTAACCTTATCCTGCTGTACGCCAAACTCGAGAGCCAACGCCTGCTGCAAACAGGCAGAGTCAAGTGCAGCGAGTGATGTGAGCTGGTTAGCCTTCAAACCAGAGTGGATGAGAGCTGTCAGTGCTGTAACGTCAGCAGGGTTGAAGATAACAACAACGTGTTTAACGTCTGGGCAGTACTACTTGATATTCTCACCGAAGTCAGCTGCAATCTGGCAGTTACCTCAACAAGTCCTCACGTGTCATACACTCCTTACGTGGAGGCATCACCGAGAAAGAGATGATGTACTGACGCAGTGAATGCCTCTGCTGGGTCAACGGTGTAAGAGGTTTTACACACAGGAAAGCGCACTGCTCCATCTCATCAGATACACCATGTACACCGCTCATAGAATATCGTACAGACAGATGTTAGGGGTGAGACCGAGTGTGAGAACGGTCTGAACCATGTTAGAACCAATCATACCTCGCCTGCGCCGACGATAACGAGTTTTTCGTTTGTTAAATAATTCATAATAGATATTTCTTTAAAAGTTGATTTTTCTTTTATATCGATACGGCAAAGTTACGAAAAATTTGACCATGTGAGAAAAGATATTTTAGAATAAATGTGTTATTAATTATAAAAGAGTTAGGGGCTTTCGTAAGTCTGTTTTGCAAATTAATTAATTCTTACTTGTCTTGTCTTGTAGATTTTTGATTTAATTGTTTTCAATTTAGCAGCGTAAATGATAATCTTTTATAATTGAAGGGTTCTGTCCTTTCGTTTGTATGAGTATTCTTTCATGATTAAACATCAATAATATGACAAACATAATAAATAAGCGTATAGAAAAGTTGCGTTCGTGGATGAGAGAATGGCCTCTCTGCTTTTATTTTTCCAGTAGTGACCCACATAATAGTGAGTATGTTGCTGAACATTGGAAGAGTCGTGAATGGATTTCTAGGTTTTTAGTGGGTCGGCAGGAACGGCAGTTGTAACGTTAGAACATGCAGCTTTATGGACGGATTCGCGTTATTTTATAGCAGCAGAAAAGGAATTGAAGGGGACTGATTTTAAGCTAATGAAACGCTACGGGTAGAGGGGTACTCCCGTCTGTGGCAGAGTGGCTGGTACTATGTTGTCTTCGTCTGAGGCGGCGGTAGTAGGTTTGGATGGTTATGTAAATTCTTTGGATGAGGTGTCAGTTCTGGAGCAAGAGTTTGGCGACAGAGGGAATATTTCTGTGCGAACAGGCGTTGACCCAGTCGATGAGCTATGGATAGATAGACCCGTAATTTCCTGATAATATGGTTAATCTACATCCTTTGGAATACGCTGGTGAACCAATAGCGAGTAAAATAAGTAGAGAGTGCGTCAATGTCTTGTTGATAAAGGGCTGACGATTGTTAGTAACAGCACTTGATGAAATTGCGTGGGTGTTGAACTTACGTGGTAGTGATGTGCATTGTAATCCTGTGTTCAGTGTCATTTATGTTGTTTTCTCCTGAAAAGGTGACCTTATATATTAATAATTCAAAGCTCTCGGAGGATGTTAAGGTATATCTCAGTACAGAGAATGTAGAAGTCCAAGAGTATGATGCAATTGTAGAAGGGCTTCGTACTTACAGAGGGGAGTCATTGCTAATAGATGATAGGACTACAAATTATTTGTGTAACGGCTGCACCTTATGAGAAAGTGGTTGTAGGAGTCTCCCTATGCTGGTATGAAGGCTATGAAAGAATAAGGTAGAACAAGAGGGATTTCGTGCTGCAATGCTGCGTGATGGCGTTGCGATGGTAAAATTTCTTGCATGGCTGAACCCCGCAGTGGAGGCGGAAGCCAAGCAGAAATCTCGCTCGATGAACGGTTAACGGCACTGCGTGCAGAGCAGCCAAGATTCAAAGGCATTTCTTTTGATACAATAGTAGGGTATGAGGCACATGGTGCGATTGTACATTATGAAGCGACACCAGAATCGATATTCCTGTTGAATCACATGGATTGGTACTCATAGATAGTGGTGCAGCAGTATTTAGACGGAACAACAGATATCACACGAACAATTGCTTTGGGTGATTTGACAGAGGAACAGTGTCGTGTTTATACCTTAGTATTAAAGGGACATATTCAACTGGATTTATGTAAGTTCCCTGCTGGTGCATGTGATCACAAATTGATGCTCTTGCACGCGCACCGATGTGGCGAGAAGGCTAGTAACTATATGCACGGAACAGGGTCACGGAGTAGGGAGTTATCTAAATGTACATGAAGGTCCTCATCAGATACGAATGGAATGGCGATCTGCTCCATTGCAGGCAGGAATGACGGTCACTAATGAACCGGGACTTTATCTGGAGGGAAAGTTTGGTGTACGTATTGAAAACTACCTGCTGATAGTTCCTGCCGAAACAACAGCTTATAGTGACTTTTCTTAAATTTGAGACAGCTCACCCTTGCACCAATTGACAAGAAACTCAATTGTGCTTGAAATGTTGAGTGAGGAAGAACGTGAATGGCTTAATAGCTACCATCGTCGTGTTTATGATAAATTGTCGTTATATTTAGATAAAGAAGAGATAGAGTGGTTGAGGCTTGCAACCTTGCCAATTTAATTCATTAACTGATTTAGACAGGCTTTTCAGCGGACTTTTCTTATACTAAAATAGATTTTGTAGAGAATAATGACGGAAAGAATAGACAATTTTTCAGTGTTTGAAGTCCTAAAAACATGCCAACAAAGAAGTTTTTAGATTCATAAGAATAAAGGAAAAAGTCACAAATGTTTGGAAGTTAAGAGAATAAAGTGTAACTTTGGCAGACGCAAAAGTGGTGTCATGCCCTTTGCGCTATGGTTAATTAATAAATAATTTAAAACAAAAAGCATGATTATTGTACCAGTAGAAGGACGGTGAGAACATCGAGCGCGCGCTCAAGAAGTTCAAGAGAAAGTTTGAGAAAACAGGTGTTGTTATGAGCTTCGCGCTCGTCAGCAGTTTGACAAACCATCTGTTAGCGCCTAAAAGATGGAACGTGCCGTTTACGTACAGCAGCTTCATGACGCAGAGAATACTCTCAAAAATTTGTCGGTTTGAATTAATTTCGTAAATTCGTTGCCAGCTAATATCATAAATGTGCTGATGATAGAGAAGTTCTTAGATTATATATAAAGTTTGAGAGGAATTATTCCCCGATGACGATAATCAATTATCGCATGGACTTGGAAGAGTTTGAGCGATTTTACAAAGAACTTGACAATCAACTCTCTTGGGAGTCGGTAGACTCTGATGTTGTCAGAAACTGGATGGAGTATATGATGGACAGAGGAAATTCTGCCTCGTCAGTCAATCGAAGACTCAGTGCGCTGAGATCATTTTTATCGGTTTTCACTCCGTCGTAATCTTGTCGGAAAGACCCTGCTCATGGTCTGCAAGGACCTCAAAAAGCAAAAAGCCACTCCCTCAATTCTTAAAGAGAGTCAGAGATGGAGAGGTTGTTGAGTCGAGAGATGTGGACAGATAGTTATAAGGACGTACTCGAACGTACCATAATTATAACATTCTATGTACAGGGGTTCGCTTGTCAGAATTGATAGGTCTGGATGATAGATGTTGACAATGTTACTTGTGAAATAAAAGTAACAGGTAAGAGAAATAAGCAGCGAATAATTCCCTTTCGGTAGGAACTTGCTGAACAATTTGCACAATACCTGTAGGTGCGCAATGAAACAGCAATGGGAAATACCACGGCCTTCTTTCGTACAGAGAAAGGTAAAAGGATGACAGCAGCACAGGTGAGAAGTCTGGTCAAGAAGAATCTATCGAAAGGTGTCAACGTTAAAGAAACGTTCACCACACGTTCTTCGCCATACGTTTTGCCACAGCAATGCTCAATCATGATGCAGGACTGGAAAGTGTGAAGAACTACTCGGGTCATGAGAGTCTGTCAACGACAGAGATTTATACTCATACAACCTTTGAGCAGTTAAAGAAAGTCTCATAAAAATGCCCACTCCAGAGGCTTCAACCTTTTAAAATGGAGGTACCTATGGAAATTAAGATCCAGTCGATTCATTTCGACGCTACTGAGAAGTTATAGCCTTTATTATTAAGAAGGCTGAAAAATTAGAAAAGTCTTACGAAGACATTCAGAAAGTAGAGGTGCAATTAAAGGTCTGAGAAAGCCTGCAACCGCATTAAATAAAACCACCAGTTTATCAGCTCGTAGTTCCGGTAATACTTTGTATGTGGAAAAACATGCGATACTTTTGAAGAAGGTGTTGCTCAGTGTTTAGATGCGATGAAGGTTCAGCTCGCCAAGTTTAAGGAAAAACAAAGAAAGCATTAGTCTCTGAAAATATTTTGGAGATTAAAAATAAAAGTTCTTACCTTTGCAGCCGTTTTAAGATAAGTAGCCTTTGGCTGCAAAAAGTAATGCCCTTTAGCTCAGTCTGGCCAGAGCACGGACTGGTAATCTCGGGGTCGTTGGTCTGAACTGACAAGAGGCCTCCTTGAAAAGGGGGATACATTTGCTGATGGGTAGTTTCCAGAGTGGCTAAATGGGGCAGACTGTAAATCTGCTGCTTCAGCTTCGGTGGTTCGAATCCATCACTACCCACCTCAGAAAATGTAATTTGCGGAAATAGCTCAGTGATAGAGCACTAGTCCTTCCAAGCTGGGGGTCGCGGGGTTTGAGCTCCCGTTTCTTCCGCTCAATGGTTTCTGCTGTAATAGCTCAGTGGTAGAGCACTTTGGTAAGGAAGAGGTCCTGAGTTCAACTCTCAGTTACAGCTCTGCTATTATTGTTATTAATTAGTGTAACTAAAAGACAGATTATTCATTTAATATTAAATAAGAAAAAGCTATGGCTAAAGAAGAATTCGTGCGCACCAAACCGCATGTAAACATTGGTACTATCGGTCACGTTGACCACGGTAAGACCACTCTTACTGCAGCTATCTCTAAAAGGTTCTTCATGAGAAGGGCTTCGGTGCAGAAGATGTTAAGTCTTTCGATCAGATTGATAATGCTCCTGAGGAGAAAGAGCGTGGTATTACCATTAACTCTGCACATTGAGTACGAAACAGCTAACCGTCACTACGCACACGTAGACCGTCCTGGGTCACGCCGACTATGTGAAAGAACATGGCTAACTGGTGCTGCTCAGATGGATGGTGCTATCTTGGTTGTAGCTGCTACTGATGGTCCTATGCCCTCAGACTCGTGAGCACGTAGTTGCTCGCTCGTCAGGTAAACGTACCACGCTTGGTTGTATTTCTTGAACAAGTGTGATATGGTTGACGATGCTGAGATGCTTGACCTCGTTGAGATGGAGGTTCGTGAGATCCTCGAGCAGTACGGTTATGAGGAGGATACTCCTATCGTTCGTGGTTCTGCACTTGGTGCTTTGAACGGTGTTGAGAAGTGGGTAGACTCTGTAATGGAGCCATGCGATACTGTTGATACTGGATTGAAGAGCCAGAGCGTGAGATTGACAAGCTCATTCTTGATGCCTGTTGAGGACGTATTCTCTATCACAGGTCGTGGTACTGTAGCTACTGGTCGTATCGAGACTGGTATCTGTAAGGTAGGTGATGAGGTTCAGTTGCTCGGTCTCGGTGAGGACAAGAAGTCTGTTATCACTGGTGTTGAGATGTTCCGTAAGAACCTTCCAACAGGTCAGGCTGGTGACAATGTAGGTCTCCTCCTCCGTGGTATCGATAAGGCTGAGGTTAAGCGTGGTATGGTAGTTGTGCACCCAGGTGCTATTACTCCTCACGATCACTTCAAGGCATCTATCTATGTATTGAAGAAGGAAGAGGGTGGTCGTCATACTCCATTCGGTAACAAGTATCGTCCACAGTTCTACCTCCGTACAATGGACTGTACAGGTGAAATTCACCTCCCAGAGGGCGTTGAGATGGTTATGCCAGGTGACAACGTTGAGATTGAGGTTGAGTTGATTTACAAGGTTGCTCTGAACGAGGGTCTTCGTTTCGCTATCCGTGAGGGTGGTCGTACAGTAGGTTCTGGTCAGATTACAGAGATCCTTGAGGACGTTAAGTAATCGATAATTTAAGATTACAAAATATTAGTTCCCGACTCTTTTGGGAATCGGGAACTAACCTACGGGTTTAGCTCAGTTGGTAGAGCACTGGTCTCCAAAACCAGGTGTCGAGGGTCTGAGCCCTTCAACCCGTGCAAAAAGAGAAGATTTTATGCTTTAATAAGATAGTCATCATTGCAAGGCTTACTATGACGAACTTGCGTCATAAAAACTACATGGCCATCACGCGCCCAGCTTCACATAGTGCAATGGTAGTTATTTCTGCTTCCGTTATCATTGCATTGGTTGTGTTCGCTATGGACTCTTTGTTCCAACGCGTAATGGAATTTGTATATCCAAGATAATTCATTAGGAAATGGCAGAAACAGAAAAGAAATGGTATGTTCTTCGTGCTGTCAGCGGCAAAGAGGCAAAGGTAAAAGAATATATCGATGCTCAATTACGTCTGAACGAAAAACTTGCTGAGCGTGTTTTCGAGGTTTTATTATCTATGGAAAACACGCAACTGTGCGTAAAGATGGGTAAAGCGTGTTGTCAAGGAGAAATTAAGTCTTCCTGGTTATGTTCTTGTCCAGGCCGATATGACACCTGACGTAGCTTCTACGTTGCGTTTCATGCCTAATGTTTTAGGATTCCTCGGAGGTATGTCTGATCCTTCACCTGTTCGCCAAGCAGATATTAATCGTCTGTTGGGTAATGTGGAAGATACTGAACTTGAAGAGGTTCAGAATATACCATATATGGTAGGTGAAACGGTTCAAGTTACTGATGGTCCTTTCAGTGGTTTCCATGGTATCATCGAAGAGGTGAATGCAGAGAAGCATAAGTTGAAGGTGATGGTGATGATTTTTGGTCGCCAGAATCCATTGGAGCTAAGTTTTATGCAAGTCGCAAAAGAAGAATAGTGTTGTTACGGATACTATTCTACTATAGTTTAATTTTTAATATTAACAAAAGAAATGGCTAAAGAAGTAGCTGGATTAATCAAATTACAGATTAAAGGTGGCGCTGCAAATCCTTCCCCTCCAGTAGGCCCAGCATTGGGTTCTAAGGGTATTAATATTATGGGGTTCTGCAAGGAGTTCAACGCCCGTACCCAGGACAAGGCTGGTAAAGTTCTTCCAGTCGTAATTACCTACTACAACGATAAGTCTTTCAGCTTCATCATTAAGACTCCTCCTGCAGCTGTACAGCTCATGGAAGTAGCTAAGGTGAAAGGCGGATCTGGAGAGCCAAACCGCAAGAAGGTTGCATCCGTAACTTGGGAGCAGGTAAGGGCTATCGCAGAAGACAAAATGCCAGACCTCAACTGTTTCACAGTAGAGAGTGCAATGAAGCTTATTGCTGGTACTGCTCGTAGTATAGGTATCACTGTAAAAGGGGACTTCCCTGGTAAATAATTTTAAACTTCAAAAGTAAAAATGAGTAAACTGACAAAAAATCAGAAATCAGTAGCTGAGAAGGTTGAAGCAGGGAAGGCATATACATTGGAAGAGGCAGCACAGTTGGTAAAGGAAATTACCACTACCAAGTTTGATGCTTCTGTAGATGTTGATGTGCGTCTCGGTGTTGACCCACGTAAGGCTAACCAGATGGTTCGTGGCGTTGTGTCACTTCCACATGGTACTGGTAAGGTCACACGTGTGCTCTGTCTCTGTACACCTGATCAGGAGGCTGCCGCTAAGGAAGCTGGTGCTGATCACGTTGGTCTCGACGAATACGTTGAAAAGATTAAGGGCGGATGGACTGATATTGATGTTATCATCACTATGCCATCATGCATGGGTAAGTTAGGTCCTTTGGGTCGTGTACTCGGTCCTCGTGGCTTGATGCCAAACCCAAAGAGCGGTACTGTGACTATGGATGTTGCTAAGGCAGTAAAGGACGTTAAGCAGGGTAAGATTGACTCAAGGTTGATAAGGCTGGTATTATCCATACTTCAATCGGTAAGGTTAGTATGTCTGCTGAGCAGATTTGTGGTAACGCTAAGGAGTTTATCTCTACTGTTATCAAGCTGAAGCCTGCTGCTGCTAAAGGTACATATATCAAGAGTATCTTTATTTCTAGCACAATGAGTAAGGGTGTCAAGATTGATCCTAAATCAGCTGAATAACTCTAAAAGTTTTGTACAATGAAGAAAGAAGTAAAAGATACAATTATCGCTGAACTCGGTGAGAAGTTAAAGAACTATCCTCATTTCTATTTGGTTGATGTAACTGGATTGAATGCAGAGGCAACAAGTTCACTTCGCCGTAAGTGTTTCAAGAGCGAAATCAATATGGTTGTTGTGAAGAATAACCTTCTTCACAAGGCTTTTGAAGCTTCAGATGTAGATTTTGAACCACTGTATGGTTCTTTGAAGGGTAATACAGCAGTTATGTTCACTCAGACTGCTAATGTGCCAGCAAAGTTGTTGAAGGAGTATAAGAAGGAAGGTATTCCAGCTCTTAAGGCAGCTTATGTAGAGGAATCTCTATTTGTTGGTGCTGACAAACTCGAAGAACTTGCAGCTCTCAAGAGCAAGAACGAACTCATCGCAGATGTTGTGGCATTGCTGCAGTCTCTGCAAAGAACGTTGTTTCTGCTCTCCAGTCAGGTGCTGGCACCATCCATGGTGTGCTTAAGACTTTAGGCGAGCGTCCTGAGTAAAAATCTAATAAAGTCAACAAGGTATATTATTTTTAGAACAAAAAATTAAAAAATTAGAATAAAATGGCAGACGTAAAAGCTATTGCAGAAGAGTTAGTAAATCTTACTGTTAAGGAAGTAAATGAGTTGGCAACTGTCCTCAAGGACGAGTATGGTATTGAGCCCGCAGCCGCAGCTGTTGCTGTTGCTGAGTCCCGCTGCAGCTGCTGCAGGTGGCGCAGCTGAGGAGAAGACTGATTTTGATGTAGTTCTCGCTGACGCTGGTGCTAACAAGCTCAAGGTTGTTAAGGCTGTTAAGGAGGCTTGTGGTCCTGGCTCTGAAAGAAGCTAAAGGACCCTCGTAGACGGTGCACCTTCTACTTTGAAGGAGGGCATGGCTAAGGCTGAGGCATGAGAACCTGAAGACTGCTATCGAGGCTGAGGGCGTTAAGGCTGAGTTGAAGTAATTCTACCTTCCTATACATAAAAACATGGTTAGGATTTACCAAGCTAGGTGAGTCCTAACCTTTTGTGTCTTTTGACATATAGGAACTTTTTCCCTCTTTTAGTCCGCCGCTGGACTTTAAACATTTGAATATTTAATTTCAGTTATGGCATTAGAAAATAAACCCAGAGTAAATTTCGCCAGCGTTAAGAATCCGTATCCATATCCGGATTTCCTCGATGTGCAGTTGAAGTCTTTCCGTGACTTCCTACAGCTGGATACTCCGCCTGAGGAACGCAAGAATGACGGTTTGTATAAGGTGTTCGCAGAGAACTTCCCTATCACCGATACGCGTAATAATTTCGTCCTTGAGTTCCTGGATTACTATGTTGACCCACCAAGATATTCTATTGACGAGTGCTTTGGAGCGTGGTTTGACATATAGTGTACCTTTGAAGGCTAAAATGAAGCTGTATTGTACTGATCCAGATCATGAGGATTTCGCTACATTTATTCAGGATGTATTCTTGGGAACTATTCCTTACATGACAAGTAATGGTACTTTTGTTATCAATGGTGCTGAGCGTGTTGTAGTTTCTCAGTTGCATCGCTCTCCGGGTGTCTTCTTTGGCCAGGGTGTCCATGCAAATGGTACTGTTCTTTATAGTGCACGTATCATTCCATTCAAGGGTTCATGGATTGAGTTTGCTACAGACATTAATAATGTCATGTATGCTTATATTGACCGTAAAAAGAAGTTGCCTGTAACTACAATGCTTCGTGCTATTGGTTACGAGTCAGATCGTGATATTCTTCAGATTTTTGATCTCTGTGAGGAGGTTAAGGTTAACAAGAAGAATATGAAGGCAGCTATTGGTCGCAAGATCGCTGGTAACGTAATGAAATCTTGGGCAGAAGATTTTGTTGATGAGGATACAGGCGAGGTTGTATCTATTGAGCGCAATGAGGTTGTTGTTGAGCGTGAGACTATCATCACAGAAGAGATTGTAGATGTGATTCTTGACAGCTCTGTATCGACTATCTTGTTACATAAGGATGAAGATGCTGCAAGTAAGTATTCAATCATTTTCAATACACTTGCTAAGGATCCGAGCCACTCGGAGATTGAGGCAGTAAACTATATTTATCGTCAGTTGCGTAATGCTGATGCTGCTGATGACGCAAGTGCACGTGAAGTATTCCAGAACCTTTTCTTCTCAGACAAGCGTTATGACTTGGGAGAGGTAGGTCGTTACCGTATCAACAAGAAGTTGAATTTGGAAACGGATATGGATGTACGTGTACTGACAAAGGACGATATCATTGAGATTATCAAGTATCTTATTAGCTTGATTAACTCAAACGCTACTGTTGATGATATTGACCACTTGTCAAATCGTCGTGTTCGTACTGTAGGTGAGCAGCTGGCTAACCAGTTCTCTATCGGTCTTGCACGTATGAATCGTACTATTCGCGAGCGCATGAACGTTCGTGACAGCGAAGTGTTCCAGCCAACGGATTTGATTAATGCAAAGACTATATCAAGTGTCATTAACTCATTCTTTGGTACTAATCCATTGAGTCAGTTTATGGACCAGACCAACCCATTGGCAGAGGTAACTCACAAGCGTCGTCTCTCGGCTCTTGGTCCTGGTGGTCTGTCACGTGAGCGTGCAGGTTTTGAGGTACGTGACGTTCACTATACGCACTATGGTCGTCTTTGTCCTATTGAGTCTCCTGAAGGTCCTAACATCGGTTTGATTTCATCACTCTGTATGTATGCTAAGATTAATGATCTTGGCTTTATCGTTACACCATATCGTCGTGTTGAAGACGCTAAGGTGGATATGGATAATAAGGATGTACTCTTCTTGACAGCAGAGGAGGAGGAAGATCAGATTATTGGACAGGGTAATGCACCATTGAATGCTGATGGTACATTTATTCGTGACTTTGTTAAGTGTCGTCAGGATGCTGACTACCCAGTTGTAGCTCCAGATTCTGTTGCTCTTATCGACGTATCTCCACAGCAGATTGCTTCTGTATCAGCAGGTTTGATTCCTTTCTTGGAGCATGATGATGGTCACCGTGCATTGATGGGATGTAACATGATGCGCCAGGCAGTTCCATTGCTTCATAATGATGCACCTATTGTTGGTACAGGTCTTGAGAAGCAGGTATGTGAGGATCTCACGTACAATGGTTACAGCTGAAGGTGATGGCGTTATTGAGTACGTTGATGCTACAACTATCCGTATCCTCTATGATCGTACTAGATGATGAGGAGTTTGTAAGCTTTTGAGCCTGCTTTTGAAAGAGTATCGTATCCCTAAAAGTTCCGTCGTACCAACCAGAATATGGTTGTAGACCTCGTCCTATTTGTGATAAGGGTCAGCGCGTGAAGAAAGGTGATATCCTTACTGAGGGTTATGCTACAGAGAATGGAGAGTTGGCATTGGGTCGTAACCTTGTTGTGGCTTACATGCCTTGGAAGGGTTACAACTATGAGGATGCTATCGTTATTTCGAACGTATGGTTCGTGAAGACGTATTGACCTCTGTCACGTTGACGAGTATTCTCTTGAAGTCTCGCGAAACTAAGCGTGGTGTAGAGGAATTTACAGCTGATATTCCTAACGTAAGTGAGGAAGCTACTAAGGATCTTGACGATAATGGTATTATCCGCTATTGGTGCTCGTAGTTGAGCCAGGTGATATCATGATTGGTAAGATTTCTCCTAAGGGTGAAAGTGATCCTTCTCCAGAAGAGAAACTCTCCGTGCTATCTTTTGGTGATAAGGCTGGTGATGTTAAGGATTCTTCATTGAAGGCTAATCCATCATTGAGTGGTGTTGTTATCGATAAGAAACTCTTCAGTCGTGCTATTAAGACACGTGAGAGCAAGCGTCAAGATAAGAATATTCTTGCTAAGATTGACGAGGAGCAGGAGGCTAAGATTAATGATTTGAAGGATCTCTTAGTTGATAAGTTGCTTGAACTGACTGAAGATAAGGTTTCAGAGGGTGTTAAGGACTACTCTGATGCTGAGATTATCACTAAGGGAAGCAAGTTCACTGTTGCTGCATTGAAGAACCTTGATTATGAGGGAATCCAATCAAATGGCTGGACTGATGATGAGCATACCAATCTTCTAATTCAGAAGTTGATTATGAACTTCATCCGTAAGTACAAGCAGATGGATGCTGAGATGAAGCGTAAGAAGTTTGCTATCACTATCGGTGATGAACTTCCTTCTGGTGTTCTGCAGATGGCTAAGGTTTACATCGCTAAGAAGCGTAAGATTCAAGTAGGTGATAAGCTTGCTGGTCGTCACGGTAACAAGGGTATCGTATCTAAGGTTGTACGTACAGAAGATATGCCATTCCTCGAGGATGGTAGTCCAGTAGACTTGGTATTGAACCCAATGGGTGTGCCTTCACGTATGAACCTTGGTCAGATTTTTGAGGCTATCCTCGGTGCTGCAGGTCGTAAGTTGGGTGTTAAGTTTGCTACTCCTATCTTCGATGGTGCTAAGCTCTCTGATTTGAAGGAGTGGACAGATAAGGCAGGTTTACCAAATCTTTGTTCAACCTATATCTATGATGGTGAGACTGGTGAGAAGTTCGACCAGCCAGCAACAGTGGGTATCACTTACTTCTTGAAGCTGGGTCACATGGTTGAGGATAAGATGCACGCTCGTAGTATCGGTCCATACTCATTGATTACACAGCAGCCACTTGGTGGTAAGGCACAGTTTGTGGTCAGCGCTTGGAGAGATGGAGGTCTGGGGCTATTGAGGCCTTTGGTGCATCTCATGTTCTCCAGGAAATCTTTGACAATCAAGTCTGATGATGTTGTTGGTCGTTCAAAGGCTTACGAGGCTATCGTTAAGGGTGAACCAATGCCAACTCCAGGTATTCCAGAGTCACTGAACGTGTTGTTACACGAGCTTCGTGGTCTCGGTCTCAGTGTCAAACTTGATTAATACGTACACCCCATAATAGAAGTGAAAACATGGCTTTTAAGAAAGATAATAAAGTAAAGAGTAATTTCAGCAAGATTACTATCGGACTGGCTTCACCTGAGGAGATTCTTGAGAACTCTTTTGGTGAGGTAACCAAGCCAGAGACTATCAACTATCGTACCCTATAAACCAGAACGTGATGGTTTGTTCTGCGAGCGTATCTTCGGTCCAACAAAGGATTACGAGGTGCCTGCGGTAAGTACAAGCGTATCCGTTATAAGGGTATTGTCTGCGATCGTTGTGGTGTTGAGGTAACTGAGAAGAAGGTACGTCGTGAGCGTGCCGGACATATCGAATTGGTTGTCCCTGTTGCTCATATCTGGTATTTCCGTAGTCTTCCAAACAAGATTGGTTACCTTCTTGGTATGCCAACAAAGAAGCTTGATGCTGTTATTTACTATGAGAAATATGTTGTCATCCAGCCGGGTGTCGTAGAGGGTATGAAGAATGCCGATACTGAAGAGGATTTGAATGGTTCTCACAAGTTCGACCTTCTTTCAGAGGATGAGTATCTCGATATCCTTGACAATAAACTCCCAGAGGGTAATGATCGTTTGGATGATTCTGATCCAAGCAAGTTCATTGCTAAGATGGGTGCAGAGGCTATTTATGACCTCCTCACAGGTATTGACTTGGATCGTTTGGCAGGTGAGTTGCGTGACCGCGCAACGACTGACTCAAGTCAGCAGCGTAAGACAGATGCTTTGAAGCGTCTGCAGGTTGTTGAGGGCTTCCGCCAGTCTATCGGTGTGAATAATCCAGAGTGGATGATCATGAAGATTATCCCTGTTACTCCACCAGAACTTCGTCCATTGGTTCCATTGGATGGTGGTCGCTTTGCAACATCAGACCTTAACGACCTCTATCGTCGCGTTATCATCCGTAACAATCGTTTGAAGCGCCATGGAGATTAAGGCTCCTGAGGTTATTCTCCGTAATGAGAAACGTATGCTTCAGGAAGCAGTTGACTCACTCTTCGATAACAGTCGCAAGTCGTCAGCTGTTAAGAGCGAGAGTAATCGTCCTTTGAAGTCACTCTCAGACTCTTTGAAGGGTAAGCAGGGACGTTTCCGTCAGAACCTCCTCGGTAAGCGTGTTGACTATTCTGCGCGTTCAGTTATCGTCGTAGGTCCAGAGTTGAAGATGGGTGAGTGCGGTCTGCCTAAGTTGATGGCAGCAGAGCTTTACATGCCATTCATTATCCGCAAACTTATCGAGCGCGGTATCGTGAAGACTGTAAAGAGTGCTAAGAAGATTGTTGACCGTCGTGAGCCAGTTATTTGGGATATCCTTGAGAATGTAATGAAGGGTCACCCAGTATTGTTGAACCGTGCTCCAACACTTCACCGTCTTGGTATTCAGGCATTCCAGCCAAAGCTTATTGAGGGTAAGGCTATTCAATTGCATCCATTGGCATGTACAGCGTTTAATGCTGACTTCGATGGTGACCAGATGGCTGTTCACCTCCCATTGAGCAATGAGGCTGTATTGGGAGACTCAGGTTTTGATGCTCCAGAGCCATAACATTCTTAACCCTGCTAATGGTGCACCTATCACCGTTCCTTCACAGGATATGGTGCTTGGTCTTTATTATATCACAAAGATTCGTCCAGGTGCTAAGGGTGAAGGTCTTACATTCTACGGTTCAGAGGAAGCTATCATTGCTTACAATGAGAAGAAGTGTGACCTCCATGCACAGGTTAAGGTTATCGTTGACGACCTTGTTGATGGTAAACTCCAAAAGCGTATGGTTGAGACATCAGTTGGTCGTGTAATCGTTAATCAGATTATTCCAACTGAGGTTGGTTACTTCAATGGTATTATTTCAAAGAAGTCACTTCGTGGTCTTATTGCTGACGTTATTAAGGCAGTCGGTATGGCGCGTGCTTGTGAGTTCCTTGATGGTATCAAGAACCTTGGTTATCGTATGGCTTACGTTGCTGGTCTTTCCTTCAACCTCGATGATATCATCGTGCCAGTTGAGAAGACAGATATCGTAGGTAAGGGTCAGAATGAGGTTGACCAGGTGAAGGCTAACTATGAAATGGGTTTCATTACTGATAAGGAGCGTTATAATCAGGTAATTGATGCGTGGACACACGTAAACAATAATCTTAAGCAGGCTGTTATGAAGCACATGACAGAGGCTGACCAAGGTTTTAACGCTGTATACATGATGCTTGACTCTGGTGCCCGTGGTTCTGCTACCAGATTGCACAGCTTGCTGGTATGCGTGGTCTTATGGCTAAGCCACAGAAGGCAGGTGCTGAGGGTGCTCAGATTATTGAGAACCCAATTATCTCTAACTTTAAGGAAGGTATGTCTGTGTTGGAGTACTTTATTGCTTCTCATGGTGCTCGTAAGGGTCTTGCCGATACTGCTATGAAGACTGCTGATGCTGGATACCTGACACGTCGTCTTGTTGACGTTTCTCATGATGTTATTATCAATGAGGAGGATTGTGGTTCACTCCGTGGTCTTGAGTGTCGTGCCTTGAAGAATGGTGATGAAACTATAGCAAGCCTTTATGAGCGTATCTTGGGACGTGTGTCTGTTCACGATGTTATCAATCCTACTACAGGTGATATTATCGTTGCTGCAGGTGAGGAAATCACTGAGGCTAAGGCATTGGCTATTGACAATTCACCAATTGAGATGGTTGAAATCCGTTCTGTACTCACTTGTGAGAGCAAGAAGGGTGTATGTAAGAAGTGTTACGGACGTAACCTTGCAACTGCACGTATGGTACAGATGGGTGAGGCTGTTGGTGTCATTGCAGCACAGGCTATTGGTGAGCCTGGTACACAGCTTACTCTTCGTACATTCCACGCTGGTGGTGTGGCTGGTAATGCTGCAGCTAATGCAGCAATTACAGCTAAGAATGATGCTAAGATTGAGTTCGATGAACTTCGTACCGTACCATTCGTTGACGATGAGGAGAAGGAATGTCAGATGGTTGTAAGCCGTTTGGCTGAAATCCGCTTCGTTGACCCTAACACAGGTATTGTACTCCTTACAGATAACGTACCTTATGGTAGTTCTCTTTACTTCAAGTCAGGTGACACTGTTAAGAAGGGCGATTTGATTTGTAAGTGGGACCCATTCAACGCCGTTATTGTTAGTGAGTATGCTGGTATTCTCCGTCTGCATGATGTTATAGAGGGTGTTACTTATAAGGCAGAAACCGACGATGCTACAGGTCTCACAGAGCGTATCATTATTGATTCACGTGATAAGACAAAACTTCCTATTGTTGATATTGTTAAGGTTGGTGCTAAGAAGGGTGAAGATGGTCTTTATGCAGCATCTGATATCCTCGGTACATATAACCTCCCTGTAGGTGGTCACTTGGAGCAGGTACTTCTTGATGGTGCTGAGATTAAGACGGGTATGACACTCGTTAAGATTCCTCGTTCTGTTGGTGGTGCTGGTGATATCACCGGTGGTCTTCCACGTGTTACTGAGCTCTTTGAGGCTCGCAACCCTTCTAATCCAGCTGTCGTATCAGAAATTGATGGTGAGATTACTATGGGCAAGGTGAAGCGTGGTAACCGCGAGATTATCGTGACTTCTAAGACTGGTGAGCAGCGTAAGTACCTTGTAAGTTTGTCTAAGCAGATTCTTGTACAGGAGCATGATGCTGTTCGTGCTGGTACACCATTGTCTGATGGTATTACAACTCCAGCTGATATCTTGTCTATCATGGGTCCAACAGCTGTTCAGGAGTATATTGTTAATGAGGTTCAGGACGTATATCGTTTGCAGGGTGTGAAGATTAATGACAAGCACTTTGAGATTATCGTTCGCCAGATGATGCGTAAGGTACGTATTGACGACCCAGGAGATACAATATTCCTCGAGCAGGAACTTATCGATAAGCTCGACTTCGCAGAGGAGAACGATCGTATTTGGGGTAAGAAGGTTGTTACCGACCCAGGTGATTCTGAGAATTGTTATAAGGGTCAGATTCTCTCTGTACGCAAATTGCGTGATGAGAACTCAAGCCTTAAGCGTCGTGACCTCAAACTCGTTCAGGTGCGTGATGCTGTTCAGGCAACTGCTACCCAGATTCTCCAGGGTATCACACGTGCTGCCCTCGGTACGAAGAGCTTCATGAGTGCTGCTTCCTTCCAGGAAACAACTAAGGTCCTCAACGAGGCTGCTCTCCGTGGTAAGAGCGATAACCTTGAGGGTATGAAGGAGAATGTTATCTGTGGTCACCTTATTCCTGCCGGTACTGGTCTTCGCCAGTGGCAGAAACTCGTTGTTGGTTCGCAAGAAGAGCACGAGCGTATGGAGGCTAACAAGAAGAATGTTCTTGACTTTGCTAAGCAAGAAGCAGAGGCTACACAGGAGTAATCCTAACCTCTCATACATAAGATTAAAAAGGGATTTGCAATAACTTTGCAAGTCCCTTTTTGTTTGGGTACTGTCTATAAAAAGTGTGTAAATCCATATTTTCTTATCTTTTGTATTTGTAACATTAAAATAAAGAAACTTACACACTTTTTAAGGATAGTACCATAATATATTCATTATAATGCCATTATATCCCTTTCACACTATCTTTTAGTCGATGTGCTTACCCTCAACACATGTTGTGTTGAGGGTAAGCACCAATGGTGTTGAGTGCTCTTTATGTTCTTATAGATGTTTTTTTCTTAAAGAATTATTTCTCTATTTCCATTGAGTTTCTTAATCGATCAACTTATAGAAATTATACATTAGTTTTGCTCTTGACAAGTAAATGTGTTGTTAGAGGAGAATTTTTACTTTATGATAAAGCTTTTATACTGAGCATTGTTGTAGATACAATCTCGATTTACAACTCAAGTTAAGCGTTGCTTGTATTAAAACTTAAATATCTGTTATATATTGTTTTTATATTTGTTGTAATGAAAATATATTTCTATTTTTGTCATTATTAAAAGACAACAGATTGTGAATCATCCTCTTCTTTCCAAGAGCAAGACTGTTTAACAGCCGTACAGAGGGGACTTCAAGAAGTTGTTGAGGTTTTCTCTTTTTTGTTTTCCTATAATATTAGGAGATGATGAGGGTGCCTCGTTTATCATTTTTTTTCTAACAACTTAAAACTTTTTAATTATGAGTTCATTTAGAGCAACTTTGGAATTGGGTGGTAAGGAGTATGATGTGCTCTTTTCTAACTATGAGTTCAGCCGTACAACTGACAAGAAGGGTCAGCCTGCATCAAGCATCTCTGGCGGTCGTATCAGTGTAACTATAGAGTCTACTGATGACACTTCTACCATCGAGGCTATGCTTAACAGCCAGTTCAAGCCTGTTGAGGGTAAGATCGTTTACAAGAAGAGTGAGGAAGATGCTAAGATGAAGGAGATTTCTTTCAAGAATGCTTACATCGTTCACTACAAAGAAACGCTCGACGTTAACAACGAGGCTCCTATGACCATCGCTATGACTTTCTCTGCTGAGAACATCACAGTAGGTAATGCAGAGCTCGACAACCGTTGGCCTCGCACATAAGCTTAGGAAACATAAGGACTATGCAGAGCAAACTATGCTTGGCATGGTCCTTTTCGCTTTCCACAATTAAAGGGGGATTTAAATCAACTTTAATCTCCTTAAACTGGAAATATAATACCCTAACACACGCCTATTAGCTTTATTTTATCTCAAAACAAACAACCAATGTCAATTCCTTTCAACCCCATTACTATCAGCGTAGGAAAGAAGTCTCTTTCTTCTTTTATTTCTCTACAAATCGAACAAAATATAGGTAAACATCACCGATTCCAAATGTCTGTTGAATTGGAAACGGGTAGCAATAGATATGTACATAATATCAATAGCAGCAAGGACTGGCTCGGAGAGAGTATCGTTGTAAAGGCTGCAAACACTCCTATCTTCGTGGGTGTGGTGACAAATGTACAGTTACACCGAGAAGGAAGCGACTTTGGATGTATCATCGTTTCAGGTTATTCTGCTACTTACAGAATGGAAACCGCACACAGCTGCTTCTCATGGAATGACACAACCATTGGGGATGTGGTTAAGAAGCTATGTGAACAGGCGAAGGTGCAATTAGAGTTAAATCCTGAATTCAAAGAGAATAAGGACTATATCTGTCAATACGAAGAGTCCGACTTCGACTTTATCCGTCGTCTTGCTCATCAGTATCAAGAGTGGATGTATTACGATGGAACTAAACTAATCTTCGGGAAAACCAAAGAAATTGGCTGATCCAATTAGACTGGAATATGGAACGACGCTATCGTCACTCGACATTGGTTTGCAGACACTCGCACGTTCAGAGCAGGTATTCTCTTACCACTCTGGTTCGGACCGTGAGATGGAGAGAATGACACCAGACCAAGCCATTGGACATGATAAACTGTCGGGAGGTGCCTTCCGTGCATCATTAGGATTGTTCTCAAAGCCAGCAAGACAGCGTGCATTGCCACGTATCAGCGATGAGTCGGAACTTATTAATTACATGGGGCGTAAGCAGGCGGCAGAGACGGCTGAGACACATTACATCACAGCAGAGAGTCAGGTGCCAACCCTGCGTGTCGGTTCTGTGGTAAGTCTCTATAGTTCTTTCTTGGAACGTGTAGGAAATATCTCTAAGGAGAGCTTGGGTAACTTTATCATTATCGAGATTACGCATGAGGTGAGTCAAGGCAGTTACTATAAAAACCGCTTTAAGGCTATCCCTGCAACGATAAAGGCACTGCCAAGTCCAAAGGTGCGTATGCCGCTTGCAGAAACACAGATGGCAACTGTGCTCAGCAATGCTGACCCACAGGGTAAGGGTCGTGCGTGTGCGTATGAACTGGCAAACGAATGGTATGCAGACCGGTTGGGTGCGTGTGATGACACCAGATGGCGGTAGCAGTGACGACGTAAAGAGCAACCGTGGTTTTGTGTTTATCCCAGAGGTAGGCGACCAAGTCCTCCTCGGTTTCCGCCATGGCGACCCAGCAAGACCATACGTTTTGGGTAGCCTCTTTAATGGAACAACTGGTGGTGGTGGTGGCCAGGGCAACAACTGCAAGAGTCTCACCACACGAAGCGGCAGCTCCCTCAAACTTGATGATTCTGCAGGTAGCGTAACACTACACGATAAAGGCGGTGTAAGCATGAACTTTGATGGTGGAGGAAATCAAACCTTAGCAACCAAAGCATCTGCTACAACAACCGTTGGTAAAGATGCCAGTGTCTTAAGAATGGATAAGGATGGTGTTATAAAGCTTAGTGGACATAAAAATAAAAATTGAAGATTGATGAAAATACTTATATTGAGATGTCTACAGGAAAAATATCTCTTCATGCAGAGAACATAGAATGTGAAGGTACTAATATAACTATCACAGGTTCAACAAAGACTGAAATAAAAAAAGGTAAAGATAGTAAAATATTAGTAGAAGATAATATAACATTATCAGGAGCTCCTGATATTATAATAAATTAATTACAAAATACGTATAATATATAATGGACAATAAAAAAATAATTTTACTAAATCAGAAGATTACCTGATAATATCGTTCGGAGATATCTAGTTGAAAACTATTTCTAAGTATACGATTGCTGGTAGACTCACTATTTGAGACAAGCTCAAAGATAAAAATGAGTATTGTATGCTCAGAGATTGTAGGCAATCATTATTTGCTTGATATTAGAATACTAAGCCAAGCTCAATAACTATGGTTTAGAATTTTTAGAGCAGAAATATCTAAACTTACTTGATAAAGTTAATAATATTCAGTCACACTTACTTGTATCAATGGATTTAGGTGGTAAACTGAAGGATATATTGAATTTTTCAGAACTACATGAAAAATGGGAAAGCATTAAAGCAGATATAACAGACCCATCGGTAGAGATTGCCAAAATTATATCAGATGGAGACCATCAATATACTCATGGCTCGCAATCTTTTGCAGAGGAACTTAACAAAACGACATTGTATAAAACTCTTGGAATGGGATTGTTGTCTTTTGATGGAATAAGAAAAGAAGACGATAAGACTTTCCCTTATAATACCTCCTCGCTTTTATTCCCTCAAATTAATAAAAAAGTTTCTATCGCTTTAGATGACATCGTTTACTTTAGTGATACACCGTCATATCTACTAATCTTTAAAAACAAACATAGTAGGGAAGATTCTGAGGTTAAGTCAGAATTTATTAAAAACTTTCCGTTCTTAAAGAAACAGATGGGAGAATATAAATATGATTTATTCTGCTCAGTTGAGAGAGATAATAAAAGTCGTTGGCCAAACTCTATTGAACTAACCATAAGTGAAGTGTTAGAACCGATAGTCTCTGACGTAGCATGCAAGATTGAACTTATAAAGGAAAAATTATGAAAGCACTGGTACCCGCAGGAACATATGCAGTATGTACAAATGGGATGAAAATAGGGAAAATGATAGTTACATCTCAAACAACTGTCAAAAATAGCAAAGGTAAACTCATTGCGACATTGAAAGATAAGCCTACAAATTTTAGTTGTGTATGGGCTGGTATTATTGTTGCTGTCGTTGCGGCTATGCTATTAGCATTAGCCGCAACATTAGGGCCTTTAGCTGCTCTAATTATAGCAACCATAGCGGGTGTACTTGGGAGTTTTACCTTAGGTTCAATGTTATGTTATTTCTGCCTTAAAGGAATACTATGGCAACCAGGCAGTGCGCATCCAAATATTTTGATTTCTGGCAACAAGGCTTTAGTACACACCGCTCAAATAACTTGTACACCTTTAGGCTTTCTACCTTCTGGTAATATACAATTATTCTTTGATAAGTCGGTGGCGAGTAGAATGGCAACAATATTCTTCTTAAAAAATAGCCTAAATATATTAGAGGGTGCTGCGTTTGGTACTGGTATTACTGGCTTAGGAAAAATTGCAGCTAAAGTTTTTACAGGATTTGGCGGAGGACTAATGGGCACTACTGCTGCAGGATTAGTAACTGCAGGACTAATGGTTGGTGGCTATATGATAGGGCATTATATTGATATTCTTCAAGATAGTAGTTCGACGGGATTAGCAAACTGGATTACTGCAGGAGACTATGATAAATATGAAAAATCGAAGAAAGGAAATAATGAAGAAAAATATATAGATAAGGCTGAAAAAGGAATCTCTAATCAGCCAGGAGATAGTGAGGTTATACCTCCTTATAGTAACCAGTCTCGAATAAATACGGAGTTAAACATTGGCACTCAGGCTACTGGAGAGGTTATGAAAGTCTCATGGGGACGTGTGAAAGCTGACCCAACTTACCGTACAGGTATGCCCAAAAGTGAACTTAATAAACTTCTGAGCAAATATATGAAAGAAGTTTCTACAGAAGTTAAATTGAGAAACGCATCATTAAGTAAAGAAATGGCTCTAAAGGAAAACATACTAAAAAGCGTTAAAGATTTTTTTATAGTGAATGGGGCATGTATAGGAACCAATATAGCCGGTCAAACCGCATCTAAGGTTATAAAAACAGATGTAGATAAGGATATGGATAAAGAAATTAGTGCATTATCTAAAAATTGGTATTTATGAAATTAAAATATAAATTTAAGATCAACTCGCTATTAAAGTTTTGGGATATTCCTGCCAGAATATATTTTATGGCAGCGACTCTATTTTTCTTGATACCTTTCTATGTGATAGGTCTCCTCACGGTAAAGGATGGTTTGCCATATAGAATAGGTGTTGTCAATGGGATACATATACTGCAGAAATCTCATAGTGGGTGGGAGGCTAATTTTACTTTGGAAGGTGATACCAGTCATACATATTGGCAAGGATATGATAATTCTTATCCGTTCTTTTTATTTCCTCCCTAAATATAAAACTTGACAACTACATAATCCACAAAGGAGATACAATAAGTTTCTTTTATTGATAACGATAAAAAAATGGTAATTATATAAAGAGTGACCGTTTTTTCCCTGGAGAAGGCCATTCTTTTGAATCAGATGAAGTTATCTATACAGAAGGTTTGATAGTAAATGGGAAAGAGATTGAATCTCCACTTGTTGCAGCTTTTATACGTACTCCCCTTGCATGGTTAGGGGGAGGGACAATTTGTTTTTTTATATGGTGGTGTCTGTTCGTTATTGATTTTTGGCATGTGGTATAATAAAAAAATATTGATAAAAATAAAGAAATACTTTTATAATCAAAAATATGTTCATTCGATAATTTAAGTTTAGATCAGAATCATTGACAAGCAAGGAATTGTAAAGACTATATGGAAATAAAATACATAAGGGTAAATATGGTATGTCTTATCTGCTTTATGCCGTAAGGGAGCATAGCTATGATATAACTAAATTTCTTTTAGACACTAAAGCAAACCCTAATACGGTTTCTCCACTGACAAGTACACCCGATGTAATAGAGCCTCATCCTCCTTTAGAAATTTCATGTTATGATGATTATGGCATGAACTACATGAAGTTATTACTCGAATATGGGGCTAATCCTAATGATACACAAGCGCAGTGTCCTCTATTTGCGGCTACATTATATGAAGTGACTTTGGATGTATCATCGTTTCTGGCTACTCTGCTACTTACAGAATGGAGACAGCTCATAGCTGCTTCTCATGGAATGATACAACCATTGGGGATGTGGTTAAGAAGCTATGTGAACAGGCTAAGGTGCAATTAGAGTTAAATCCAGAATTCAAAGAGAATAAGGACTATATCTGCCAATACGAAGAGTCCGACTTCGACTTTATCCGTCGTCTTGCTCATCAGTATCAAGAGTGGATGTATTACGATGGAACTAAACTAATCTTCGGAAAACCAAAGAAATTGGCTGATCCTATTAGACTGGAATATGGCACGACGCTATCGTCACTTGACATTGGTTTGCAGACACTCGCACGTTCAGAGCAGGTGTTCTCTTACCACTCTGGTCGGACCGTGAGATGGAGAGAATGACACCAGACCAAGCCATTGGACATGATAAACTGTCGGGCGATGCCTTCCGTGCATCATTAGGATTGTTCTCAAAGCCAGCAAGACAGCGTGCATTGCCACGTATCAGCGATGAGTCGGAACTTATTAATTACATGGGGCGTAAGCAGGCGGCTGAGACTGCTGAGACACATTACATCACAGCAGAAAGTCAGGTGCCAACCCTGCGTGTAGGTTCTGTTGTAAGTCTTTACAGCTCTTTCTTAGAGCGTGTTAGGAAACATATCTAAGGAGAGTTTGGGTAACTTTATCATTATCGAGATAACCCACGAGGTGAGCCAAGGAAGCTACTATAAGAACCGCTTCAAGGCTATCCCTGCAACGATAAAGGCACTGCCAAGTTCAAAGGTGCGTATGCCATTAACAGAGACACAGATGGCAACTGTGCTTAGCAATGCTGCCCCACAGGGTAAGGGCCGTGTGCGTGTGCGTATGAACTGGCAAACGAATGGTATGCAGACAGGTTGGGTGCGTGTGATGACACCAGATGGCGGTAGCAGTGATGACGTAAAGAGCAACCGTGGATTTGTATTCATCCCAGAAGTGGGCGACCAAGTCCTCCTCGGTTTCCGCCATGGTGATCCAGCAAGACCATACGTTTTGGGCAGCCTCTTTAATGGAACAACTGGTGGTGGCGGTGGCCAGGGCAATAACTGCAAGAGCCTCACTACACGAAGCGGTAGTTCCCTTAAACTTGACGATTCTGCAGAGGTAGCGTAACACTACACGACAAAGGCGGTGTAAGCATGAACTTTGATGGTGGAGGAAATCAAACCTTAGCTACCAAAGCATCTGCAACAACAACTGTTGGTAAAGATGCAAGCCTTTTACAAATGGACAAGGATGGTAACATAGAATTGAAAGCTAACACGAAAATAACATTAACAATAGAGGGTAGTAAGATAATTATAACCAAGGATAAGATTACTCTTGAAAGTCCAGAAATAGAGGTGAATGGTACTACATCTGCGACAGTAAATAGTCCTTCAATAAATATGCAAGGTGGAACAACAAATATAACAAGTACGACTATTAATTTAAAGCCTGTACAACCAAAAGCACCAGATGATGGTAAAGCATATTTTTTACCAATAGCAGCCGTAAATATTGATAGTACAAAGGTAGATATAAATGGTGGTACTGTAGAAATTAACTAATAATAATTTAAGGCGTAATGGACATTTGGTAGGCTGAAAAACTCTCGGGTTTTAGTAATGGACATTTGGTAGGCTGATTATTCCAGCCTACTTTTTTGTATTTATGAATCCATCTATAACTTCTTCTTGTTAGCTTCATTCAATCCATTATGATTATGTAGTGCTCTTTTAAGTTGTGAGTTAAATCCTTCCAACAGGTTTGTTGTATTAGGTATTTGCATATCCGGATACTCCTCACACGTATAGATCCATGGCAGATGTGTCTTAATAGAACGTCTTGCCGTTCTCAGCCTTCTGTGTGTATAAGTTGTCTTACCCGAGATTAGGATAGTTCGTTCGTTTAGGAACTCTTTCCATTTATCACACCATTTTATTAAAAAGCGGTTATAAACTCTTCTTTTCTCATAGAGAACATCCTTCTCATTAATGCCAACAGCTCAACGCCTGCAGGCAAATGTGGGTTGTTAGTAAGGAGTCTTCTAACTATCTGAAATTGGTGAAATTGACACATTTGTACGGGACAGAAACTTATAGCTTGTAAAAGTCCTACATGCCCATCACACACCACTGCTTTTATCATAGTTCCACGCTCCGCAATATACTGAAGTCCATCAAGATAATCTCTGTTAGTTTCGTTTTTGACAAACTTGCGATAGAGTATTTTGCCTGATGAAGCATCCTGAAACAGCATCACACCAAATGTCCTGGAAAAGTATGTTGTATCCAATATTATTACTGCAGATTTGGGGGTAAGTAGCAGTAAAAGCTATCTACTACTAAGCTCAACCTACGTCGTATGGTTCGTTCTGAACATTTATAAAGAGTGGATAGATCAGATATCGTTCGATTTGCCGTCAGATAGTCGTTCCATAGAGAAATATTATTTATACGCAGACCACCTTGAAATTGTCTACCACAATCCTTGCAGGAATACATCTGAACAGAACGTCGATGCCCATTCTTTTTAACATTTGAGCTATTACAGAAGATACAGTTTTTTTATTCATAGATTTTCAAATGCTGCAAAGGTAGTAAATAAAAAGAATTCCAAGAGTTTTTCAGCCTACCAAATGTCCATTACGCCTAATTTAATAAGAAAATGATTGATTTACATAATAGATGGGAAGTCAAAGATCATCATTCCACTTTGGAGAAGAAGAATGCATTGGATCTTTTATCTGAAAATCATATAGATTCTTTGGATAGTTCTGCACACTATCGTTTTAAACAGATTAATGTTATCCGTTATGAAGATATTCCTATAAGTAATTCTACAATACGCGCTCAATATCTTTTTGAACGTGCAAATCGCAATGTCCATACAAAATGTGAAGAAAGTTATTATACTTTTACACCACAGCAAAACAATATTGGCGATTTCCTGAGCCTTTCTGATCAAATTAGAAAAGAGGTATATTGGCGTATAGATAAAAATGGAGAACCTCTACGTATTTTGAATGAGGGAGAGTTGAAGGAAAGTTGGGAAAATGCTAAAAAAGAAGTTCTTCCTAACAATGAGTTTATGAACTCTTTGGATAAAGAACAGTATAAAAAGATTATTCAAGCTGGAGATACAGAGTTTCAGGATATGAGCTTATTTATACGCAATTATAGAACGAATCTTTTTTTTAGAGAGCTATTTGGACAATACTTAATGAAATCACCAGAGAATTATGAATTTGAGAAATTGCAAACAATGTCTAACTTTTTTAAAGATATTGTTATAGAAGCAGATCTCACATATTCAAAGTTGAAAGAGGACGAGAAATTTATATTTATAGTGAAAGAAAGCGAACTTGACCGTAATAAGCTTGATGAGATAGAGATGGTAAAACAATACAATAAATTATATAAACCAAAAAAATTAAATATGACTTTACAGAATATGATTATAAATATAGAGCAACCATGAAATTAAACAAAGAGGACGGATTGATTGAAAATCTAACTCTAAGTCTTACAGAAAAAATTAAAAATAATCTAATTTGTGATATCAGTTTTGATTTAAAGCGTATAGAGTCATGAAAGGTTATATAGAAGAGGGAGGCTGGGTTTCTTGCACAATGGATAGTTTCGGGACTCCCAGACAGTTAGTAGCACGGCGTGATGCTCAGGTTAAACGGCATAATGGTAAAATCTTATTAACAAAAATAGATACAGCTATTGATAAACAATTTGTTTGTAATTCTCCTGTTAAATTCTGGACGGGCTTGGCTGCACTTGCTGTAGGTATAGCAATTGCTTTATCTGGTCCTGTAGGCTGGATAGCTTTGGGAGCGTGTGCTGTAGCTGCTATTGCGATTACTATTCAATCTGTAACGTCTCACGCTTGTAATGGGTGTTTAGAGGGGACTGAGTGGCGTTCTTATCATAAAGATGTTTGTTTTAGTGGTCAGAATGCAATATTATACAACTTTTCTCAGTTAAAATGTAGTAATGGAGGACTTCTCATTGCGAGTGAGACATTCGATGAAGCAAATAGTATTTCTAATCAGATGGCTCTGAATAACTGGTATGCAAATGTAATAAATATCGGACAACATCTCGCGAATGGAATTATTGATGGTCTTATGGGCTTTTCTTTCACAGCAGTAGATGTTACATTTGAATTGGCTGGAGAATATCTTGGAGAAAATAATATCGTAAGTGGAGAAACATGGTTTGGAGTTGGATTAGGCAAAGATGCAACTACTACGATATTAAAAGCTGCACCTGCTAAGCGAGCTCTATCAAAAGAGATAGTAAGTAGCATATTTACTGCAGAATTTTGGGCTGTCTTAAAAAAAGCCCAAGACTAACCCTTCAATTAATTAGCCCTACGTCGCTTATTAAAGATGTAGGCAAGGGACTACTAAAAGGTTCAGTCGTCGGCATTCCACAATTAATAGTAAACAATATGATAGATGCGGAAGAAGAAGAATTGAAAAAAAGAAAAATGAAAAAGCTATTATGCAACAAATAAATCCAAATAGTGATATTATAGCTAAGAAAATATAGTTAAATTAAAATGGGTATTTTATAAGAACGTCAAAAAGCTTTAACTTTGTTGTAAGTTTGTTATTAATATAACGCTTATTAAATATTTTGCTTAGATAATAATATAACAACCATTAAAATAATAAAAGATGAAGACTTTCAAAAATTAATGCACAAGGAATAGGTGCAGCCATAGGCTTATTGTTGGTAAACGGGATAGTTTATCTTATTTTTCATCGTACACCAGCAAGCGAGGAAGAGATTAACGCATATATTCAGAACTCGGAAGTTGTGGAACTGACAGATTTTACTTTTTTCGATGTGGAAGACATGGTAGTGTATGCAAGACAGCCTTTGAGACGCAACCATAGTACACTGTATAAAGATATAGCAAAAGTTTATTCGCCTGATAGTAAGAAAAATTTTGTTTTAGAGACTTACGACGTCCCTGGCAGAATATCAGTAAATGCAGAACTTTTGCGAAGGAGTCCCAAAATCTATCTTGTTGTTAATAAGGATGATTTGCATAATCCAAAATTAGGAAGTAAGGAAAAGCCTGTTCCTGCATTATTATGGTACACAGATCCAAATTATAAATATTATGAAGTTTCTGAAGAGGATTATAGACATAGTGTAAAGGGAATACCTTACTTATTGCCGAACTGAATAAAGAAAGAGTATAATAATTGGTTAATGGGAAAACTGAAAGGTTAGATAATATAGAAAAGCAAAGATAGATTTAAGCAAAAGAGTTCTATCAAAAAGATGAAGACTTTCAAAATTAATGCACAAGGAATAGGTGCAGCCATAGGCTTATTGTTGGTAAACGGGATAGTCTATCTGATTTTTCATCGTATACCAGCAAGCGAGGAAGAGATTAACGCATATATTCAGAACTCGGAAGTTGTAGAACTAACCGATTTCACTTTTTTCGATGTGGAAAGAATGGTAAGGTATGCAAGACAGCCTTTGAGACGCAACCATAGTACACTGTATAAGAATATAGCAAAAGTTTATTCGCCAGATAGTAAGAAAAATTTTGTTTTAGAGACTTACGATGTTCCTGGCAGAATATCTGTAAATGCAGAAATTTTACGAAGGTGTCCTAAGCTTTATCTTGTTGTTAATAAGGATGATTTGCATAATCCAAAATTAGGAAGTAAGGAAAAGCCTGTTCCTGCATTATTGTGGTACACAAGTCCAGATAGTAAGTTTAATCACGTTCCTGAAATAAATTATATACATAGTGTAAAGGAATACCTTACCTATTGCCGAGCTGAATAAAGAGAGAGTATAATAATTGGTTAATGGGAAAACTGAAGGGTTAGATAATATAGAAAAGCAAAGATAGATTTAAGCAAAAGAGTTCTATCAACAAAATGAAGACTTTCAAAAATTAATGCACAAGGAATAGGTGCAGCCATAGGCTTATTGTTGGTAAACGGGATAGTCTATCTAATTTTTCATCGTACATCAGCAAGCGAAGAAGAGATTAACGCATATATTCAGAACTCGGAAGTTGTGGAACTGACAGATTTTACTTTTGAAAAATGATTACATAATTTCGAATAAAACATCTACAAATAACGGCAAAAACACATATAAAAGATAAGTTTGTAACAAACGGTAAATCAGTCTGTTATAAGTTTGTGCAAGAAAAGATGCTTATTTGGACTTCAAAAGGGCGTTGGTAAGACCTCAAAAGGGCACCTTTTGCAAGTCAATTAGGCGTCTTTTAGAAGCCAAAAGAGCAAGTATTGGTTTTGAATTGCATGAAAATAGTTTGCAAACTTCAACTAATGAGGAACCTCTTATATGGCACACTTATTGTATTAATGTTTATGCCTATAGATGTAGTCTTCTATAGATATGAGTTCTCTTGATAAGATATTTAATGTGATATAAAGTTCAGATTGTATCTATTGGTTACATTTGTTACCAAATGTGAATTACATAAAGGTAACAAGTGTTACTTAATGAAGAGTTTTCTATTTCTTTGATTATGTTTATAAACTTATGGCATATCTATTGTTGTTCATTATATTAAGATGGGGTATAGTATGCCCTAATTTAATATAAGGTCTTAAAAAATAAATAAACATTAATCAAAGTTAAAGAAATGACACCAAAAGAAATTGTGGTTGACTTTGGCAGCGGTCATTCTCGGATCGTTTGCCGTTTTATGCTTCTATGGCGTTGAGATTTTCAGAGAGATGCCACCTTTTCCTAACAAGGTGGTAACAGAGAGTGGTGAAACGTTGTTTGAAGGACAAGATATAAAAGATGGACAGAACGTTTGGCAGTCTATTGGAGGTCAGACAGTAGGTAGTGTTTGGGGACATGGCGCATACGTAGCTCCTGATTGGACAGCCGACTATTTGCATCGTGAGTCAGAATTGATGTTAGCCGAATTAGCTAAGAAAGATGGTAAGGTATATAACCAGTTGGACGAGGCAGACAAGGCTAAGTATAAGGTATTGTTGCAAAAAGAGCTCCGTAAGAATACCTATGACGCACAGACAGGCATTATCACCTTTAGTAAGATGCGTGCTAAAGTGGCAAAGCAATTGCATAATTATTATGCCAAACTATTCTTAAATGACCCATCTATGGCTAAATTGCGCAATGCGTATGCTATGCGCGATAAATCTGTAGAAGCAGTAGACGGACTTTCTGCTGAGAAGCGTTTTGATAAGATGGACGCTTTCTTCGCATGGTCAAGCTGGGTATGTGTGACCAACAGACCTAATAGCGACGTTAGTTATACCAATAACTGGCCACACGACCCTGTCATAGGCAATGTTGCCCCTACTTCGTTACATCTCTGGTCAGGCTTTAGTGTGTTATTGTTACTCTTCTGTGTAGGAATTTTAGTTTACTATTATGCACAGCATAAAGAAGAACATGTATCAAAGGTGCCAGAATCAGATCCGATGAGAGATCTTAAGCCTACAGCATCGATGCGTGCCGCGCTGAAATACATTTGGGTAGTAGGTGCATTGATGCTGGTTCAGATGCTTTCTGGTGTGATTACAGCTCATTACGGTGTAGAGGGAGATGCTTTCTTTGGGTTACCCATACAAAACATTTTCCCTTATGCCGTATCGCGTAGTTGGCATGTCCAGTTGGCTATTCTTTGGATTGCAACCTCGTGGTTGGCTACAGGTTTATATATAGCCCAGCAGTTTCGGGAGTTGAACCAAAATATCAAGCCTTAGGTGTAAACATTCTCTTTGGAGCATTGGTTTTCGTAGTTGCAGGTTCATTAGCTGGTCAATGGTTCGGAGTAATGCAAAAGCTTGGCTTGGTAGAGAACTTCTGGTTTGGTCATCAAGGATATGAGTATGTTGAGCTGGGACGTCTGTGGCAGATACTATTGCTTACAGGTTTAGTTCTTTGGCTATTCTTGATGATTCGCGCACTTATTCCTGCGCTCAAACGAAAGGACGAAAATCGCCATTTACTTACGCTTTTTGTTATTGCCTCATTAGCTATCGCATTCTTTATGCAGCAGGTTTGATGTATGGACGCCAAACCCATATGGCTATTGCTGAATACTGGCGTTGGTGGGTTGTTCACCTTTGGGTTGAAGGCTTCTTCGAGGTATTTGCTACGGTGGTTGCATCGTTCTTATTCTGTCGTTTAGGACTACTTAAGATTAAGAGTGCCACAGTTTCTGTGTTGTTCTCTACTATCGTCTTCCTTGCAGGTGGTATTTTAGGAACATTCCATCACTTGTATTTCAGTGCGACCCCAACTGCAGTATTAGCACTTGGAGCTACATTCAGTGCTATGGAACTTGTTCCGCTCGTACTGATAGGAATAGAAGCATATCATAATTATCAACTGAGCCGTTCTGCCGATTGGATAAAATCCTATAAGTGGCCGATATATTGCTTCATTGCAATGTGTTTTTGGAACTTCTTGGGTGCTGGTATCTTTGGTTTCTCAATTAATCCGCCAATCGCCTTGTATTATTTGCAAGGACTGAATACTACTGCCGTTCACGGACATGCAGCTCTTTTCGGAGTCTATGGTATCTTAGGAATAGGCTTAATGCTATTTGTTTTGCGCGGTCTTTATCCAAATAATGAGTGGAACGATAAGCTTATAGGATCTGCTTTCTGGTGTATGAACGTTGGTTTACTGCTAATGACGGTGGTAAGTATTTTACCTATTGGTATCCTACAAGCCAACGAAAGCATCACCAACGCTTACTGGTCGGCAAGGTCGGCTGAATTTATGCAACAAGATTTCATGCAAACATTAAGATGGCTACGTATACCTGGAGATATATTTGTAGCTTTGGGTGAAGTTCTATTTGTCTTGTTTGTCATCGGTTTACAGTTTGGCTGGTCGAAGAAAGGTAAACGCTAAAAGGCAGATTTATCAGCTTGCGTTATAGATGTTGATTTCGTGTGTTTCAAGGGCTCCAACTGTGTGTTTTAGCCCTTGAAACTATTTTGAAGGATGTATAACCTATTAGCCCCTATCTCAACTGATTCTTTTTTTATAAAATAATGCTTCTTCCTTCCATATCTATCTCTTTTGTTATTCTATTGGTTAGAGGTAAAAACTTTTGTAGTTAGATTTGGGCAAATGACTTTAATGTATTATCTTTGCATAAAGAGAAATAAAGTATTATCTAAATCATATTAACAAAATGGACAATAACAATCAGAATCAAGAGGGACAGCAGTTGCAGATTGATCTCTCACCAGAAATTGCTAAAGGTGTTTATACAAACTTTCAGATAATCTCTCATTCAAGCTCAGAGTTTGTACTCGATTTTGCTACACTTCTTCCAGGTGTACCAAAGGCAACAGTGACAAGCCGTGTTATTATTGCACCTGAGCACGCATTGCGTCTTCTTGCAGCTTTGCAGGACAATGTAGTTCGTTACGAGAAAGAGTTTGGTAAGATTGACCGTCATGAGCCAGAGCAGGAGCCACGTACGATTGCTCCATTTGGTCCTGGTAAGGTTGATGCATAAGCAGACTTCTTTATGATAAATAATAAAGCCGCTCGAGTAATCGGGCGGCTTTGTTATTTTTGATAATCTCGATAGATATAGGATGTTCTGTTATCGAATTACTTGTATCAATAGCAATCGTAGGGAACTGTTCGTTGACTATTCGGGTTTAACCTCGAAAAGCAAATTTATAAATAAAGATGCCAACAAGAGGTGTGAAAGCAAGGCTTAGTCCTATAAAGTATGAAGCACGATAGCCAGCCCCAATCTCTCCACTTTGATGACAAAGGGCATAAGTATAAGTGTAATAATGAGCTCTATAAATGTCCACATAATAAGATGTTCTTTTGAATGACAAAGATAAATAAAAATGCAATGTAAAAACAAAGCGATGATGTTTTATTTCTGTTCAACCGCAATTGAAAGGTTGCTCTATCCCTGAGAATATACCTTGTCGTTGATCCCATTATGTAGTTCTGGAAAAGACAACGGACGCACAAATTGTGCGTCCGTTATAAACCATATAGTTGAATGATATGCTTTATAGCCCTTGGCTTTGCAATTCTTTCTCAGGCATTGGTAACCATTTGATTTTACGGCTTGCCCAAGTTGTTGCTGCAGAACCTTGCTCCAATCCACGACGAATATCTGCAGAACGTTCACCACGGAAAGCAAGGAAGATACGGCGTAGTTCGGCTATTTGTGTAAGGGTAGGAGCTGTTGACATTTGACTTGCAACGTCATATTTGCCAATGACCTTATTAACCTCTGTTATGGCATTACCAGCCATAACACCTCTTACAATGAGTTCAGCCTTGATGAGTTGGATGTCATCATCGTTTGAGAGTATCATAGAACCCTTTCTTGTTAGCGCTGACGCATAGATATTATAGCGATTAGGGTTCTTCTTGTCTACACCTGCGTGCGCCAGTGGTAAAGCTTTCTTTTCAGCATCTGTGGTTCTTGCAGCTTCAAGAGAAGGGCTTACTTGGATATCGCGGCTGTTAGGACCTATTGCACTATAAAGTGGATTATCGGCACCATCATTGTTGTAGATTACTTCTACTGTTTCTCCATCCTTCAATGCTTCTTCAACGAATGTTTTTGCATCTACATACTGTCCGCGATGCAGAGCCAGTTTAAGTTCGTAGGTTTTTACCTGTCGGATTGCTGCATCTTGATCAAAACCTTTGAAGGTCTTTAGAGCATCTGACTTTGCTGCTTTTTCAGCAGCTTCATATTGCTCCTTAGCTTGGTTTAAAATAGATTCATGAGAAACAACAGCCTTGTTGAGGATAACAGAACCTCCTTCTGCAGCAGGAGTTGTAGAGAAAGTCTCTGCAAGCAACTGAAGGGCATAGCCAGCATGAACGTGCCCCACATAGTTACCGTATGCCTTTACAATCTCAGTCTGCTCAGCATTTGTTCCTGTTATCTGTCCTGCAATCTCAGTCAATTCGATGCTTCGTGCATAATAATTGTGGATTTTATTCCAAAGATCGTTTTGTGTGCCCGAAGTAGGAGTGAGGTTATCTGTTGCTATCTGACGGTAAAGGAGTGCATTAGGAATTGTTCCTTCAGTCAGTTCATCAACTGTTGTACCCAAAGCAAGAAAAGCAGCTGCTGCAGCATCGCCTTGAAGTGTCTTTACGTAGGCAACCAACGGACCATCAGTGATAGTATTTGTCTGAATATTAGCAACCATTGCCGATTTATTCAGCTGGTCTCTTGTAAGTGTATTACTTGGTGTCCCAGCATTTTCTACCCACGAATCACAACTTGCGAACAGCATAGATAGGGCGAGAATGGCATATATTGATTTTTTCATTGTAGCGTCTTCTTTTATAATGTGAAACTTAATGTTGCTGTGTATGTACGTGGATGCGGTGTATTGGTGATATCACGTGATAGACTTCCAATACCTCTCTGCTTACGGTTTCCGCCGTTGCCTTCTACTTGTGGGTCAGCACCAGAGTAGTTGGTAATGACGAATACATTTTGTACTGCAAACGAGAAACGCATACCGTTGATAACGTTGTTTGTCCACTTACGTGAGAGTGATGAGAGATCATAACCTAAGTAGAGGGTTGATAAGCGCAAGAAGTTAGCTTTCTCAATGTAGTTAGCTCTGAAACGTGCGCTGTGAGCCAGTTCCTCTGCAATTTGATTATATTCTGCAGTGCCAACAGTTGCATTAGCAAGTGCCTGCAGTTGGTCGTTGCGTTTCTTGAGATTGTCGCCTAATCCAGCTACGTTATAGAAACTCTGGTTATAGACAGATGCCCCCAAAGCATAATTCCACTTCGTACCAAAGTAAAGTGGCTGAATAACTTGAGGTCGAAACCAAACGAACCATTGACAGATGGGAATGGCTTACCAAGATACTGATAGTCATTACTCTCTATCGCACCAGCTTTCTGATTATATGTACCATCAGCATTGAAGGCTGGCTTCTCAACAGTGTGATAATAGAAAGCATAGACAGGTTGTCCCTCTTTTACAACGTTTGGATAGTTGTTAATATCCTTTCCACCTGTATCAGTTACTTTGTTTGCTTGATAGTTAAGGTTGGCATATACATCAAGAGAATGGCGATTTGCCTGCTTCCAGAGATTACCATTATAGCTGAATTCAAGACCATGCCCCTTTACACGTCCTACGTTACGTGGAACGCTACCAATCCATCCATCACTTGAAAGGAGATCGTCGTAGATGATGGCATCAGAGGTGTATTGTGCATATAGCGTAAGTGCCAATGTATGTCTGTTATGGATAGTCCAGTCTGTACCCAATTCAATCTCTCTCATTCGCTCTGGTTTGATATCAGGGTTGCCTTTATACTGAGGTTTAACAATTGGTCCATAAGCACTGATTCCGTCCATGACGTATGATGTACGGGCGTCTGTAGGGTAGGGAAGACGTCCGCTCTCACCGTATGCAATACGGAACTTCTGATTCTTGAGGTTGTATGATGCGCTCAAAGATGGATAATAAATACTTGCTACATTGCTACCGATGAGGTTCGATGCATCACGTCTTAGTCCTGCATTGATAAACAATCGATTGTCATAGTTAAGGAAAGCCTCGCCATAAAGACCCCATGTGCGCTGTTCGAAGGTAGACTCCGAAACTGTACGTTCCGTAGCAGCTGAGATGTTGTCGATGTCACTTCTAAAGCGAGAAGCTGATATACTGTTTAGATGTCTCATACTGACGTGCAATCTGTGAGAGAAGGGTTGCTGTGAGATCCCACTTGTCTGCAAGATGGAACTTACGAGTAGCTTTAATGTCCCAATTAAAGTTAGAGTTTCTACGATTGCTAATATTTTTAGCACCCTCAGTATTGTTTCCTAACTTATAGCCGAAAGGTAAACGATAGATTCCTTCCGTGTGGTTAACGTCTGCACCAATGATAGTCTCAATCTTTACGTCTGCTGGTAGCATATAGCTAAGACGAAGATTACCGATGAAACGGTCATTTCCATAGGTCCAACTCTGTGCTCGCCATGTACTCTCGTCAACGTACGGCCATGGTGTCTGATTAATCATCAGGTTCCATATTGCGTCATATCTACCCATTGCAGTCTGAGGAAGACTGATGTTACCATGTATGTATGAAGCAGTAGCACCGAGAGAAAATCGACCTGAGCGGAGGTCGTAAGCCAATTTTGTGCTATGACGTTTATCTTTGTTGCCTGGTACGACACCTGCAATGTCATTCATATTATAGGAGAAGAAGATATTCTGATTCCCCTTGAATGCTTTTGAAACAGAAGTATAGAGAGTTTTCTGCCAACCAGTTTGGAAGAAGTTATTGATTGGATCGTTATTTACAAACTGATCATATTTTCTTGCAAGTGTAGCAGCACCTAACGACATCTTTACTTGTATGTCAGCCTTTCTGTTTTCTGGGTTGTTATTCTTTCCTCTTTTGGTTGTGATAACGATAACACCGTTAGCAGCTTCTGCGCCATAGCTGGCTGCAGCAGAAGGACCCTTTATGACATCGATAGTTGCGATGTCATCAATAGTTAAGTCGTTGAGTGCACTGAGTGCATCTTGCGAACTGTTGATATCAGAGATGTGCGAACTATTGTATTTCACGCCATCAACATAGATAATTGGGTCACGCTCCATACTCATTGTGGCACCACTACGCATATTAAAACGAATAGGCATACCAACTTTACCATTACTTTGGTACATCTGAACACCACCAATCTTACCATCAAGCATATCGCTGAGTGAATTGGTATGGGCATTCTTACTTAGATTGGCAATGTCGATATGGTCAACCTTGCTTCCAAGTGCTTTCTGACTGCGTGCGCTGGAAATACTGGCTGTGACCTGCACTTCCTGCAGGTCGATACCAGGAATAAGACTGATAGTAGGCTGCCCTTTTAGTGATTGTGCTTTTATGTTCTGTTCCTTAAAACCGATATAGCTGATGTGGAGTGTTTGGTCGTCATTCGTGTTCAGTGAGAAGAAACCGTCTTCATTAGTTACAGCTTCAACACCTTTGTTACCTCTTACCACAGCACCAATAATAGGTTCTCCTGTATCTTGGTTAATTACACGCGCTTTGTACGTTGTCTGCGCATTTAAGTTGACGGCAGAGGCTATCGATAGCATGACGATACTCCTCTTAATGTTTAGTATCATAAATGTTCTTTATTGTTATCCCCTCTAAGGACTGTTTTTGCGACTACATTTATATTAATGTGTAGTTCTTTACTTTGTGGCGCAAAGTTACCTTATTAATAATAATAATACAATACCTAAAAATTGTGATTTTGTGTGACTAACTATCTGTTTATACTAATGAAATGAGTAATTTTATGGGTAAATGATGTACATAACCCTTTTGGAAGAAGTGCATGTTTATGATAACAATTATTTTTTCTTTCGGTTTTTATTTGAAGTGTTGTTGCTTCGCACAAGTGGTGTTGTTGGTTCGCACCAATGGTGCTAAGCGTTTGTAACATTGGTAATGAGTATTAATTAACTTGTTGTATGTTGTCAGAGGGGAGTTGTCTTATTGTCAGGACGGTTTTGTTCTACTATTAATCTGTAAAACGCCATTATTTAGAAGTTTTATATTAGGACCTTCCTGTGTTACAATTTGCTTGTAAAATGTTTAATGTGAGTGAAATAGGCATAGTGGACTTTGTAGTAAGTAGTTGTTTTAATAGTGTTATGTATGCAGAAATTTAACAGTGCTTTTGATTGAAGATAATAGTTTTTGGGAACGTCTTTCACCGTGTTTTTGGGTTTTTATGAGTTCTGCTTTTAAGGAGAAAGGTTTCAAATTTCGAGGTTTTTGGTCTTGGTAGGGAGTGAAAACGGCTTTTCTAAGTGTTAAATAATAAGTAAAAAGTTATATATTGTTAACGATAGGTATTTGAAAGATTATTCTTTTTCTTATTATTAGGTCATTTAAGGGAATTTTTGTACCTTTGCAACCCGAAACGACAGAGTGAATTATAGCGTTTTTAGTGTGTATCGCTTGTGTTCGTAATGGATTGAAAATAAACAAAATAAATATATAACAATAAAAAGTAAAATTATGCCTACTATTTCACAATTAGTAAGAAAAGGCAGAAAGGACATCGTAGACAAGAGCAAGTCTCCGGCTTTGGACAACTGTCCACAGCGTCGTGGTGTTTGTGTTCGTGTTTACACTACAACTCCTAAGAAGCCTAATTCGGCAATGCGTAAGGTTGCCCGTGTTCGTTTGACCAACCAGAAGGAAGTTAACTCTTACATCCCAGGAGAGGGTCATAACTTGCAGGAGCACAGTATTGTTCTCGTTCGTGGTGGTCGTGTTAAGGACCTTCCTGGTGTGCGTTATCACATCGTTCGTGGTACTCTTGATACCGCAGGTGTTGCCAATCGTACACAGCGTCGTTCTAAGTACGGTGCTAAGCGTCCAAAGGCAGCTAAGAAGTAATATTTGCGTTGCCTAAAGGCAGCAAAAGAAACTTCAATCCATAAAGCCGAGGTGCAACGGCCGGTGATGGTCGATGCCCCGAGGCTCTTAAAAAGAAGAAACTAAAAACAAACAGTTTTGCTGGAGATTTGTAATCACAAAGGTTGAGTAAATGCCCAAGAGAGGGTGTTGAAGAACGTAAGACGACAGCCTCCGCAGAATTAAAGTTTAAAATTAAAATGAGAAAAGCAAAACCAAAGAAGCGTGTAATCCTTCCAGATCCAAAGTTCAATGATCAGAAGGTGTCAAAGTTTGTAAATCACTTGATGTATGATGGTAAGAAGAATACCTCATACGAAATCTTCTACGCAGCCCTCGATATCGTAGGCGGTAAGTTGAAGGATGAAGAGAAGTCTCCACTTGAGGTGTGGAAGCAGGCTCTCGATAACATCACTCCACAGGTAGAGGTAAAGAGCCGCCGTATTGGTGGTGCTACTTTCCAGGTACCAACAGAGATTCGCCCAGATCGTAAGGAGAGTGTTTCAATGAAGAATATGATTGCTTTTGCACGTAAGCGTGGTGGTAAGAGCATGGCTGATAAGCTTGCTTCTGAGATCATGGATGCTTTCAACAACCAGGGTGGTGCTTACAAGCGTAAGGAAGATATGCACCGCATGGCTGAGGCTAACCGTGCATTTGCTCACTTCAGATTCTAATCAAGTTATTATAATAAGGTAAAAGGAAATGGCAAATCACGATTTACATTTGACTCGTAATATCGGTATTATGGCACACATTGATGCCGGTAAGACGACAACATCTGAACGTATTCTTTTTATACAGGTAAGACTCACAAGATTGGTGAGGTTCATGACGGTGCTGCTACCATGGACTGGATGGCACAGGAACAGGAGCGTGGTATCACTATCACATCTGCTGCTACAACATGTAACTGGAACTATCTCGGCAAGTCTTATAAGATTAACTTGATTGATACTCCGGGACACGTTGACTTTACTGCTGAGGTAGAGCGTTCACTCCGTGTCCTTGATGGTGCTGTTGCTACTTATTCAGCAGCTGATGGTGTACAGCCACAGTCTGAGACTGTATGGCGCCAGGCTGACAAGTATAATGTACCACGTGTTGGTTATGTTAACAAGATGGACCGTTCTGGTGCTGACTTCTATGAGACAGTACAGCAGATGAGAGACATTCTTGGTGCTAATCCTATCGCTGTTCAGATTCCTATCGGTGCAGAGGAGAACTTCAAGGGTGTTATTGACCTCATCAAGATGAAGGCTATCTTGTGGCATGATGAGACAATGGGCGCTAAGTATGACATCGAGGATATCCCAGCTGATCTCGCTGATGAGGCTGCCGAGTGGCGCGAGAAGTTGCTCGAGGGTGCAGCTAACTATGACGATGAGTTGATGGAGATGTATCTTGAGGGTCAGGATATTCCTGAGGATAAGATTATTGCAGCACTCCGTAAGGGTTGTATCGCAATGGAATGTTGTCCAATGCTCCTTGGTTCTTCTTACAAGAACAAGGGTGTTCAGACTCTTCTCGATTATGTTTGTGCTTTCTTGCCTTCTCCACTGGATACACCAGCTATCGTTGGTATAAACCCAGACACAGAGGAGGAAGAGGATCGTAAGCCAAGCGAGTCTGAGCCTACATCTGCTTTGGCATTTAAGATTGCTACAGACCCATTCATGGGCCGTTTGGTATTCTTCCGTGTCTACTCAGGTAAGATCGTTGCCGGTTCTTACGTATTTAATACACGTTCTGGTAAGAAGGAGCGTATCAGCCGTTTGTTCCAGATGAACTCTAATAAGGAAATTCCTATGGAGTCAATCGACGCAGGTGATATCGGTGCTGGTGTAGGTTTCAAGGATATCCGTACTGGTGATACTCTCTGTGATGAGGGCGCACCAATTATCCTCGAGTCTATTACCTTCCCTGATACTGTGATTTCTATCGCAGTTGAGCCAAAGAGCCAGGCTGACGTTGCTAAGCTTGATAACGGTCTTTCTAAGCTTGCTGAGGAGGATCCAACATTCACCGTTCGTACTGATGAGCAGAGTGGTCAGACCATTATCTCTGGTATGGGTGAGCTTCACCTTGATATTATTATCGACCGTTTGAAGCGTGAGTTCAAGGTTGAGTGTAACCAGGGTAAGCCTCAGGTTAACTACAAAGAGGCTATTACTAAGGCAGCTCAGAGCCGTGAGACTTATAAGAAGCAGTCTGGTGGTCGTGGTAAGTTCGCTTGTATCGACGTAACTATCGAGCCAAAGGACGAGGATTACGAGGAGGGCGACTTGCAGTTTGTAAACGTTGTTAAGGGTGGTAACGTACCTAAGGAGTTCATCCCTGCAGTAGAGAAGGGCTTCAAGGATTGTCTTGGCAACGGTGTGCTCGGTGGCTTCCCATTGACAGGTCTTAAGGTTACTTTGACTGATGGTTCTTTCCACCCAGTTGACTCTGACCAGTTGTCATTTGAGCTTGTAGCTCACCAGGCGTTCAAAGTTCTTTGTCTAAGGCAGGTCCTGTTCTTATGGAGCCTATCATGAAGGTAGAGGTTGTTACTCCAGAGGAGAACATGGGTGATGTTATTGGTGACTTGAACAAGCGTCGTGGTCTTGTACAGGGTATGGATGAGGCTCGTAGCGGTGCTCGTATCGTTAAGGCTATGGTTCCATTGTCAGAGATGTTCGGTTACGTAACAGCTCTCCGTACAATTACTTCAGGTCGTGCTACTTCTTCTATGGAGTATGATCACCACTCACCAGTATCAAGCACTCTCGCTAAGGAGATTCTTGATGAGTTGAAGGGTAATTCAGATCTCGTTAAGTAAATAATATAAGGTACTGCTCTCTCATAGCGAATGACTCTTATGAGAGAGCAACCTTTACGTATATTCAATAACAAATAATAAATTAAACATGAGTCAGAAGATTCGTATTAAGCTGAAGTCTTACGACCACCAGTTGGTTGACAAGTCAGCAGAGAAGATTGTGAAGGCTGTTAAGGCTACTGGCGCTATCGTTAGCGGTCCAATTCCATTGCCTACACACAAGCGTATTTACACTGTAAACCGCTCTACATTCGTTAACAAGAAGTCACGTGAGCAGTTCCAGCTCTCAGATTTCAAGCGTCTCATCGATATCTATAGCTCTACAGCAAAGACTGTTGACGCTTTGATGAAGCTTGAGTTGCCTTCAGGTGTAGAGGTTGAAATCAAGGTGTAGTCATCTGTTGACAAATAAGAAACAAATTAATACAAAAAGCATTTACATTCATTTTTAAATCATTAATTGAAATGCCAGGATTATTAGGAAAGAAAATCGGAATGACATCCGTTTTCAGTGCCGACGGTAAGAATGTACCGTGCACTGTTATCGAAGCTGGTCCTTGTGTTGTAACCCAGGTTAAAACCGTAGAGAAGGATGGTTACAAGGCTGTTCAGTTAGGTTTCGGCGAGGCTAAGGAGAAGAGAACTTCTAAGCCACAGCAGGGACACTTCAAGAAAGCCGGCACAACACCAAAGAAGCACTTGGCCGAGTTCAAGTTTGACGGGGAGTATAACCTCGGTGACACTATTACTGTTGAATTGTTCAGCAATGAGAAGTTTGTAGACGTTGTAGGTACATCTAAGGGTAAAGGCTTCCAGGGTGTTGTTAAGCGTCACGGATTCGGTGGTGTAGGTCAGTCTACTCACGGTCAGGATGACCGCGCACGTAAACCAGGTTCTATTGGTGCTTGTTCTTACCCAGCTAAGGTCTTCAAGGGCATGCGCATGGGTGGCCAGATGGGAGGCGATAGAGTTACAACTCAGAACCTTCAGGTGTTAAAGGTTATTCCAGAGCACAATCTTATCCTTGTTAAGGGTAGTGTTGCTGGATGTAATGGTTCAACCGTAATAATTAAGAAGTAATGGATATTAACGTATTAGATATCAAAGGTCAGGAGACCGGCCGTAAGGTAACTCTTAACGAGAATATCTTCGGAATTGAGCCTAACGATCACGTCCTCTATCTCGCAGTTAAGCAGTATCTCGCTGATCAGCGTCAGGGTACAGCTAAGTCTAAGGAAAGAAGTGAGCACGCTGGTTCTACTCGTAAGTTGGGTCGTCAGAAGGGCGGCGGCGGTGCTCGTCGTGGTGATATCAATTCTCCACTCCTCAAAGGTGGTGGTCGCGTATTCGGTCCTAAGCCACGTGATTACAGCTTCAAGTTGAATAAGAAGGTTAAGGTTCTTGCTCGTAAGTCTGCATTGGCTTATAAGGCACAGGATAATGCTATCGTTGTAGTTGAAGATTTCAATCTCGATGCACCTAAGACTAAAGATTTCGTAAATATTGCAAAAATCTTAAAGTTGATAGCAAGAAGGTCCTTCTCGTTTTGCCAGAAGTAGAGAAAAACGTATATTTGTCGGCTCGTAATCTACAGAAAGCTGAGGTTATGACTGCTGCTCAGGTGAATTCATACAAAGTTTTGAACGCTGACGTAGTGGTTATTACAGAGAACTCTCTGAAGGTTATCGACGAAATCTTAACCAAGTAATAATTAGGAGACAAGAAGAATTATGGGATTTATCATTAAACCAGTGGTCACTGAGAAGATGACCAAGTTGACTGACAAGTCTTCTGAGGATAAGGTTGTAAAGCACAAGGGTGAGAAGAGAACTATTTTGGCTCAGCCAAAGTATGGTTTCATCGTTAAGCCTGAGGCCAACAAGCTTGAGATTAAGAAAGAAGTTGAGGCTTTGTACAACGTTACAGTAGTAGATGTGAATACGATTCGTTACGCAGGTAAGCGTCAGGCACGTTATACCAAGGCGGGTCTCGTTAAGGGACAGAAGAACGCATTCAAGAAGGCTATCGTCACTTTGAAGAATGGCGATTCAATCGATTTTTATAGCAATATTTAAATAAAAAATGGCAGTACGTAAATTAAACCCGGTTACTCCGGGACAAAGACACAAGGTTATTGGCACGTTCGAGGATATTACTGCATCCGTGCCAGAGAAGTCTCTCGTTTACGGTAAACGTTCTACCGGTGGTCGAAACAACACCGGTAAGATGACTGTCCGCTATATGGGCGGTGGTCACAAGAAGAAGTATCGTCTTATCGACTTCAAGCGAGAGAAAGATGGTGTTCCAGCTGTAGTGAAGACAATCGAGTATGATCCTAACAGATCAGCTCGCATTGCACTGTTATACTATGCTGATGGTGAAAAACGTTACATTATTGCTCCTAACGGACTGCAGGTTGGTGCAACACTGATGTCAGGTGCTGAGGCAGCACCTGAGGTTGGTAACGCACTTCCTTTGGCTAACATTCCTGTTGGTACTGTAATTCATAACATTGAGTTACGTCCAGGTCAGGGTGCATTGCTCGTTCGTTCGGCTGGTAACTTTGCTCAGCTTACTTCTCGTGAAGGCAGTTATTGTGTTATCAAGCTCCCTTCTGGTGAAACACGCCAGATTTTGTCAGCTTGTAAGGCAACTGTAGGTAGTGTAGGTAACTCTGACCACGCTCTTGAGCAGTCTGGTAAGGCTGGTCGCTCTCGTTGGTTGGGTCGTCGTCCTCGCAACCGTGGTGTTGTTATGAACCCTGTTGATCACCCAATGGGTGGTGGTGAAGGTCGCCAGTCTGGTGGTCACCCACGTTCACGTAAGGGCTTGTACGCTAAGGGTCTTAAGACTCGTGCACCTAAGAAGCTTTCAAACAAGTACATTATTGAGAGAGCTAAAAAGAAGTAATCAAAAGTAATTAAGAGTAAATTATGAGTCGTTCATTAAAAAAAGGTCCATACATCAACGTATCACTCGAGAAGAAGATTCTTGCTATGAATGAGAGTGGTAAGCAGAATGTAGTAAAGACATGGGCCAGAGCATCAATGATTTCCCTGATTTTGTGGGTCACACTGTTGCAGTTCATAACGGAAATAAATTTATCCCTGTTTACATTACTGAGAATATGGTAGGTCACAAGCTCGGAGAGTTCAGCCCCTACACGCCGTTTCGGTGGTCACTCTGGTAATAATAAGAGGTAAGCAGGTCATAATCCATTTAGAAAAATAAAAAAATATAATGGGAGCAAGAAAACATATAAAGGCTGAAGCTCGTAAAGAAGCTTTGAAAAGCCAGTATTTTGCAAAGCTCAAGGACTGTCCTTCTTCTCCACGTAAGATGCGCTATGTAGTAGACATGGTTCGTGGTATGGAGGTCAATCGTGCCCTTGGCGTGCTGAGATTCTCCAAGAAGGCAGCTGCCCAGAATGTTGAGAAACTTCTGCGTTCAGCTATCAACAACTGGGAGACAAAGAATGACCGCAAGGCTGAAGACGGTGAACTTTATATCTCTAAGATCTTCGTTGATGAAGGCGTTACAATGAAGCGCATGCGTCCTGCACCACAGGGCCGTGGCTACAGAATCCGCAAACGTTCTAACCACGTCACTCTTTTCGTTGATTCAAAGAATGACGCTAATAATGATGATAAATAAATAGTAGAATGGGACAGAAAGTTAATCCAATTAGCAACCGTCTTGGTATCATCCGCGGTTGGGAGTCAAATTGGTTCGGTGGCAAGAATTTCGGGGATAATCTCGTAGAGGATCGCAAGATTCGTACTTACCTGAACAAGCGTTTGGAAAAAGCAAGCGTTTCCCGTATTGTCATTGAGCGCACATTGAAGCTCGTCACCATTACTATTTGCACCGCTCGTCCGGGTATCGTTATCGGTAAAGGTGGTCAGGATGTTGATAAGCTTAAAGAAGAGTTGAAGAACCTTTTCAAGAAGGAGATTCAGATTAATATCTTCGAGGTTAAGAAACCTGAACTTGATGCAAACATCGTTGGTAACAATATCGCTCGCCAGGTAGAGGGTAAGATTGCTTACCGTCGTGCTATCAAGATGGCAGTCGCTAACACTATGCGTGCTGGTGCTGAGGGTATCAAAGTTCAAATTACAGGTCGTCTGAACGGTGCCGAAATGGCTCGTAAGGAAATGTTTAAAGAGGGTCGTACTCCTCTGCATACATTCCGTGCAGACATCGATTATTGTCAGACAGAAGCCCTTACAAAGGTAGGTCTGCTGGGTATTAAGGTATGGATTTGCCGTGGTGAAGTTTTACAACAAGGTAGATCTTACCCTAACTTTACTCAGGAGAAGAGCAATGGCCGTTCTAACAATGGTGGCCGTTCTGGAAGAGGTAATCGTAGAAGAAACAATAACCGTTAAAAGAAGAAGCTATCATGTTACAGCCAAAAAGAGTAAAATATAGAAGACCTCAAGACGGACGTGGCAATAAAGGCAACGCCCACAGAGGTACACAGCTGGCTTTCGGCTCATTCGGCATCAAGACACTTGAGGCTAAGTGGATCGACAGCCGTCAGATTGAGGCCGCTCGTATAGCAGTAAACCGCTATATGAACCGTCAGGGCCAGGTCTGGATTCGCATCTTCCCTGATAAGCCAATCACTTCGTAAGCCTGCCGATGTTCGTATGGGTAAGGGTAAGGGTGATCCAGCAGGATGGGTAGCACCAGTTACTCCAGGTCGTGTTCTCTTTGAAGTAGAGGGCGTAAGCTTTGATATTGCAAAGGAGGCTCTCCGCCTCGCTGCACAGAAGCTGCCTGTTAAGACAAAGTTTATTGTTAGACGTGATTTCGATAAAAACGCTTAAGAAAGATGAAGATTAAAGAAGTAAAAGAACTCGAGACCAAGGATTTGGTTGAGAAAATTGAGAACGCTGAGACAGCTCTCGCAAAGATGAAGCTGAATCATCAGATTACTCCGCTTGAGAATCCATCTCAGATTAAGGCCGCTCGTCGTGATATTGCACGTATGAAAACAGAACTTTCTCAGAGAGAACTTAATAAATAACAATGGTCCAGATGGAAACAAGAAATTTAAGAAAAGTAAGACAGGGTGTCGTTATCAGCAACAAAATGGATAAAACCATCGTTATTGCAGCTAAGTTCAAGGAGAAGCACCCTATTTATGGTAAGTTTGTCCAGAAGACAAAGAAGTACCATGCTCATGACGAGAAGAATGAGGCTAATGTAGGTGATACAGTACTCATTATGGAGACTCGTCCTCTTTCTAAGACAAAGAGATGGAGATTAGTTCAAATTGTAGAAAAAGCTAAGTAATTATGATACAGACAGAATCAAAACTTACAGTATGTGATAACAGCGGTGCTCGTGAAGCTAAGTGCATTCGTGTGCTCGGTGGTACTCGCCGTCGTTACGCAAGTGTTGGTGACGTTATCGTAGTTGCTGTACAGAACGTCATCCCATCAAGTGAATTGAAAAAGGGTGCAGTATCAAAGGCTTTGATCGTTCGCACAAAGAAGGAAATCCGTCGTGCTGATGGTTCATACATCCGCTTCGATGATAACGCATGTGTATTGCTGAACAATGCAGGCGAAATTCGTGGTAGCCGTATCTTCGGCCCTGTTGCTCGTGAGCTGCGTGCAGTGAACATGAAGGTCGTTTCTTTGGCACCTGAGGTTCTTTAATTATTAAATTGAATAATAAAATGGCAAAATTCCATATAAAGAAAGACGATCAGGTCATTGTTCTTGCTGGTTCAGACAAGGGCAAGACAGGAAAGGTGCTTAAGGTCATCGCAGATAAGGAGCGTGCTATCGTTGAGGGTGTGAATATGGTCTCTAAGAGCACAAAACCTTCTGCTGCTAACCCTCAGGGTGGTATCGTTAAGCAGGAGGCTGCAATTCATATCTCAAATTTAAGTCTCATCGATCCGAAGAGCGGTAAGGCTACACGTATCAAGATTGAGCGTGAAGGCAAGACTGTTAAGCGTATCGCTAAAAAGTCAGGGGAGGAAATTAAGTAATGAATACAGCTCAGTTAAAGAAACAGTATAAGGAGCAGATTGCTCCTGCTTTGCAGAAGCAGTTCAACTATTCTTCAGCTATGCAGGTACCTGTTTTGAAGAAGATTGTTATCAATCAGGGTCTTGGTGACGCAACTCAGGATAAGAAGCTTATCGAGGTTGCTGTCAATGAGATTTCTTCTATTACAGGTCAGAAGGCTGTTGCAACTTATTCAAGAAAGGATATTGCAAACTTCAAACTGCGTAAGAAGATGCCTATCGGCGTTATGGTAACTCTGCGTCGTGAGCGTATGTATGAGTTCCTCGAGAAACTCGTTCGCGTATCTTTGCCACGTATCCGTGACTTCAAGGGTATTGAGAGCAAGTTTGATGGTCGTGGAAATTATACTCTCGGTATTACCGAGCAGATCATCTTCCCAGAGATTAATATCGATCAGGTTGACCGCATCCAGGGTATGAACATTACCTTCGTTACTTCAGCTAAGACTGATGAAGAGGGTTATGCTTTGCTGAAGGGCTTCGGACTTCCATTCAAGAATGCTAAAAACGATTAATTGATATGGCAAAAGAATCAATGAAAGCTCGCGAAGTAAAGCGTGCAAAGCTTGTTGCTCGCTATGCTGAGAAACGCGCAGCTCTGAAGAAGATTATCGCTACTTCAAATGATCCTGAAGAGGCTTATGAGGCTGCTCGCAAGTTGCAGTCTATTCCAAAGAATGCTAATCCTATCCGTTTGCACAACCGTTGCAAGATTACAGGACGTCCAAAGGGTTACATTCGTCACTTCGGGCTCTCTCGTATCCAGTTCCGTGAGATGGCTTCTCAGGGACTCATTCCAGGAGTAAAGAAGGCAAGCTGGTAATCAAATATATCGACGCGGATAGTGAATTGTGAAATTAATTTTGTATCTTTGCAGTTCATTATCCGCTTTCAAGCGATTTTTTAATATTGTCGGGGTAGTCCCGATTAATTAAACATTTATATTTATGACAGATCCAATAGCAGATTATCTGACAAGACTCAGAAACGCAATCATGGCTCATCACCGTGTTGTTGAGGTTCCTGCGTCTAACTTGAAGAAGTCTATCACAAAGATTCTCTTCGAGAAGGGTTACATCTTGAACTACAAGTTCATTGAGGATGGTCCCCAAGGTTCAATCAAGGTCGCACTTAAGTACGATCCTGTAACAAAGCAGAGCGCAATCAAGAAATTGAAGCGTGTTTCTACCCCAGGTCTTCGCCAGTATACTGGTTATAAAGACATGCCGAGAGTAATTAATGGACTTGGAATTGCTATCCTTTCCACGTCTAAAGGTGTAATGACAGACAAGGAAGCTGCTGCTGAGAAGATCGGTGGTGAGGTTCTTTGCTATGTTTATTAATTGGAGGATTGAATATGTCAAGAATAGGAAAATTGCCAATTAGTGTTCCAGCTGGCGTTACAGTTGCTCTTAATAATGGTGTTGTTACAGTAAAGGGTCCTAAAGGTGAGCTCTCTCAGAAGGTAGATTCTTCTATCAAGACTATCATCGAGGACGGTCAGGTAACATTCGAAATTGATGAGAATAGCCCAGTAAACTACAAGCAGAAGCAGGCTTTCCACGGTCTTTATCGTTCACTCGTTAACAACATGGTTGTTGGTGTAAGCGAGGGTTATACAAAGACATTGGAACTTGTTGGTGTAGGTTATCGTGTTTCTAATCAGGGCAACTTGGTAGAGTTCTCTCTTGGTTATACTCACCCAATCTTTATTCAGCTTCCTTCAGAAGTTAAGGTTGAAACAAAGAGTGAGCGTAACCAGAATCCAATCATCACTCTTGAATCAGCTGACAAGCAGCTGCTTGGTCTCATCTGTGCAAAGATTCGTTCTTTCCGTAAGCCTGAGCCTTACAAGGGTAAGGGTGTCCTGTTCCGGGGTGAGGTTATTCGCAGAAAGTCTGGTAAGACAGCTGCAGCTAAGTAACTTTAATACATCATTACGATTATGACAACAAAGAAAGAACAAAGAAGAATTAAGATAAAGTTCCGCATTCGTAAGAGTGTGAACGGTACTGCTGAGCGCCCACGTTTGAGCGTTTTCCGCAGTAATAAGCAGATTTATGCACAGGTTATTAACGATCTGACCGGAACAACCCTCGCTTCAGCTTCTTCACTTGGCCTTGAGAAAATGGCTAAGATTGATCAGGCTAAGAAGGTAGGTGCGCTCGTTGCTGAGCATGCTAAGGCTGCTGGCGTAGAGCAGGTTGTTTTCGACCGTAACGGTTACCTCTATCACGGACGTGTACAGGCTTTGGCTGATGCTGCGCGTGAGGGAGGACTTAAATTCTAAACGATTATGGCAATGAATAGAGTAAAAGTAAATAGTGACGTAGAACTGAAAGATCGCTTGGTTGCTATCAACCGTGTAACTAAGGTTACAAAGGGTGGTCGTACTTTCACATTCGCAGCTATCGTCGTTGTAGGTGACGGTAAAGGCGTTATTGGCTGGGGTCTTGGTAAGGCTGGTGAGGTTACTGCTGCTATCCAGAAGGGTACAGATTCAGCAAAGAAGAATCTTGTAAAGGTTCCTGTTTTGAAGGGTACTGTTCCTCATGAGGCAGAGGCTCGCTTCAGCGGTGCTCATGTTCTCCTTAAGCCTGCTGCAGCCGGTACTGGTTTGAAGGCCGGTGGTGCTATGCGTGCTGTTCTTGAGAGCGCAGGTGTTACTGACGTGATTGCAAAGTCAAAGGGTTCTTCTAACCCACATAACCTTGTGAAGGCTACTATCGCTGCCCTCGCTGTTATGCGTGATGCATATACTGTTGCAGGCGAGCGTGGTATCAGTATGGATAAAGTATTTAACGGTTAATTTTTGGAGGTATTATATTATGGCAACAATTAAGATTAAGCAGATTAAGAGCCGTATTGGTGCTCCTAAAGACCAGAAAGATACTTTGCATGCATTGGGACTTCGTAAGATTTCTCAGGTTGTTGAGGTAGAGGATACTCCAAGCTGCCGCGGTATGATCCGTAAGGTGCATCACCTGGTATCAGTAATTGATTAATTAATCTTTTAAAGAAAACAGTAATTATGAAATTAAATAATTTGAAACCAGCTGTTGGCTCTACACATTCACGTCGTCGTATTGGTCGTGGTCCAGGTTCTGGACTCGGTGGTACCTCTACTCGTGGTCACAAGGGTGCAAAGTCACGTTCTGGTTATAAGAAGAAGATTGGCTTTGAGGGTGGTCAGATGCCTCTCCAGCGTCGTGTACCGAAGGCTGGTTTTAAGAACATCAACCACAAGGAATATTTCGCTGTAAATCTTTCTACTCTTCAGGCCCTTGCTGAGAAGAACAACCTTACTAAGATTGGTGTTGAGGAGCTCAAGGCTGCTGGACTTACCAATGGTAAGGAACTTGTTAAGGTTCTTGGTAATGGTGAGTTGAAGGCTAAGTTGGAAGTTTCAGCAAATGCTTTCTCTAAGACTGCTGAAGAGGCTATTAAGGCAGTAGGTGGTAACACAACTATAATCTAAGTTAATGAAAAAGTTTATTGAGACACTGAAGAACTGTTGGAAAATTGAGGACTTGCGTCAGCGACTTCTCATTACTATTCTGTTCACAGCTATTTACCGTTTTGGGTCGTTTGTGGTGCTTCCTGGCATCGATCCTGCCCAGTTGGAAAAATTGCAGGCACAGACCAAGGGCGGTCTTATGTCACTTTTGGACATGTTCTCCGGTGGTGCATTTTCTCATGCGTCAATTTTCGCATTGGGAATTATGCCATACATCTCAGCTTCTATCGTTATGCAGCTCCTTGCTGTCGCTGTTCCTTATTTTCAGAAGATGCAGCGTGAAGGTGAGAGTGGCCACAAGAAGATAAACTGGTATACGCGTGTCCTGACAGTAGTAATTCTACTGTTTCAGGCACCGTCTTACCTGATGAACTTAAAAATGCAGGCTGCTGGTGCGTTAGCATCAGGTATTGATTGGACTACATTTATGATTCCTGCTACAATTATTCTTGCTGCGGGATCTATGTTCATTCTTTGGCTCGGTGAGCGTATTACGGATAAGGGTGTCGGAAACGGTATCTCTATTATCATTATGATTGGTATCATTGCTCGACTACCACAAGCTATTATTTTGGAATTCGGTAATCGTGTTTCAGAGGCTATTGGTGGTGGTATTGTAATGCTTATCATAGAGATTATCATCCTTTATGCTGTTGTATGTGCGGCTATACTTCTCACACAGGGTACTCGTAAGATTCCTGTGCAGTATGCTAAGCGTGTTGTTGGAAATAAACAATATGGTGGTGCACGTCAGTATATTCCATTGAAACTTTTTGCTGCTAATGTAATGCCTATCATCTTTGCGCAAGCTTTGATGTTTATTCCATTGGCAATTGTTCAATATTCATCTGATAGTACCAGTTCTGTACTTCAGTCTTTGATGAACACAAAGAGTTTGGCATATAACTGTATCTATGTGCTTCTTATCGTAGTGTTTACTTATTTCTATACAGCGATTACACTTAATCCAACTCAGATGGCTGAGGATATGAAGCGTAACAACGGATTTATCCCTGGCGTTAAACCTGGAAAGGATACTGCGGATTACATTGATACTGTTATGTCTCGTCTTACGGGACCAGGAGCTTTGTTTATCGCTTTTATTGCTATTATGCCAGCATTAGCAGGATATTTAGATGTTGCTGATGCATTTGGTCAGTTCTTTGGTGGTACTTCATTGTTGATTTTGGTTGGTGTTGTTATAGATACACTCCAGCAGATAGAGTCACACTTAATGATGCGTCACTATGATGGACTTCTCAATTCTGGACATACACGTGGCAATGGTGGCGTTGCAGCCTATTAAATCTTTATCTTAAGAAATGAGTATATTTCTAAAGACTGAAGATGAAATTGAACTCATGCGTGAGGCCAACCTGCTGGTCGGTAAAAACACTAGCAGAAGTTGGTCGTCATGTTAAGCCTGGTGTCACAACTCTCCAGTTAGATAAAGATAGCTGAAGAGTTTATTCGTGATAATGGTGCGATACCTACTTTCAAAGGGTTTTCCAAGTTCTTATGGCCCCTCTTTTTCCTGGTAGTATCTGTGCGTCAGTAAATGACGTTGTAGTACATGGTGTACCAAGTGAGGATGTTGTTTTGAAGGATGGAGACATTATTTCTATTGATTGTGGGACTTTACTAAATGGTTTCAACGGAGATAGTTGTTATACTTTTTTTGCGTTGGAGAGGTTAGTGAAGATGTCAAGAAAGTTACTTCGTACAACGAAGGAATCCCTTTACAAGGGTATTGAGGTAGCACAAGCAGGTCATCACGTAGGGTGATATTGGTCAGGTTATTCAGGATTATTGCCAAGCAGAAGGTTATGGTATTGTCCGCGAATTAACAGGGCACGGTATTGGACGTGAGATGCATGAGGAACCATCAGTTCCCAATTATGGTAAGCGGGGAAGTGGAGTGTTACTCAAGGCAGGAATGTGTATTGCGATAGAGCCAATGGTTACTATGGGTAAACGAGAAATCGGATTGCTACCTGATCGTTGGAGTATTGTTACACGTGATCGTCGCCCAGCAGCTCACTTTGAGCACACAATTGCGATTAGAGCTGGTAAGGCTGATATTTTATCTTCTTTTGAGGAAGTTGAACATTTAGAAGGACAAAATTTTTAATTAGTATATGGCAAAGCAAACTGCAATAGAGCAGGACGGAACAATTCTTGAAGCACTTTCAAATGCAATGTTCCGTGTGGAATTAGAGAATGGTGTTGATATCACCGCTCATATTTCCGGTAAGATGAGAATGCACTACATCAAGATTCTTCCTGGTGATAAGGTGAAGGTTGAGATGAGTCCATACGACCTGACTAAGGGTCGAATCGTTTTCAGATACAAATAAACAACATAGAGATATGAAGACAAGAGCATCATTAAAGAAGCGTACAGCCGATTGTAAGATCGTTCGTCGTAAGGGTCGTCTGTTCGTTATCAACAAGAAAAACCCTAAGTTCAAAATGCGTCAGGGTTAAGTTAAAAAAGCGTAAAGAGGTATGTTTCTCGTAAATTATGCTTACCTTTGCATGCTTTTTAGCGCTAAATGACATTTATTTATTTAATTATCAAACAATGGCAATAAGAATTGTTGGAGTAGATTTGCCCCAGAATAAGCGTGGCGAAATCGCATTGACCTATATCTATGGTATTGGTCGAAGTAGTTCAGCAAAGATATTGGATAAGGCTGGTATTAGCCGTGACCTGAAGGTCAGCGAGTGGTCTGATGACCAGGCAGCCAAGATCCGTGAAATTATCGGTGCTGAATTCAAAGTTGAAGGTGATCTCCGTTCTGAGATCCAGATGAACATCAAGCGCCTCATGGATATAGGTTGCTATCGTGGTGTTAGACATCGTAATGGTCTTCCTGTTCGCGGTCAGAGTACTAAGAACAATGCTCGTACCCGTAAGGGAAAGAAGAAGACTGTTGCTAATAAGAAGAAGGCTACTAAGTAATTCTAAGGAGGAAATTAATTATGGCAAAGAAATCAGCAACATCTAAGAAAGAAATGTAAGAGTTGACGCGTTGGGACAGCTCCACGTGCACAGCTCATTCAATAACATCATTGTATCTTTGGCTAACAACGAGGGTCAGGTTATCTCTTGGTCTTCAGCTGGTAAGATGGGATTCCGTGGATCAAAGAAGAACACTCCTTACGCTGCTCAGATGGCAGCAGAGGATTGCTCAAAGGTAGCTTTCGATCTCGGTCTTCGTAAGGTTAAGGCATTTGTTAAGGGTCCAGGTAACGGTCGTGAGAGCGCTATCCGTGCGGTGAACGCAGCAGGTATTCAGGTAACTGAAATCGTTGACGTTACTCCGTTGCCACACAACGGCTGCCGTCCTCCAAAGCGTCGTCGTGTATAATCACATCTTATAACAATTAAAAGAATTCATATTAATTATGGCAAGATACATAGGTCCAAAATCACGAATCGCACGCCGTTTCGGTGAGCCAATTTTCGGCGCAGATAAGGTATTAGCTAAGAGAAATTTCCCTCCTGGACAGCACGGTAATAACCGTCGTCGCAAGGTGTCTGAGTATGGTGCTCAGCTTGCAGAGAAGCAGAAGGCTAAATACACTTATGGCGTTTTGGAGCGTCAGTTCCGTAATCTGTTCGATAAGGCTGCTAAGGCAGAGGGTATTACTGGTGAGGTTCTTCTTCAGAGCCTTGAGAGCCGTCTGGATAATGTAGTGTTCCGTCTCGGTATCGCTCCTACTCGTGCAGCTGCTCGTCAGCTCGTTAGCCACAAGCACATTGTTGTTAACGGTAATGTCGTAAATATTGCTTCATATCAGGTAAAGGCTGGTGACGTTGTTGGCGTTCGCGAGAAGGCTAAGTCACTTGAGGTTATTGAGGCAGCTTTGGCTGGCTTCAACCACAGCAAGTATCCATGGCTTGAGTGGGATGATAACGCTAAGTGCGGTAAGTTCCTCCATCGTCCAGATCGTGCTGACATCCCTGAGAACATTAAGGAGCAGTTAATCGTTGAGTTGTACTCTAAACAATAAAATTCATTAAATTAATGGCGATATTAGCATTTCAAAAACCTGATAAAGTAGTGATGCTGGAGGCCAATGACCATTTCGGCAAGTTCGAATTCCGTCCTCTTGAGCCTGGCTTTGGTGTTACCATTGGTAACGCTCTTCGCCGCATCCTCCTTTCATCGCTGGAAGGTTTTCGCAATCAACACCATCCGTATAGCTGGTGTTGAGCACGAATTCTCTTCAGTTCCAGGTGTAAAGGAAGATGTTACCAACATCATCTTGAATCTCAAACAAGTTCGATTCAAGCAAGTAGTAGAAGAATTCGAGAATGAGAAAGTTAGTATCACCGTAGAGAATTCCACCGAATTCAAAGCAGGTGATATCGGTAAGTATCTGACTGGATTTGAAGTGTTAAACCCTGATTTGGTGATTTGTCATTTAGACTCCAAGGCTTCTATGCAGATTGATTTGACCATCAACAAAGGGACGTGGTTACGTTCCTGCTGAGGAAAATCGTGAATACTGCACTGATGTAAACGTACTCCCAATCGATTCCATCTACACCCCAATTCGTAACGTAAAATATGCCGTTGAGCCATATCGTGTTGAGCAAAAGACTGACTATGACAAATTGGTTGTTGAAGTTACGACTGATGGTTCCATTCACCCAAAGGATGCACTGAAAGAGGCTGCAAAGATTCTCATTTATCACTTCATGTTGTTCTCTGATGAGAAGATTACTCTTGAGAATCCAGATCAAGAGGGCAACCAGGAGTTCGATGAGGAGGTTCTGCACATGCGTCAGCTCTTGAAGACCAAGTTGACCGACGCAAGTCTCAACTTGAGTGTTCGTGCACTCAACTGCTTGAAGGCAGCTGATGTAGAGACATTAGGCGACCTCGTACAGTACAACAAGACGGATCTTCTTAAGTTCCGTAACTTTGGTAAGAAATCGCTTTCTGAGCTTGATGATTTGCTCGAGAGTCTGAATCTGTCGTTTGGAACCGACATTACAAAGTATAAATTGGATAAAGAATAGTTGACGAGTTGTCTAAACGACAAGTTGACGGGTTTATCCACAACAAGTTAAAAACAAAATGAGACATAATAAGAAATTCAACCATTTGGGTCGTACTGCTGACCACCGCGCTGCGTTGCTTTCAAACTTGGCAGTTGCTTTGATTCAGCACAAAAGAATCACTACGACTCTTGCTAAGGCAAAGGCTCTTAAGAAGTATGTTGAGCCGCTGATTACACGTTCTAAGAATGATACAACTAACTCACGTCGTGTTGTATTCCGTTATCTTCAGAACAAAGAGGCTGTTACTGAGCTCTTCAAGGAGATTTCAGTAAAGGTAGCTGATCGTCCAGGCGGTTATACACGTGTTATCAAGCTCGGTACTCGTCAGGGTGACGCTGCTCAGATAGCATTCATCGAGCTTGTTGACTACAATGAGAATATGGCTAAGTCACCAAAGGCTGATGCTAAGAAGACTCGTCGTAGCCGTCGTTCTACAAAGAAGGCTGATGCACCTGCAGAGGCTGTTGAGAACGTTGCTGAAGAAGCAAAGGCTGAATAATCCGAATAGAATTTATCTCTATAATAGAAAACTCCCGGTACTTAATGTATCGGGAGTTTTTATTTTATAAATAGTTGCCACGTTGCCAATGTATTTACTTTGGATTTAATAACGTCTTGATTGTTACTTCTTGTTTTTTCTTGAAGTTTCTTGGTGCATCTACGAAAAAAATCTTTTTAAAGTTGCTTTTTATAATGATTTTTTTTATTTTTGCGATGTAAACCTGATATAAGTTACGATGTAAAAGCACACTCGTAATACTATTCTCGTTTTATAAGGAAAAAGTGTATTATAACTTTTCCTTCATTTAATCTTTAATCTCAGTGCTGATAATTGACAGCTTATGAAGAATCTATTACTAATTATTTCTTTGTTTGTGACTTTAACTTCTTATGCACAAACAGGTGGTGAAATGAGGATTGCAACATCTACAGCCGTAGGGCAAGACTTTGAATTCCGTGTTACTCGAACCAATGATGTCAGTAAAGTTTTTGTTGATTGGGGAGATGGTAATAAACAAGAGGCAACGTTAGAAGGATGGAGTAATAATAAGAAGGTAACAGGAAAGTTACTGAAAGACACAATTATTGTTTATGGTGATTTTTCTGCTGTTGAAGTTTCTGAGGCAAAAGCAACATATCTTGCTTTTAAGAATCAGCCTAATTTAAAGCAAGTTGAAGCTAAGAGAAATGAATTAACCTACGAAGGTATTGATTTCTTAGGTGCTCCTAATCTTGTTACACTTGACCTTAGCTATAATAAAATTACGCGTTTAGACCTGCGTAATTTTAAAAAGTTAACTAACTTTACAGCCAATCATAATACAATTTTGGCAACTGTTTTATTTCCAGATGGCAGTACAGGACTACGAAATATCGACATGTCAGATGGAGATATTACACACTTTTACCCTGTTAGTCTTCCTAACCTCCGTTATCTTAATCTTGCGAACGGTAGTTTGTTAGAATTAGAACTGGGTAATAATTATCCAGAGTTACGTGATGTTGATATCACAGGGAATGTTGGAGTAACATCTATTGACGTTACGCAACAAACTAAACTTGAAAAGCTTCTTATAAAGGGAACGAAGATAACAGAGCTAAATCTTATTAATAATCCAGAGCTTATCATGCTTGATGCGTCTAATACTGACATCGCAAAGCTTGACTTAAGTAGTAATAAGAATGTAACAACGCTTGAACTTAGTGATACGAAGTTGTCTCGTTTAGATGTGTCTAACCTTGCAAATCTTTATACTATTAATATTGATAATACGAAGATACAACGTATTGATTTATCTCACCAACGCTTTTTACGTAGTGTGAGCCTACGGAATACTGGAATACAATTCCTTGATATGCATGGTGCTATCGGTACTAATCGACTTAATCACCTTGATATGCGTGACTGTAAGAATACTACTCCTCAGTCGCTTAACTTCACATTCAAAGCAATGCCGTCACATACTGGTAATTCTTATCGTACAAATGTTTTCCTATCAGGGGCTAACTACGAACACGCCAATACTGGGATTTTAGATGATGATGCCGACAATTCCTATAAACTCGATGTTCATGGTGATGCTACTGCGTCTATGGATTCTGTTTCTATAACTATGCAAACATCCGAAAATGGAGGTAGTTATACACTAAGTCAAATCCCTGATGATGGGTATTTTGCAACTTATGAACCAGTTAAAGGGAAAGTTCTGCCTGGATTCCCAATTAAGATAGATGCTAAAGCACCTGCTGGCTCAAAGTTCGTTGGTGTAGAGGTGAATGGGAATTAATAGCTGACAGTATATTTGTCGTATCAGAAGCGGCGGTTGTAAAACCTGTTTTTAGTGTTTCTGGTGATGATGATTATATCAAACTAACAGTTCCTACAGGTATAGACCAACAGTATTTCCTTTCTGTTAATGGTGAGGATAAAGATGTTTCAATTGACTGGGGAGATGGCGAACTTGTAAAGCTGAAGGTCAAATCAACCCCAACAACAGTAGAGGGGCAAACGTCTGGTACGACAGTAACAATATATGGTGCTGTTACAGGAGCTGATTTCTCAAGTTATCCAGGTGTAGGCGTTGATAATAAGATTACTGCTATCGATTTGAGTCATAATATTCATTTGCGTTCTCTTTCTACGTATATGAATTCAATTACATCTATAGATGTCTCTAAACTATTGGATCTTGAATCTCTTGATTGTTCTTATTCAGACCTTAGTTCCTTAGATGTTAGCAAGAATAGTAAACTTATTAATTTACGTGCTTATGGTAATCAAGTTGAAAATATAGATATTACAGGTGCTGTCGATTTAGCTTATCTTGATGTAAAAAATAATTGGCTGGAAAGTTTAGATTTAAGTCATAACAAGAAACTCGTTTATTTGAATATAAGTAGTAATGAGATAGAGGCAGTTGACGTGAAGGATATGCCAGAACTTGTAGAACTTTATGTTTCAAATAACAAGATTACGACCCTTGATGTTAGCAAGAACCCTGCATTGAAGACATTGCAGCTTTCTAATAATTCAGTCTCAAACTTAGACTTAAAGAATAATCTTCAACTTGTGACACTTACTGTTGATGGCAATAGATTAGAGGGGCTGGACCTTACGGGACATGAACGATTGACCTATCTGAATGTAGGTGGTAATAGATGGGATGCATGTACTTTAAATGATCTCTATTATAGTCTTTCACGTTATCCTAAACTACAGAGTGGGAAGACGCCACGTGGTAACACACTTTTCGTTCATGGTGAAAAAGCAGGAGAGTATAATGATGCCGAGCATGCAGAATCATCTATCGCTAAGTTGAAGGGGTGGACAATTGATTATGAGGGTGATGGAACTGGTTGTAACATGGCATATATTACAATACAAGAGCTGGAATATGGAACGTTAAAGGTGTTTACAGCAGATGGTGTTGAGGTTCTGACAGGTACAAAGGTGGCTAAGAATACAGATCTTGTTATTAAAGCAATTCCTCTATCTGGATATAAGCTTGAAACTTTGACACTTAATGATGAAGAAGTAGATTCTCCTAATTTTAAGATTGATTCTTCTGTGAAAATTGGAGCAATTTTCACGGTTTCATCACAAATAGATGCTCCTACTACTGATGCGCTTAAAGTCTCTGGGGGTAAGAATTATCTAAGTTTTATGACAGGAACGCCTAAACACTTGCAAGTCTATACCTTAAGTGGCAAATTGATGTTCTCTACTATTGTAAGAGAGCATAAGACGGTTAGTCTACCATCAGGTATCTATATTGTTAAAACGAAGGACTATTCAAAAGTTGTAGTAGTTGAATAGAATGACATCAAACTTGTCCGCATGAGAAAGCGGAAAGAGTAGAATTATCAATCCCGAAGGTTATTATAAACTTTCGGGATTGTTTTTCTATAAGTGTTTTTACTTTAACATTCTTGACACATAGCCATTGTGGCGGAACCATTTATGTGCCCAGTTGGGTACCATGAAGATATAGCCAGAGATGTCCTCGTGCGGCGCACAATCAAGTTGGGGTTAGTCTTTGTTTTTAAGGAATGACTAAGTAGATTTTCTTCCCATCTTTTTAGTCAATTTTAGAATATTAATTTTGTTTCTAAAATAACTTTTTTCTGGGTAGCGATAGTTTGTTTAACATTTGCGTTTAGTGTAAATACCCCTTTCAAGATGTTGAGAGAGAATGCACATTCTGCTAAACTATTTAATTCTTTTGTTAGTTGTACCTTAACTTCTTGTGCAGAAAGTTTACTACTATCTTCAGGATTTCTTTGCTCGACTATATAGTCTAAATCATTTAATTTATATTGCTTTATTAATTGTTTTTGCTTTCTCATAGCCTATTTGTGTGAATTCACCCGAGAAAGTTTCTTTTACGGCTATATGTTTTTGCATATTTCTCTTCTTCCTCTTTTTCTATATGAAGCATCTAATTTTACTGCTTTGTAGTTAATGTTACCAGATGCATCTAAATTACGATATTTTTCTTCAATGAAAATTGCTTTTTGCTTCAAATATTTTGACTCCAAGCAATTTTGATACTTTCCCAAGGCAATCTAATTTATCTTTGAATATTTCATCTTCTGCTGAAGTAATATCTATATAACATTTGTGGATAAAAAGGATGTAATGCTAATGTCATACCTTCTGCATAATGGCATATTAGTCTTGAATGTCCATCCATTATCCTTCATTTTCTGAATAGCATCCATACAAACAATAGAAATGTTTTTATCAAGTTTATCAGCATCTTTCTCCCACTGATAATTAACTGCACGTTCTTCTGTGCTTATTTGCAGTATAGCTGCTTCTAACTTATTATTTTCCATATTATAGCAATTATAATTAAACTTATAGAAATCAAGGTGTATTTATTTAAATTGAATATGAGTTTCAGCATCTTGCCTTCGGAGTCATAAACCTCTCTACCAGCCATCTTTTGAATCTCTACAGAATATGGCATAAGCTTCATCTATGTTATCTGTTTGACAATAAAACATATAGGTATATTTCTCCCTGCCTCATCTAAACTTTTTATAGATAGATTTAAAAAGATTCCATCTCCTTCTTGTGTGCAATCTTTGTTTGATATGAAGATATGAGTCCTCTTTTTGTACAAAAGATTTGTGATCTTAGCATGTAGAACTTGCTCACTCATACTTATGAGTTTATCGTATGCTTTTTGGTTGCTTTCGAATACTTCTCTCTCTTTATTGTGCCATTAATGACGAATGTGGAACTCTCTGTTGGAGACGCTCCTTGTGACCATAAAATACTCTCCATAATTATTAAAAATAATTTGTTTACTAATTCGTTCATATCCTTTTCATTCGTGAGGTTGCATGCAAAGAAGTTATTATTTAGCAGTCTTGCATATTCTTTTCCTTCTACGAATTTCTGTACAATTGTTATAATAGATAGTCGTTCCTCAATCTTTACTTTGTCAACGTGGGTGCCTATAATAGCACATTCGGATGCATCTTTAACATGGTTGTTGATAAAATCTAAACGTACATTAGTCTCCATTCTATATTTAGAATTATCTTTGTATTTTTGTATATCAAATAGGAATATACAGATATCTTTATTTTTTTAAGAATGGCTCATAATAAGGCTTAATATTGTAAATATCTCCTCCAATGTCCGTTCCACCTTTTATCTTATATTTCTTGTTGTCATTAGTAGTATAGGTGAATTTTTTTATATTCATCTTTACTTGTACCTTGATACCCTTCATTTTTATACTTCTCTCCTTTCCCTTGCAAATTCATTAGGAATTGAGTCTTTCCAGATTCTGGCATACCTAAAACTCCAATACTAGTACCAGAGAATTTCTTAATTGTTTTTACTACCACTACTACTGTTGTTGCAATGGCTAAAAATGGAATCCAGACCCAAGCCTCTTGTTGATGATAGGCTGGAAGTGTAATAGTGTTTAATAATAATTCTACCATAATTTAAATATTAGTGTGTTATATAATAATTCTAACAAATCTTTTTCACATTCAAATACGCTGGGTTTAAAGCATTCATCTTCTTTAGATCTACACTGAAATGCGTAAAGAAGAGGCTGTTAATATTCTCTCGTTCTTGGTTGTTTGAAAGAATATTTGAAAATATCGAAGCATACTGGATGCTCATGCCTGGTTCTATAACCATACCATCACAGTGCTTTGACATCTTTACGGTAATTTTGAAAAGTGCCATATTTTGTTTTTAAGGTTTACTAATACTCGAGTGGCTGACTCGTATTATTCTATAATATCTGTTGCAAACGTAAAGACTTTGTTATGAATAGCAAAATAATTATAAAATAAAAGGAGTGTGCCGGAGCGTTTTGTTGTGTGGAGAGAGCGTTCACCCTTCTGTGCTGTTATGCTCGTTAGAAGTACGTGATGTCTTTCGCTCTTTCTTTTACCAGCCCCTCCCTTAGATAGTTATCTGTCAGGTATTATGCTTTTTATCCTCGTCTATACTTTCCCATATTTCTTTATATAGTTTTGCCTTTCCTGTCCCCAAGCCTAATATTCCAACAGGATATGTATGAAAGCTTTTGCATTGGGGACATTGTAATGGTGCGGTGAAAGCAGTAGCTCTCCATTCAACGTCAAGTCCCCAAAACTTTTTAGAACACTCGTTGCACTTAAATCTTGTAAATCCTCTAATCATAATGTGACTTTTATCTGTTTGAAATTAGTCAGTGAGTTTTAAATAAAATATAAGTATAAATGCTATTATGGGTGTTATGCACCCACATCCAGCAGACTGCCTTGTTTCATCTTGATTGTACATCCAAATGATATTAATAGCCCACAGGATGAAGATGATGAGCCAGTGTTCATCAAAAAGTTGAACATAGCTATGTGCGAAGTCTTCCATTGTCGTTATATTGTTTTTAGTTATGTTTGTATTAGACGAGGATAAAAGAAGAAAGGGGACACGGCCCGCTTTATCTTTATTTATCCGGTTCGGTTCTGGAAAACACCTTGGAGTCAAAATAAAGTAAAGACAGTCCATGCCCCCATATAGGATAGGGGCACAGAACCTGCCTAAACTCGATTAGTGACGACTCCTTAGTTGAATTTTCCAGATTTAACCGGGTCGAATAACCTCGTTTGCAAGTTTTGTGCAGTGAATGGCGAGTGATTTGTAGGTCATCCGCCAAATATGGCACAAATATAAGGAAATTGTTAGACATAACAAAATAATATCGAAATAAAGTAAAGAAAAATAAAAATGTCATCTCCGAAGAGAGTGGAGTTATAATCTTGCTTCATATAGGTTGAATCATTTGAAGTGTATGGAAATCAGTCTTGTTTTCAACAGAACAAGATATACTTGTTAGACTTCGTTAAGTTTGTTTTTCGTCCATTTCTTCCCAAATCTTTTTATATATGTCACGGTCGTTGCCGAAAGGGTAAAAGCCGAATATACTTAGACTTGGGATATAAGTGTGTCGACTGTTACACTTTGGGCAAGGCATTGGGAACAGAGAATGCACTTGCATTGTACTCAATGTCGAATGCGCGAAAGGTGTTGTTGCAGTTGTCGCATGTGAAAGTGATATGACCTCTAATCATAAGTGATGTGATTTTAAAGTATAAATATTTTGTTCTGATATAATGACCATTAAGCGTCATTCTTTGCTTTTATTGCTGATGTGTTTTTTGCTCATCACACGTGGTGCTGTTGGTTAGCACGAGTAGTGCTGTTGGTTAGCACCAATGGTGCGGAGGCTTAGCACGTCGTAAGATGTTGTGGAGTTAGGGTGCAACGAGTTGTTAGGAGTTGTTTTGCAGCATTGAGAATACGTCTTAATTGATTGATAGCTTTTGTCTGTCAAGATATATTTGCTTACGAATAATGCTTGGTTTTTGTTCATTTTCTTTAACTATTTTGTTTCTGTTTGCAAAATAAATGCTTAATTGTGAGAGGCACAAAGGATTTAATTTGTATTTTTGTGACAGAGTAGCTTTATTGTTGCAATTAGTAATATATGAAGAAAGGAAGTTTAGATCTGTATGAATTGTCTTGTTGGGACATTCTTTAAGGATTGAACTTTGTAGCTGTAAAAACTATTGAAGATGAAAAGGAGGTGATCTGTCAGATAGTTTATTACTTTCAGATAAGATGATAGTGTAAAGGATGAAAGATATGAATAGAGATGATAAGACTGTTAAGATGATAGATAAGCGGGATGAAACTCAGACAATAATGTCTAAGGCTACTGCTGAAGACGAGGCAATAAAGGCAAAAGCTGAATGCTGTGTTTCGACTCAGACTATTATATAATAGTGGTGAAGAGCTGTGGAAACATATAGGAAAATCGGGTAGTGGAAACAATTCCTTTGGTCGTGTTGGTGGGAAAGATGCTTTTTTACGCAGAGCCGTATTTCACGAGTTGGAGCGTGAATGGTACGACGAAACGGGCATTATTCTTAATGGCTTGTTAGATGCTTATGCACAAGCAGCAAAGTTTATGGAGAGGTATAAGCCTTTGCATGAGGATGAAGAAGAGGGTGTGAGGATTGAATATTGTGAGCAAATCATCAATGTTTGTATTTTTGATGATGAGATAACAGATAAGCAAGATGCGAAGATGAGGGAACTTCTTCTACGTTTGCAGGAAGAAGATACTTATTGCCTTGCGGTTTTGTTGTTGATGTTGCTTGGCGTATTGCCTTTGTCTTTTGATACTCGACAAGGGGATGCGAAGCAGATGAAGGTAAAATACGAGCAGGTTTATAACTTCTTTCTGCGTGTATGTCATCGTAATATTCTTTTTGTACAAACGCCAAGGATGACACTCTTTCATAAAGCTTTAAAGGAGTCGGAAGAGAAACTGACACGTATTCGATTGGTTAAGTTTACGGCTGATGTACTTTGCAATCTGTCAATTCTTGCAAGTGCAGAGCAGATAGCAGAGAATGGACGGCGTGTTCAGTGGGACCAGTTGTATCCTAATCTCGATGGTTATTGGTTGAGTGAGCAGTATAGTGAGCATAAACCAGACTACTGGCAAGTAGAAGAATTAGCGACAAACTATCTATTTAGTCATTATTTTCAGAAGGAAGGTGAGGTTGGTAAGCTGCATCAGCAAGAGTTCACTGTAAGCTCTATAGTAATGGTGAGGATTATGCTTGTGTGCAGCACCCCCGTTCTGTCTTGCAGTGGTTGAACAATGAAAAGCTGTCAAAGGATGATATCACTTATCCACACTTTGTTTTTTGGGGAGGAGAAAAACCAACGAAGATAGCTTTTGAGTCGTTTATGATGGATGTGTCGTGGTTTCGTCCGATGCAATTGACACGTGCAAAAGATGATTGGAATCCTCCAATAGAAAAAGGAATGGAGGTAACAAATGACTTTGAAGCTTATTCCTATACTTTCTATCTTGGTCTGGAAGCTATTACACCAGATTTTATCTCTGTAAAAGATGAGAATGGGAAGTCATATAGAGTTTCTGTTTCTGAGCATGAAGAGTTAAGAAACTGTACGTTGAATGATGCTATTGGTATTATCACTTGGGCTGATAAACGTTATATAGCATTTGATCATTTGATGTTGTATCTTCCGATAGAGGAATAATAAATTTTATTGCTTTTTACTTCTGGAAATCAGAGTAGTGGAAGATATGTTTAGGTATTTTAGGGTTTTCCCCTCGTTGAGTAGGGAAATATCTTTGTAAGTGTGAAAATATGTAGCTAATTTTGCCAACGTTAAGAATTTGAAAGTTATGAAGAAGGTTTTAGTTCTCTCCCTTTCCGCAGCCGTGGTGCTTAGTAGTTGCAGCACATACGCAGGCTCAGGTGCTATCACAGGTGGCTCATTAGGAAGTATTCTTGGAAGTGCTATTGGTGGTATCGCAGGCGGAGCACGAGGCTCAGATATCGGTTCGATAGTCGGCATGGCTGGTGGTGCTATTATTGGTGCCTCTACTGGTGCAAAGGCTGACAGACGTGCGAAAGAGGATGTACACGACCATTATGAGAAGGTGCAACAGCGTAAGGCACGTGAGAAGAGAAACCGAACAGAATACGACTATTATAATCAGACAGACGACTATGGACGGTCAGGCAGTGTAGACGGCAGCGGCTTTGATAATACAAACTCTGGCGACGACCGTATTTATGATTTCCAAAGCAGTGATTATACTGGTAGTTACAGCGCTGCACAGCCAAACACAAAGGCTCCAGCTGAGTCAAGTGTTGATAAATTGGCTGGTAATTACCAATATACTCCAAGCATCGAGATTGTTAATGCTCGTTTTGTTGATGGCAACCAAGATGGCGTGTTATCACGTAATGAGGTAGGTAAGATTATCTTTGAGGTGCTGAATCGTGGAAACAAGGCTATCAGTGATGTACAGCCTTCAGTGTTGGAAACAACTGGTAATGCTCATATTTATGTTAGCCCTTCTATCCACATTGAGAGTATAGCACCCGGTAAGGGCGTTCGCTATACAGCTCTTGTGAAGGCTGATAAGAAATTAAAGAATGGTATGGCACGATTTGCTTTAACTGTTCTGCAGGGACAGAAGAGTATAAGCAAGGTGACAGAATTTAATATAAAGACCAGCAAGTAAGATTGTTGAACTACTATAAGGAGGATATTCAACCGTTATCTTATTGCGTGGAATTAAAAAGAATAGTAATTGATAGAGATTATAAAGATATTATTGTGTAAGTACTAACTACTGATAACTAAGGCTTTAAATGACGGAATGGGATGCATCATTGACTGATGCACCCCCTATTTCTTTTTGTACAGTCTTATAGTTTTTCTTCATCTTCGTTAGCTATTAGCGTCTTACTATTATCATTCTATTATATTCTTTCTCCTCATCTTCAAGCGACGTGTTGATGCTTAGCACATGTCGTGTTGATGGTAAGCACCAATGGTGCTAAGTACTAAATGCCGTGGCATAGGTTATTAATATGGGTGCAACTTGTTATAAGAAACGAGTTATTATGCCCCTCTCTATGAGGGAGGGGACGGGGGAAGGCTGCTATTGTTTTTATTCTTTTCTATTCAAAAAGTCCTGTCACACCATCCTTCACACGTTTGAAGAAGTTGGTCCAGCTACTACTTGATTCGTTCTTTGGAGTAGTTGGTTGTGTGGTTGGTTTATTCTGCTGAGCAGTTTGCTGTCGATTGGTTGTAGCAGGAGTAGTGCGGACTGGTGTTGTCTGAGTCTTAACCTTAGTAGTCTGCTGATTGGTAGGAGTAGAAGGCTGTACCTGCTTGTGTGGGTCGGTGTTATTCTCCTTGTTATCTTTTTCTGTCTTAGCCTGCTGTGGAGCTTTGTTATTATTTAAACGAGTATCCACTTTGCGCTCAATCTCCTTTGGTTTATCCTCTTCAACCTTTTCCCATTCAGGGATAAACTCATAGCATACACCTGCAGTACCATATTCGATTTCAGGCATTTCAATTGTTCCAGTTGACTCAGATGGGAATGGAATCTCTGTTTCTTTTCGTACAAGCTCAACCTTTACGTAGGCCACACCACTGGCAATCGTACCCAATTCACGTGCAGCAGCGTATGACAGGTCAACGACACGACCACGTACAAATGGGCCACGGTCCGTTACGCGGACAATGACCGACTTACCATTGCGAGGGTTTGTAATCCTCAGACGAGTACCAAAGGGAAGTGTACGGTGTGCACAAGTAAAGGCATTACGATCGTAACGTTCGCCATTACTCATTCGGCGACCGTGTAATCCGTTACTATAATAAGAAGCTTTACCATCTGACTGTGCTTGTATTGTCAGTGTAAAGATGTTGCATAGCGCAAATAACGCTATAAGGAGAAGTTTGGTTCTATACATATTAATTATTTAGTATCGCCAGCCTTCTCTCATAGAGTTTATTCCCTCCCTGCTTTGGAGAGCAGGAGAGGGAATAGAAAGACTGGTCTATTTATACGACACCCTGGGCAAGCATAGCCTTCGCTACCTTCATGAAGCCCGCAATATTGGCGCCCTTAATATAATCGATGTAACCATCAGCCTGCTTACCATACTTCACGCACTGCTCATGGATAGAGCTCATGATGTAATGGAGCTTCTGATCAACCTCTTCCGGACTCCATGAGAGACGGAGAGAGTTCTGTGACATTTCGAGACCTGATGTAGCCACACCACCTGCGTTAACAGCCTTGCCAGGAGCGAAGAGCTGCTTTGCTGCAGTGAACTTATCAGCAGCCTCTGCTGTACAACCCATATTTGAAACCTCAGCTACGCACAATGGCTTGTAAGCAAGAATCTTGTCTGCATCCTCACCATTAAGCTCGTTCTGAGTAGCACATGGCAAATAGATGTCTGCCTGCTGCTCCCAAGGTTTACGGCCCTTAAAGAACTGTGAACCTGGATATTTCTCTGCGTATGGCTCACATACGTCATTGCCACTGTTGCGGAGTTCGAGCATGTACTCAATCTTCTCACCACTAATGCCTTCTGGGTCATAGATATAACCGTCAGGACCGCTCAATGTGATAACCTTTGCACCAAGTTCGGTAGCCTTCTTAGCAGCACCCCATGCAACGTTACCGAAACCTGAGATGGCAACAGTCTTACCTTTAATGTCAAGACCGTGGGTCTCCATCATCTGGTGAACGAAGTAGAGTGCACCATAACCAGTAGCCTCTGGACGGAGGATAGAGCCACCCCATTCTCTGCCCTTACCTGTGAGCATACCCTGGAACTGGTGAGTCAGCTTGCGATACTGACCGAAGAGATAACCAATTTCACGACCACCAACACCGATGTCACCTGCAGGAACATCCTCATCAGGACCAATGTGGCGATACAACTCGTTCATGAAAGCCTGGCAGAAACGCATGATTTCAGCATCGCTCTTACCACGTGGAGAGAAGTCTGAACCTCCCTTACCACCACCCATAGGCAATGTGGTGAGTGCATTCTTGAATGTTTGCTCGAAACCGAGGAACTTCAGAATGCTAAGGTTTACTGATGCGTGGAAACGCAGACCACCCTTGTAAGGGCCAATAGCACCATTAAACTGCACGCGGTAACCAATGTTTACCTGAACCTTGCCCTGATCATCAACCCAAGGTACACGGAATGTAATGATGCGCTCAGGCTCCACGATACGCTCAATAATACTTGCGCGCTCAAACTCTGGGTGCTGATTGTAAACATCCTTTACAGAAACGAGCACTTCGTGTACTGCCTGCAAATACTCTGACTCACCTGGATGCTTCTGCTCCAGTGCTTGCATGATTTTTTCGACTTCCATAGTAAATTGACTTTTATTTGTTTATGTTAGATAGTATCATTCGGTTAGAATGGTACGGCAAATATATCCAAATTCTGTCAAAGGTCCAAATGAAAATCAAAAATTTTTCATTTTTTTCTTTCTTTTTGAAAGTAGCTTTGGTTGTAAAAGATGGTAACCAGTATGCAAAAGTAATAAAAAAATATTATTTATGTTGCGAAAAGATAGGGTTGACTTGTATTTATTTTGTATTTTTGTCCAATATTAAGTTTTGGATTATGAGTGAGCAAGTTCCTGCACAATGGGGTAATTTTTACCTAAAAGACGTCAGTTTCGTCAATTTGATGATGCGACGAATTTACAATGTTCTGATTGTAGCTAATCCATACGATGCCTTCATGTTGGAAGACGATGGACGTGTCGAAGAGAAGATCTACAATGAGTATATGGAATTAGGTCTGCGCTATCCGCCAACCTTTACACAGGTGTCTACAACCGAAGAGGCCTCTAAGGTGCTCAATACCGTAGATATTGACCTTGTTATCTGTATGCCAGGTAATGCTGATAACGATGCCTTTGATGTTGCAAGAGCAGTGAAGGCAGAGTTCCCAGACATCCACTGTGTTGTACTGACTCCCTTCTCTCATGGTATTACAAAGCGTATACAAAACGAAGACCTCAGTATCTTTGATTATGTTTTCTGTTGGTTGGGAAATACCAATCTCATCCTTTCTATCATTAAGTTGATGGAGGATAAGATGAATATAGAGAACGATATCCATGAGGTGGGAGTACAGATGATATTGCTTGTAGAAGACTCTATCCGTTTTTATTCATCTATTTTACCTAACTTATATAGCTATATCCTTACGCAGAGTCAGAACTTTGCCACAGAAGCCTTGACCCGACACGATGCCTCTTTGCGCCAGCGTGGACGACCAAAGGTTGTCTTAGCGCGCACTTACGAGGAAGCATGGGATATCTATCAACGCTATAAGGACAACTGCTTGGGCGTTATCTCTGACGTAAGATTCCCTATAAGTAATGTAAAAGAGAAAGACTCAGATAAGACAGAAGGGAATATTCCTGTAGTAGAGAAAGATCCAGAGGCAGGCTTAAACTACTTCGTGCCATTAGGGAAGAAGATGAATACCTCCCTTTGATAATTGAAAGTTCAGAGAGTGAGAACCGTGAGAAGGCTGAGGCAGAAGGCTTCCACTTTGTAGATAAGAACTCAAAGAAGATGAGTGTAGACCTTCGCCACCTACTCGAGGAACACATGGGTTTTGGCGATTTCATCTTCCGTAATCCAGAAACACGTGAGGAGGTGATGCGCATTCGAAGCTTGAAAGAGTTGCAGGATAATATCTTTACGATTCCACGTGACTCTATGCTCTATCATATCTCCCGCAATCACATGAGTCGTTGGCTCTCTGCACGTGCCATTTTCCCAGTTTCTTCCTTCCTAAAAGGTATTACATGGCATAAACTGCAGGATGTAGATATGCACCGACAGATTATCTTTGATGCCATTGTCGCCTATCGAAGGATGCGCAATGTGGGTGTTGTTGCCTTGTTTGATAGACGAAAATTCGACCGATATGCCCATTTTGCTCGTATTGGAGATGGTTCGTTAGGAGGTAAGGGACGTGGTTTGGCTTTCCTTGATAACGTTATTAAACTCCGACCAGACTTCAATCGCTTCCCCAATGCAAAGGTACAGATACCAAAGACAGTCGTTCTTTGTACGGATGTCTTCGATAGCTTTATGGAACAAAACAATCTTTACCAGATTGCTTTGAGTGATGCAAGCGATGAAGAGATACTCCAAGCCTTCCTTCGTGCCCAATTGCCCGATGAATTCATAGGCGACTTCTTTACCTTCTTTGAAGCTACTCGTTCACCAATAGCTGTTCGTTCCAGTTCGTTGTTAGAAGATAGTCACTACCAACCGTTCGCAGGTATCTATTCTACCTACATGATCCCTTATCTTGAGGATAAGTATGAAATGCTCCGAATGTTGGCTTGTGCGATTAAGGCTGTCTATGCATCAGTATATTATCGTGACTCCAAAGCCTATATGGCTGCCACAAGTAACGTCATTGATCAAGAGAAAATGGCGGTTATCTTGCAGCAGGTTGTTGGCAAGGAGTATGGCGATCATTTCTATCCGAACATCTCTGGCGTTCTTCGTTCTCTCAACTATTACCCGATAGGAGAAGAGAAAGCAGAGGAAGGTATTGCTTCTTTGGCATTGGGATTAGGTAAGTATATTGTTGATGGTGGGCAGACGCTGCGTGTTTGTCCATTCCATCCGCATCAAGTCTTACAGATGAGCGAAATGGAAATAGCCTTGCGCGAAACTCAAACTCAGTTCTATGCGCTCGACATGAAGCATATCAGTGAGGACTTTAAGATTGATGACGGCTTTAATATCCTCAAACTACGTGTGAAAGATGCAGAGGCTGATGGCAGTCTACAATATATTACTTCCACTTACTCTCCCGAAGATCATGCTATTTACGATGGACTCTACGAGGGAGGAAGAAAGGTAATCTCCTTCTGTGGCGTACTCCAACAGGACGTCTTTCCACTACCAGAGTTGTTGCAAATGGCAATGACATACGGTGCTGAGGCTATGCGACGCCCAGTGGAGATAGAGTTTGCTGTTAATCTGAATGATGACCGAACGGGTGAACTATATCTCCTGCAGATTCGTCCAATTGTTGATTCAAAGCAGATGTTAGATGAAGACCTTACTACAATACATGACGAAGAATGTCTGTTGCGGAGTCATAACTCTTTGGGACATGGCGTGTCAGATGATGTACAAGATGTTGTGTATGTAAAGACTGACAGCTCTTTCTCTGCATCAAACAATCCTACTATTGCTGATGAGATAGAACGGATAAACCGAAAGTTCCTTGATACTGACAAGAACTATGTACTCATTGGGCCTGGTCGTTGGGGTTCAAGCGACCCTTGGTTGGGTATTCCTGTGAAGTGGCCACATATCTCGGCAGCCCGTGTCATCGTTGAGGAGGGACTGGAACACTACCGTGTAGACCCAAGTCAGGGAACACATTTCTTCCAAAATCTCACCTCTTTCGGTGTAGGCTACTTCACAATTAATCCTTATAAGGAAGATGGATTCTATCAGCGCAGTGTACTTGATGCCCTTCCAGCTGTAGAAGAAACTCAGTGGGTGCGTCATGTCCGTTTCCCAAATCCATTGAAGATAATGATGGATGGCAAGAAACAAGAAGCCCTTATCATGCTTCCTCAAGAGGAAAAGGAGTAGACATCCTCTATAAAAAAGGGTATGATTCTATAAAAGTAAAGCCATCATCTACGGCAATAGACTGTGGATGATGGCTTTATTGATTTGCTGATCTTCTTTTATGCAAAATATTTTGACTCGGTAAAAAAGGTTGCATAATATCTATTACCAGGAATTGAGATTTATAGCAAATACATTATATCAAAGGACTTTGAATGGAGTTTTACCATAGATGACAAAGACTTTCAGCCACTATTCAATGAATTGAACAAATATATCATGGGACCAACTTTCAGATGGTATAGGCTAATGGAGAAAGCAGCAGTATGAAGAAATATTATAAGAAAAACAAATAAAGTATTATAAACTAAACATTTTATTGTATATTTGTACCACAAAAGATACATTATGACAAGATTTACCAAAGCCAACTGGATGACCAGAGCACTGCAAGAGAAGTTGAACGTAGTGGGTGAGCAGTTTCGCCTCGCCCGATTACGAAGAGACCTGACAATGGATCAGGTGGCACAACGTGCGCAATGCACAAGGCTTACCCTCGCACGTTTGGAAAAGGGAGAGCCTACCGTGTCGCTCGGTGTAGTAATGCGTGTACTCAATGCCTTACAGCTCGAAGAGGATATTCTCCATTTGGCTAAAGACGATGAGTTGGGGCACATGATACAAGACTTAGGCGTTAAGAATAAGAAACGAGCTTCTAAAAGATAGCACATGGAAAAATTATATGTGATAGCCAGTTTCGACTGGATGGATAAGGAAGAGAAGGTGGGCACTCTTGGTCATGAATACCTAAGAGGCTCTGACGTGTTTTCTTTTGAGTTTGATAAAAACTGGCTCAAAACCTTTCCTAAAATTGACTTTGGGCAAGACCTCCGCCCATATACAGGGGTACAATATAGCCGAGATAACCACATCTTCGGTTGTTTTTCTGATGCTCTCCCTGACAGATGGGGACGACGACTGATAGACTTGCGTACTTCATTAGAGACAGAAGGGAAAGCAAGCCATACCTTATCTGATTGGAATTATCTTAAAGGCGTGGAAGATGAACTGCGTATGGGTGGGTTCCGCTTTCAAGAACCAGATAGCGGAGCGTTTATCAGCTCTACACCCAGTTATAGCGTTCCGCCTGTCATACAGATTGACGAACTTTTACAAGCTGCTAAGGAGATTGAGAAAAGCGAATATAAACATTTGAAGCCTGAAAAGAAATGGGTACAAAGGCTTTTCCAACCTGGTTCCTCAATGGGTGGCGCACGCCCAAAGGCTTGTGTCCAAAGTGGCGGTCATCTTTATCTTGCCAAATTTCCTTCCATCAATGACGACGTCAACGTATCTCGATGGGAACACTTCGCACATCTGATGGCTAAGGAATGTGGTATCAATGTAGCTGAAACAAAAAGTAATTAAGGCTGGCACTGGCCAGGATATACTTTTATCTAAGAGGTTTGATAGGACCGAAGAGAAAAGAGAATCCACATGGCTTCTTCCCTTACCGTTCTCGGACTCACTGATGGCGACGGACAAAGAACAGGAAAAGGCTATTTGGATATTGTGGACTTTATCATTTCAGGAGGTGGTAACCACATTGAGACTAATTTAGAAGAGCTATACAAGCGAGTAGCCTTTAATATCTGCATTGGCAATACCGACGATCACTTTAGAAATCATTCGTTCCTGCTTGGTAAGGAAGGCTGGGAGTTGTCCCCTGCTTACGACATAAATCCAACAAACAGTATGTTTCAGGCATTGCTTATTGATGCCAATTCGAACGACAGTTCTCTCAATAGTCTTTATAATGCTCATGAGTTTTATATGCTGGATGAAACGACAGCAAGAGGTATTATCAAGGACGTAACAAGGAATATGAAGTACTGGGAGAATATGGCAGAGGATTTAGGGCTTCCCCGACGAGAAATAACACACTTTACGAATCGTTTTGAACAAGGTATGGAATTTCAATATGGGTCAGAACTTTGTCGGTGAGGTTAAAAGAGGGAGATATTCCATCTGTTTTCCTTTAGCTTATACAGTATAAGAGCATGATGTTTTCATGAAAATAATTCAGCAAAGCTTGTGTTTGGAGTTAAAACATAATGTTTTTAATGCAACTTCTGCTTGCCAGTTGAGAGCATTTCAATGGTTTTGAAGCGGATGCTATGTGGCATTTCTGCGCGTGACAGTTGTGGGCGGAGCCAGTCGAGGAGTGTTACCTCTGTTAGTGTTGCCTTTGGTGTACATTCTATTTCTGTGTGGATGACATTACCAAAGTTAGGGTCAGGAACGGTAAAGGCACGTGCAGCAATAATCATAGGGTGAGAGAGAAGAACCTGCTCAATGTGTTCTGCTGAACGTTCTCACCTCCACAGACCACCATTCGATCGGCTCTCCCATGATGAAAGAAGTAACCTTCGCTATTCTGTGAAACTAAATCGCCTGTGTTTTGCCATTGATTTCGTAGTCCTCGCATTGCCCAACGAGAACGAACCCAAAGTATTCCTATCCCTTGATGATTACAGTCTTTTACCTTACAGTCGACTCCTCGAATAGGTTTCCCTAAGGTAGTCTCTTCGAAAGAAGCTAATTCTTCAGGGTTTGCAAGCATAAAGAATCCAGCTTCAGACGTACCATAAAGGTTAAAGAGTACCTCACCAATTTGTTGATGAGTCGTGTTGATGAGGCTTTTAGGAAGTTTATCACCACCGCTTATAAGACAACGTAGATTCTTCATCTTCCCCTTTGCATTTTCAATCTGCCAAAAACGTGAGAGCATAGCAGGAACAATAGGCATAACCTCTATCTGTTCACGCTGAATAATCTCTAAGGTTTTGATAGCATCGAAGCGTTTTTGTAGGCATACCTTCTTACCCATAAGTAAGGAGATGATAAGCGTTGAAAGTCCAAAACCATGATAAAAAGGCAGGGATATCAGCACACGCTCGTATTGATAGATTTGAATGTCACGCAGTAAAGCAAACAATGGAGGGAGAAAAGAGGTGACAGAAGGACGATGAGCAATGGTCTTGAATTTACCACTTGTTCCTCCAGAGTGAATGACGATTTCGCTTCCTCGCCAGATCTTAGGGAGTTTTCTTTTCTTTGTTAGAGAAGTATTATGTAAAGGATATCATTAAGCCTTTCTGTTGTAACAGCCACGCAGGGACGTTTCGTTGGTATTTGTTTGATATCTGAATCATATATAATAAGGTGGTAATGGTGCTTCTGCAAATCAGCTATTATCTGTTCTGTTCCCAAATCGGTACTTAATAAGGTGGTGCGAATGCCTAATCGTGAAAGCGCATGCAGCAGGAGAGTCAAAATAAGACTGTTACGTCCAAGCAAAGCCACACTCATTTCAGGTTGTAGATGATATTCCGTGTGAAGAATCTCAGCGAGTTGACGCGTACGGATATAGAGGTCTTGATAGCTTAGAGATTGGGTTTCGTCAATGATAGCACAACGTTTCGGATAGAAATGAGCCGCAAAACGGAGCAGTGCCATTAGGCTGATGCCTTCCAAGATGAGGCTTTTAGCCCACACGAATAAGCCCTTTGGTGAGATTATGTGTAAGCGATAGAGGATTGAAAAGATAGAGGCGTTTCTGCTTTTCATGTCATTCGTTTATAATATAGCTGTATAATTGGTGCGAAGATGTGGGCTATCGGAGCAGATAACTTTGCCCACCAAGGTTTATAACTCTTATTCTTTCGTATGGCGAGTTTCAACAGAATGTTGGCTGCATCAGGTGGACTGTAAGCAGGTAGATGCTTGTATTGTTCGTTGACATCTGACATTGCTGTGTGAACCAAGGGTAAAAAAGCTATCTGCACGTGAACATCTAATGGGGCAAACTCTCTGTTCGCTGTCTCACACCATGTGTTAGCAGCACTTTTTGAAGCATGATAAGCCGACCAGCCCGGTGCCATTGGATAGAGTGTACTTACTGATGAAGAATAGATGATACTCCCTTTACTTGCTTTCAAGGCAGGTAAGATAGCCAGTGACAATGCAACCAAGGAACGATAGTTTAGGTCCATTGTACGGTCATAGTCGTGTAGGCGGTCCTGCGCATCATTGATCTTGCGATGGATAGATTTACCCGCATTGCAAAAGAAGTAATCTAACCGTGGTAGTGTTTCCCTTAGTTTCTGGCAAAGCAGTTCCAACTTTTCCCTGTCTCTTAGGTCTATTGCGCAGTAGTCTGCACTACTTCCCATTTGCTTAGCTTTGGCACATAAGAGGCGTAAGTCCGCTTCACTTCGAGCAATGAGGAAGACATTTGCACCTGCACTAATTAGTTTTTCGGTTAATGCTCTCCCTATCCCATGTGATGCACCCGTTACAAGTACCCACTTTCCATAGAAGTGTTCTCTTGTAATATCAGGTGTTAGACTTATGGATGGGTAAGCCAATGCACCTCCAATAGCTATTATATTTTTTCTGAGAGACGTCATCATAACTCTTTTCTAACAATCAGTAGTGCTTGTTTTGGTAACCAATAGCGATGTGCTTAATGCTCCGCACATCATGTGTTAGGCATGAGCACCATGTGTGTTAGGCATCCGCACATCATGTGCTGAGTAATAATACAGTGGAAGAAAAAGGGTAAAACGTTTTGTTCTTGTCGTTATAATAGGATAGTGTAAGGCACAAATATGAAGGTTATACAGCACAGTTTTGTTAGATTCCCATACTACCTTATACTTTCTTTTCCCTATTTCTTTATATTATTTCCAACGTGAAATGCTGGTAATCACGTACGATAGTATAAAGGAACTTCTCGTCAGCAGTATTTGTATCAGAGATGTTGAGGTGCGTTCGTACTTTCTCTGCAAGGGAAGCAATACGACGTTCGCGCTCGTATCCGTATTCAGAGTTGAGGGTACGTTGGATGACATCAAGCTGGTTAAGAGAGAGGTCTTCAGCTTGTGGATAGACAGGTTTATACTTTCTATCAAGGTAAGAGAATTCGTCAAGTGAGACTTGAATCTTGCGATAGTCATTAAGTTGGATGACCATTGTTCCTGCTGCGAGGTCGCCGAGACGTTGTGAATTCTTAGAAATAAGAATGACAAGTGCGCCAACACCAGAGAAGCCAAGGTCGACAAGTTGCAGAAGCCAACGCATAAAAAAAGTCACCAATGCCCGGTGTCGTTCCGTCTTTCTTCACAACACGGATACGCATCACCATCTTACCAACACTTTGCCCATGGTTGAAAAAGTTCCATAAGGAAGTGGTAAAAGAGGGCAGGAAGGTAGATACCTAATAGAAAGAACAATTCATTTTGAGAAAAAAAGAAAGGTTCAATTCAGCTATTAGGAGCGTTACACCAACCAGGTAGCAGATAATTAGGAAGTTATCAATTATTTGTGCAACGATACGCTCTCCTAAGCTTGCCGGCGACTGACTTATCTGGACGTACTGACCTGTTATGATATTGGCTTCGGGCATTTTCTTGATAATTAAATGTTGTTTCTGTTGCAAATGTAAGAAAAAAACTCTAAATTTGTTGCGTAAATGATAATAATGTGTAAATTACGTGTGGACTTTGCATGAAAGAGATTCTTTTCATACGAAATAATATTGAGAAGTGGCGGGCGATGGAAGGCATGATAGATAATGTCGAATTTGAGATGCCTGACCAGTTGGCTGATGCTTATACTGAGCTTACAGCCGACCTCGCTTTTGCACAGACACATTATCCTCGTTCACGTATTACTATCTATCTCAACAAACTTGCTTCTGCACTTCATAATGAAATCTACCGTAATAAGCGGGAGAAGTGGTCGCGTTTGGTGACTTTCTGGACACAGGAGGTGCCAGATGTGATGTGGAAAGAGCGTAAGTTGCTGCTTCTCTCATTCATCATCTTTATGGTGAGTGTGCTGATAGGCGTTGTTTCAACCTTAGGAGACGAATCCTTCCCACGCTTGATACTTGGCGATGGCTATATGGATATGACCCTTGAGAATATTGCAAAGGGAAAGCCGATGGGCGTATATGGCAATGAAGAAGAGGGAAGTATGTTTATTAGTATTACGCTGAACAATATCATGGTATCGTTTAATGTCTTTGTTTCGGGCGTTTTGACGAGTTTTATGTCTGGCTTCCTTTTATTCCGAAACGGTATCATGATAGGGTGTTTTGATACTTTCTTTTATCAGCATGGATTATTAGGTGAAAGCCTCTAGCGACTATGTTGCATGGTACGTTGGAACTTTCAGCGATCATTGTGGCAGGTGCTGCAGGCTTGGCAATCGGTAATGGTTGGTTATTCCCTGGTACCTACTCACGTTTGGTTAGCTTTCAGCGAGGTGCAAAGAGGGGAATGAAGATCGTTGTTGGAACGGTACCCATCTTTATCTTGGCAGGTTTTATTGAAGGGTTTATAACTCGTCATACAGAGTTGAATGACTTTATCCGCATTGGTATCATATTCGTATCATTGGCGTTTGTCGTGTATTATTTTATTTACTTACCTTATAAGCGTAATTATCATTTAGAAAATGCAAATAGAAAGACCAAAGATTGAACTTTATAAAGTTCGTAGTTTCGGCGAGAAGTTCTCAGCGATTTTTGAGTTTATTCGTGAGAATTTTAAGTTTTTGTTGCGTGCATGTACCTATCTACTCTTGCCGCTTTGTTTGGTACAAGGCTTCGCAATGGAGATGATGATGAAGGTCTTAGCACCTTATTATAACAATACCTTCGATATGGGAGGTGGTGCAGACGTGGCGCAGAGTATGATGCTTAGATTAGGTGCTTCGTACTTGGGATATGGTATTTGTCTGCTGATAGGTTCTACCTTATTGGCTGGAATCTGCTATAGTATGGTGAAATACTACCATAAAAGTCCAAATAGACTTCGTAATACGACACTGAGCGACTTAAAACCTTTAATCATTCAGGTGATTAAACGCTCATTGTTAATGACCTTGGTGCTTGTTGCTTTGTTTATAGGAGTTTTGGTTCTTATTATCTTCTTTACTGCAATCATAAGTGCACCGATACTGGCTATAATACCAATTCTTGCATTGATTGTGTGCTGTTTACCAGTTTCTATGGCGTTACCTGTCTATGTTTTTGAAGATAAGGAAACGTTGTTTAGCTCTATATTACGTGGATTAAAACTTGGTTTTCATTCATTCGGATCATTGTTTGGCTTGATGTTTGTGATAGGATTCTTGACTAATATCTTGTCTTCATTCACATCAATTCCTTGGTATATATTGACTGTTGTGAAGTCAGTTTTGCTGGCTACTGATACTACTCAAAGCTCTTTTGCAACAAGTCCAGTATATAGTTTCTTTGTCTATTTGTCATCAGTATTTATGAACTTTGGTATGTATCTTACGATGACAATCTCAACTTTCGCCTTAGCTTTTCACTATGGAAGTATCGCAGAGGAGGAAGATGGCTTCTCTGTAGAGGACGATATACAGCACTTTGAAGAGTTAGCAGAAAAAGATACCGACATTGATAACTTTGATAAACTCTGATAAAACGATTCTATGTTACAGCCATTAAGTGATACTTTGTCGTGTGATTCAGCGTTACTTCATCAGTACCGTTCTGATGATGCGTACAACTATGCGCGAGAGTTACAGGCACCTGAACTTGATTGGTGGGATTGGCTGATGTCAAAGATACGTGAGTTCCTCTCTGATTTATTTAGTATTCAGAGCAAAGGGGATTTCCGTATCGTGATATACATTGTTATTGCACTTGTTTTTATTGCTCTAATCGCTTTCATTTTAGTACCGTTATCAATTCAAACTCTTTGGTAGAGCGGGTAAGGTGGAGAATGAAAAAGATGAAGAAGACAATATCTACGGTGTGGACTTTGAGGCTGTCTATGCTAAAGCAATGGCACAGAAGGATTATTATAAGGCTGTTCGAATTGTTTATTTGCGTACACTTCGTTGGTTATCAGATGGTAATAAGATTAGTTGGCAGCTCTATAAGACGCCAACTCAATACACTCGTGAGTATCTATCAGTAGAATTTGAAAGAATGACTACTGCTTTTATGCGTGTAAGATATGGTAATTATCAAGCCTCTGAGGAACTTGTAAAATTGCTCGTAGACTTAGAAAGCAAGATAAAGGAAGGAGGTCAGGGATGAACAAAAGGTTTTGGTTCTTCGTAGCTGGCTTCCTTGTCTTTGTATTCCTATTAGAGTGGAATGCGCCCTCAAAGTTTGTTTGGGAGCCTACCTTTAATCATTACGATAAGCAACCATTTGGTTGTGCGGTGTTCGACTCACTGATGGAGAAGTCTGTTCCTGCTGGTTATGAAGTGACACGAAAGACAATAGCACAGTTGGAACGTGAAGGATATGGTAAGAAACCGCATGCCTTCTTAATTCAAACAGACCGTTTTAGCCCTTCTGCAACAGATATCCGTTCGTTGGATAGACTGTTGAAAGCTGGTAATAAAGTCTTCATTGCAACGTCTTATATTGAACCTGATTCTCTATATCCAGATTTGCAGATAGCTATTAATGGGCAATATGGGTTCTCTCCTATGGAGGTTAAGTCATCCATTGCGAATCAGTCAATTCCTTATGATACCTTAGTTTGGTCTCATCAGTTGCCATATCAGGAAAAAGAATACGCGGTCTATGCCGCGATGGCAGGTAATAATGTTACAATAGAAGGGAAGACTGCGTGCGATACTTTGGTTAGCTGTTGGCTTTCTGAGGAGGAAATTGATTCTACAGATGGCTATTGGTTGGCACATATGGTTAGAGTGAAGCGAGGAAAGGGTGAACTCTTTGTTTCTTGTGATCCATTGTTAATGACCAATTATGGTATCCTTGATACTCAGATAAATGGACTCATCTTCCGTTTGATGTCTCAATTCCGTGGCTTGCCAATCATTCGTACTGAGGCATACGGACCTGAGACGGAATTTGAAACGAATACTCCGCTACGCTTCTGGTTGCAAAACGAACCACTACGATGGGCTCTCTATCTCACCTTAGGAGGACTATTGCTCTTCTGTGTGTTCTATGCACGTAGACGACAACGCGTTATCCCAGTGGTAGAGGAACCAGCAAATCGTTCGTTGGAGTTTGTGAAGTTGATAGGAACCCTTTATCATCAGAAGCATATCAATCGTGACTTGCTGCAGAAAAAGTATAGTTACTTTGCAGAGACGTTGCGCCGTATGACGATGATAGATGTCGAAGATGTTGAGTCAAGGAAGGAGAATATAGCACAGATAGCCATTCGAACAGGAATGCCAGAGGCTGAAGTGCGAATGATACTTGACCGTGTCGATCGTTATTTGCAGGGTAATGATGAACTGAAAGATACCGCTTTGCGAAAGGCAATAGATGGTATGGATATGATAATCAATAAGCTATAAACGCAATGGATGAGCAAAAGAATAATGTAATTGAAGAGCAAACTATAAATAAGATGGAAGAGAATAAAGAAGTAAGAACCGACCTTGCTGCATTCAGTGAAAAGGTGATGCAGTTGCGGGGAGAGATAAGTAAGGTTGTTGTTGGGCAGCAGGAGGCAGTTGCTCTGTTGTTAACAGCGATTCTTGCAGATGGTCATGTGCTGATTGAAGGTGTGCCTGGTGTTGCTAAAACCTTGTTGGCACGTCTGATGTCACGTCTGATTGACGCACGTTTCAGTCGTATTCAATTCACGCCAGACCTCATGCCAAGTGATGTACTCGGTACGACTGTCTTCAATATGAAGACCTCTGAGTTCGACTTCCATGAAGGTCCTGTGTTCTCAGACCTCGTTCTTGTAGATGAAATCAACCGCGCCCCTGCAAAGACACAGGCTGCTCTCTTCGAGGTAATGGAAGAACGTCAGGTGACGATTGATGGTACAACTCGTCGTATGAGCGATGTTTATACTATCATTGCAACACAGAATCCAGTAGAACAGGAAGGCACTTATCGTCTACCAGAGGCTCAGCTCGACCGTTTCCTCTTTAAGATAAGCATGGGTTATCCTTCTGTTGATGAGGAAATGAACATCCTTAAGCGTCATCAGGAGAAGCGAAACCTCATCAAGTTGGAAGATGTTAAGCCAGTACTTACCATTGACGAACTTTCTGCAGATGCGCAAGAAGCTTGATACGGTATTCGTAGAGGAGAGCCTTTTTACGCTATATTGCAAACATCGTACAGCAGACTCGTACCTCAAAGGCTGTCTATCTCGGTGCCAGTCCACGTGCTTCTGTGGCCATGCTCAATGCTGCTAAGGCTTCAGCTTTGTTGGGTGGTCGTGACTTTTGTAACACCAGAAGACATCAAGTTTGTTACTCCAAGTATTCTTCAACATCGTCTTATCCTCACTGCTGAGGCTGAAATGGAGGGATATACCCCATTGAAGGTTGCACAGAAGTTGATTGACAAGGTCGAAGTACCTAAGTAATGAGCTTAGTCGAGTAACACTCAAATAAATAAAGAAGAAATGTTCCTTACTAAAAGGTTTTATTTTATATTAGCAAGCCTTACCCTGCTCGCAGGATTTGGTTATGTATATCCACAGCTTTTCATGGGGGCAAAGATGCTATTGTTTATCTTTGCTGCTATGGTTGTGGTAGATGCTGTTATGCTCTATCATCGTCGTGGAATAACAGCGAAGCGAACCTGTTCAGAACGTTTCTCTAATGGTGATAAGAATATTGTCAAGATAAGTCTGGAAAGTAAGTACTCCTTCCCTGTATGGTTGACGGTTATAGATGAGGCTCCAGAGGTGTTCCAACGGAGAGACATAGCTATAAGAGTCAGCTAACAGCGATGGGAAAGAATACGATTCGTTATACGCTCAGACCAATGAAGCGTGGCGTCTATTCCTTTGGTAAGATTCGTTGTTTCACACGTACTGTCTTGGGACTTGTCGAACGTCGTTATACTTTGGGCAACGCAGAAGACGTTAAGGTCTATCCTTCTTATATGATGCTCAATCGCTATGAACTTCTTGCGATAAGCAATAACCTCACAGAGATGGGTATAAAGCGTATACGTCGGGCAGGTAACAACACTGAGTTTGAGCAGATAAAAGACTATGTGAAGGGCGATGAATACCGAAGTATAAACTGGAAGGCAAGTGCACGTCGCAATCAGTTGATGGTGAATGTCTATCGTGACGAACGTTCTCAGCAGATATTCTCGGTTATTGATAAGGGGACGTGTTATGCAGCAATCGTTCCGAGGAATGACGCTTCTCGACTATAGTATCAATGCTTCTTTGGTGTTTGTCCTACGTTGCTATGCGCCGTGATGATAAGGCTGGCTTGATAACCTTTGCTGATAAAATGGACACGTTCGTTGCTCCTTCGAAGCAAACAGGTCAGATGCAACTTCTTTTAGAGTCACTTTATGCACAGGAAACAAAGTTTGGTGAAAGTGATTTTAGTGGTTTGTGTGCCAATGTACATAAACAAGTTAGCAAGCGTAGTTTGTTCGTTATTTACACAAACTTCTCTGGTATGACAGCTCTCAATCGTCAGTTGGCTTACTTGAAGTTGCTTAGTCAGTGGCATCGTGTGCTCGTTGTCTTTTTTGAAGATGCAGAGATGAATGATTATATTCGTTCTCCGAAACACTCAACAGAGGAATATTACCAGCATGTTATTGCTGAGAAGTTTGCTAATGAAAAGCGTTTGATAGTATCAACACTGCGTCAGCATGGTATCTATAGTGTTTTGACAACGCCAGACAAACTCAGTATTGATGTTATCAATAAATACTTGGAAATGAAGCAAAGACAAATCTTAACATAGTAAGTCTCACTTATTTTCTAACAAATAACGTAAGGTTCACTCTTTCAATACCTAAAACTAATGGGCTGATATCTGATTGTGGATTTCAGCCTTTATTGTTGTTATACATACATGAGATGCGATTTGTGCTTGATATTTGGCTCATGTTTGATAGATTATAGTGGGCTCTTCTGTTAAAAGTGTAGATGCTTTTCATATAGCTTTAACGAAAGGACCGAACGTACTCATTAAACAAAAATATACCTAAGACCCTCAATGGTCTATTCTATTATCATCCTCTGACATAAAAACTTTTCATTTTAATACTTCGAAAATCCGCAAACAAGGTTGTGAAAAATAATTACATAATTTCAAATAGAATACCTATAAACAAGGATAAAAATGCATGTTAAAAGTGGGTTTGTAACCATCAAGAAATCAGTTAGTTATAAAATAGTGATGTAATAGGTGCCTAATTGGACTTGAAAAGGGCGTTAGTTAGACTTGAAAAGGGCATCTTTTACAAGTCAATTAGGCCTCTTTTAGAAGCCAAAAGAGCATATACAGGTTTTGAGTTGCATGAAAATAGTTTACAATGATCAATGTTATGGGAATAATTTGTTTGTATAAGACGCATACTTCTTATACCAACTTACATTTGTCTTGTATTTTATCTTTCTTTGTTAGGTTGTCTAATTTGGGTTAAAATCATAATTATTAGGTATTGTGTTGTAATGGTGTTTCTTATAACTTTTGCACTCAAATTAGAAATTTAATATAAACTGAATCAGTAACATGAGAATTAAAACTTTATTTCTTTCGCTTGCTGTTACACTGTTAGCTTCTATGAGCACACTCTCTGCTTCTGCTGCTGACTATGTGAAAGTAAGTGACAAAGATGGCAAAGACACTTATTTTGCTCTGTCTGAGAAACCTACTGTTACTTTCACTTCCACCGCTATGATTTTGACTGCTGGAAGTCAAAGAATAGAGTATCCTTTGACAGATTTTCGTGCTTTTGCCTTTGCTAATCAACCAACAGGTATTGGAACGCTGGATGTAGAAAGCAACAATGCTGTCTTTTCTTTTGGTAACTCCTTGAAGGGAGAAGGGCTGAAAGCAGGTAGTCAAGTAGCTGTTTACACAATCAACGGACAGTTGGTAGGTCGTGCCACCGTAAGCCAGAGCGGTTCTGTTGAGATTCCTCTCGACGGACAAACAGGTGTTTTTGTAGTTAAATCATTATCTAAGACATTTAAATTCATACGTAAATGAAAAAGATTTTTACTTTAGTAATCGTATCTTTATTGAGTGCACTCGCAGTTCAGGCACAGTCATTAAAGGTAACCAAGACAGATGGTAGCGTTGTAACTTATAACGCATCAGATATTTCAAAGATTGAGTTTTTACCAAGTGAGTCAGCTTCACAGCCAAAGTTGATACACGAGTTTACAGGCTATCTGACTGTGAAAAATAGAGTGTTTGACAATAAGCGTTTTGACAGTGCAGCTAAGATAAAGGTGTTGCAGGACGGTGCTAAGTTCCTTGCCGAATTCTCTGACGCTCAGTGGGGTACTGGTTCTTTCGTGATAACAATGAATAAGCACGCAATTAACGGTACTGGTAAGATGAAGATTGCTAACCCAAGAGCTGGTGGTGCAGTGGAGGAATATGATGCAACAATGAGTGGTTCGATGAGAGAACTCAAGATTAGTATTCCATCACTTATGGGTGGTACTGATATTACTTGGCATTATAATGAGGCATCAGCAGCGTCAAAGGTGGCAGGAAACTACTCGGGTACAACATCATTGAAGGTTGGTCCAACTATGGGTCCTTTCGTATCAGCTACTGTTGGTTATACGATTACTGCTAATAATGATGGTACTATCAATGTGACAGCATCTGAAGAGAAGTACACGGGTGTTACAATGATGCAGAACTTGACATTAGGAACATATACCGTAAAGAACCTTGCTTACGATAAGGCAACCAATAGTTTTAGTCGTGACTATAGTAAAGACGGTATCAAAGTACACTTTAAAGCGACTGGTGGTATGATGGAAAGGGATGAAAATTACGAGTTCGGAGAAACAAGTAAGATGACCGTTACACTTGCTGAGGATGGTACATTGACCATAACTAATAATTATAAGGTAGGCAGAATGCCATTCCCAATCTCAGCAACTTATACTGGTAAGAAGGCTAAGTAAAACGTTATACGCTCATGCACAGAGTATTTCGCCCTATTTCTACCCTTGCAGGCTGTGCCATTATGATGATGGTGACAGCCTGTAACGGCATTTTTGAAGATATATATGATGAGGCTCCAGCCACAGCAAATGTAACAACGGAAGGTCAACTCCTTGTTAATGCCGCCAGTTGGAAGGACTGGTATTATGTTGACTTTGACTCTTTACAGATGTATATCGAGCGTAAAGACACTGCAGGATTGCTTAAGGCACAGACGAACTTCACGCATTATGCTATCCCAACGAGTCTGACATCGGGTAGTAATGATGGAAAGACAGGTTTATATACTTACTGGTTTGATGTTTTCGGGAAAGGTATTTCGGTAAATGAAAAGCGTGGCTTTACAGCTACTGATGCACAGCCTGAACCTCAGTCATGGAGTTTAGCCTTCCATCGTAACAATGTAAGAACAAACGGTGGAGCAGTACTTGAAACGAAGTACACCTCTTTGAATGAGCTTCCAAAGAATAGTTCCTATTTCTTAGGAGCAACATTCCAAGAAGATGAATGGACAGAGAACGAGGTTTGGGAAGACCAGTCGCAGATGCTCTCGAGCCTAATAGGGTGTCAAGGGATAAAAATTAATAAGGTCCTTTCTTCTTGGTTGAGGATCGAAATCCCCCCAATGCCTCCAGCTTTTACCATGAACAATCATGTCTTTATTCTTCGTCTGAAGAATGGTAAGTATGCTGCTTTGCAGTTGGAGAACTATATTGGTGCCGATGGAACCAAATGTTGGTTGAGAATCAATTATAAATATCCATATTAAACAGAACACAAAACCTTTTTGCAATCGGTTCTTTTGAAGAATAGAGATAAGGTTATGAGATTTTTTGATTGGTTATGAAACAAAAAAAATTATACTATCAGCTCTTGTTTGTCTGCTTCCTACAACGATGTGGGCTGATGAGTTGCCTGATTCTATATACAAATCCTTAGAGTTAGAACAGGTTGTAGTGACGGGAACACGTACACCGAAGCTACTTGCCAATACCCCTGTGTTGACGAAACTCATCACTGCTGATGATATTATGAAGACAGATGCCACCAATCTGCGTGATGTATTGCAGCAGGTAATACCGGGTATTGAGTTCTCATACGCCATGAATCAGCAGGTACACATGAACTTCTCTGGCTTTGGTGGACAGAGTATGTTGATTCTTGTGGACGGTGAACGCCTTGCTGGTGAGACGATGGACGATGTCGACTTCACTCGTATTGGTATGGATAATGTTGACCATATCGAGATTGTGAAAGGTGCTGCTTCAGCTCTTTATGGCTCTAATGCTGCCGGTGGAGTTATCAATATCATTACCAAGAAAAAGCCAAATCCATGTGCACTTAACCTTAACATGCGCTTTGGTCGCCACAACGAGCAACGTTATGGACTATCATGGCAATACGCAAGAGGCAAGTGGAACAACTTACTGACAGTGAATCGGAATAGTTCTGACAACTTTAATGTACACAATGGACCCAATCCAATTACGCGAGTAGTTTCAACTATCTATGGTGATGCTGTTTGGAACTTTAAGGAACAACTTACTTTTAGGTTGAATGAAAAGCTTCGTTTGACAGGGCGTGCAGGTTATTTCTACCGTCAGTTGGTGCGTACATCAGAGGTACCAGAACGCTATCGTGACTTTTCGGGTGGTCTTCGTGGAACATGGACACCAGACCTTGTTAATAGTGTTGACTTCTCCTATGCTTTTGATCAGTATGATAAGTCAGACTATCAGCGCATCACTCGACTGGATATCCGTGACTATTCAAATGTACAGAACAGTCTTCGCTTGCTTTATAATCACACTTTTGAGGGGGAAAACGTTCTTTCTGTGGGTGCAGACTATATGCATGATTATCTCTTTAATACCAACTTGGAGGGTCGAATTCGTAAGCAAGACTCTTTTGATGCCTTTGCACAATACGACTGGAATATCAGTCCGAAGTGGGAAGTTGTGGGTGCCTTGCGTTACGATTATTTCTCAGACGGGCGTATCTCGCGCTTGACTCCGAAGGTAAGTGCACGTTATCAGCCAGTACATAACTTGAATGTTCGTTTCAGTTATGGTATGGGTTTCCGTGCTCCTACATTGAAAGAGAAGTACTATAACTTTGATATGTCGGGTATATGGATTGTCGAAGGCAACCCTTCTTTGAAGCCAGAGGTAAGTCAGAACTTTAATGCTTCGGTTGATTATACTAAGGGTCGCTATAACTTTACAGTAAGTGCTTATTGCAATAAGATTGAAAACAAGATTGCAACTGGTGCCCCTTACTATAAGAATCCATCAGACATTATCCCACGTCTTCCTTATCTTAACTTGGATAACTATATAGTTAGTGGAGGAGAAGCTACGGCACAAGCACGTTGGACAAATGGTCTTACAGCTCGTTTAAGCTATGCTTATACCAATGAACGCCTACCAAAAGACAAGAATAGCAACTCTGTAAACAATCAGTATATACCTGCCCGCAAACACTCTATGACAGGTCATATAGATTGGGATCATCAGTGGTTGAAGAACTATGGAACGAACATCGGATTAGATGGACGCTTCCTCTCTGCTGTTGACAATGAAGAGTTTGTAGATTACTATGACATCTCTAAGGGTATAAAAACGATTCATTACCCCAGCATACGCACTCTTCAAACTCTCCTTGGTGCAGCGCATCGCGAAAGGGCGTGAAGGTAAGTGTAATCCTTGATAACATCTTTAATTATAAACCAGAATATTATTATTTGAACTGTCCATTGACTGATGGAACAAATCTAATGATTGGAATGTCAGTGGATGTTGATAAACTATTTTAAAGCTCTCAATACCTTATTAATTTATGGGAAAAAGTAAAATCTATTTATGGCGAACACTCGCCTCGTTTATCCTTGTGTTGTTCACGATGCCTTTGGGTCATGCTCTTATGATCATGATGGAAAAGACCATGACTACAGAAGCCGTGCATTATGCTGGCTTTGCTATGGGATTCGTAGGATTTGATAATGGTCATTATCGGTGTGTTTGTCAAAGGTGATACTCGTCAGACACTCTGGGGACTTATTGGTGGTCTGCTTTTCTGGACCGGCTGGGTGGAGTTTCTCTTTCAATATTACGCTCACCGCTTTGGTGTACAACCAGAGATTGAGAACGGAGAGATTGTAACAAAGCCAGAATATTTGATTCTTCCAGCCTCTTTTGGTTTCTGGATGATGATGATGACAATGTATATTTTCAGTACGCGCAATGGTTGTAACTTTATCACATGGATTCAGAAACGACTTTTTGGAAAGCGTAAGAATGAGATTGCCTTTCAGCCAATGACTCGCCATACATCTATTGTTACCTTTATGGAGGTGAACATGATTCTTTGGGCTTCTTATCTTTTGCTGATGTTCTGCTATGATAAGAACTTCCTTGGCGACCATCATCCAGTGACCTTCTTAGTGGGTATAGGCTGTTTTATCGGTGCACTTTATATGTTTAAGAAGCAGCTTTACATTGCTTCATGGGGTGCAAATATCCGTATGGCAATCGCTACTGTGATCGTATTCTGGACTCCAGTAGAGATTCTCGGACGTATTAATTTCTTTAAGGAATTCTGGGTTCACCCACAAGAATATGCCGTACAGCTACTTTGTATCTTGGCTGCTTTCATCTTATTGATGGGTTATATGTGGCTGAAAGGGTCTAAGAAGAAACAAAATAGTAAGTAAGCATAAAGGTTTTTACAGAAGAAATGACATAACGTAGCCTATTCATTGAAGGTGCTACGTATACATCTAAGATTACTTGTCAGCAACTTTAATGTTGTTGGCAAGTAATCTTTTTTTGTTTATATAGATGGTCTTAAGCAGTTGATAAGTTTCTGTTAGGAAGGATTTTATATGTGCCTTGTACAGAAAATGTAATCTTGTGTGAGTAAGTCATTGATATTTATGAATTATAATAACGTTATAAATTGGTTCTTCTTACCGTTTTTGATTGTTGTGTTGATGCTCCGCACAGATGGTGCTAAGGCTTCGCACATGTGGTGCGGAGTACTAACACGGATGGTGCGGAGGGGCTGAATATAAGGGCGTCAATTACAGAAAGAGGTTCTATTTACTTAATTTGGGGAGCACATCAGATGTCAAAAAGTAGATAAAACTTATTTGAAGATAAGATAGTATTTCTTTCAAAGAAAATGGGTTTAGTAGAGATAATGTGCATAGCAAAGGCATCTAAAATAGATTAAGGTATGTAGTCTTGTCAGTCTTTGGCAGTTTCTTCTTTGTTTTATCGCTTTTCGTATTTTTGTAGCTGCAATATAATTAAAAACTATGAATAAATTATTTTTATCCCTTTGTTTGTTGTTAGTAAGCTTTGCAGCGTCTGCACAAGAACGTCTGCCTAAAGTGATTCTCAAAGACATAGAAGGGAGAACCGTACAAACCGACACTATTTCTAACAATGGCAAGCCTATTATTATAGCTTTCTTTGCTACTTGGTGCAAGCCTTGTAATCGTGAGCTAACAAGTATTGATGAGGTGTATGACGATTGGCAGCAAGAAACGGGTGTTCGACTCGTTGCTGTGTCTATCGATCAGGCGCAGAATGTCAATAAGGTGAAGCCGATGGTTGACCAGAATGGTTGGCGTTATGATGTGTTACTTGATCCTAATGGCGATTTTCGTCGTTCGTTAGGCATTCAGTCTGTACCTTATACCGTATTACTTGACGGACAAGGTAAGATTGTATATAAGCACAACGGTTATACCGATGGTGCTGAAGTAGAGCTATATAAGAAGGTGAAAGAGATAGCTGGTAAGTAGTCCTATGAAAAGATGGATGATGATAGGACTACTCATTGGTATGGGTAGTACTTCTCTTTTTGCACAAGAGGAATCCGATAAATTACGCCTTTCTGGAAGTATTCAGAGCGATATGCTGTTGGCTCAAAAGGACAGTACGACAGGTGCTGAGGCTACAGATGGTCGTTTCTTGACAAATACTTATGTCGACTTGAAGCTATCGAGTCGTTATGTTGAGGCTGGTGCACGACTGGAGTATTTGAAGCATCCGCTTCCCGGATATGAGAATGACTTTAAGGGTTGGGGTGTCCCATACGCTTACTTGAAAGGTCGTTACAAGAATGCGGAACTTACCTTGGGTAGCTTCTATGAGCAGTTTGGCTCTGGTTTTATTCTCCGTTCGTATGAAGAGCGCAGCTTGGGAATAGATAATTCTCTGCAAGGTGCACGACTGAACTATCGTCCTTGGGCTGGTGTTGCGGTGAAGGTGTTGACAGGTCGTCAACGTCGATATTGGAATCACAATAAGAGTTGGATGACAGGGGCTGATGTAGAGTGGAATATTGACGAGTTATTTAAGTCTCTCCAACAGCATAACACCTATATTACTTTAGGTGCTTCCTATCTTAATAAACATGAGAGAGACGAAGTGATAATGGTTGATCCAACTCATCGTTTGCGCCTTCCTCTCAATGTAAACGCCTTTGATATTCGTTTACGTTTGCAGCATCGCTCGTTCAATATATTGGCAGAGATGGCAATGAAGTCGCAGGATCCTTCTCACGATAATGGCTATATCTATCGTAATGGTTATGTAGCAATGCTTTCGGGCTCCTATTCAAAGCGTGGAATGAGTCTGCTTCTGCAGGCAAAACGCAGTACGAATATGGGCTTCCGTAGCCGTAGAGGAATGGAGGGAATCTCTTCTTTTGTCAATCATCTTCCTCCATTCACGATGGAACATACTTATACTTTGGCTGCTCTCTATCCATACGCGACTCGTCCTGATGGTGAGTGGGCTTATCAAGCAGCAGCTGCCTATACCTTCCCAAAGGGTTCAACGATAGGTGGTAAGTATGGTACAACCGCTAAGGTGAACTTCTCACATGTACACTCTGTACGTAAGAATGGTGCAGGTGACATCGGAACAGATGGCTATGGTAGTCCGTTCTGGGCGTGGGGAGATGCTACCTACTATCAAGATATTGATATTCAGGTAGAGAAACGCCTTGCTAAAGATACGAAGCTCAATCTGATGTATATGTATCAGCGTTACAATCAAACGCTACTCGAAGGACATGGAGGAATGCTTAATTCGCATATCTTTGTGGCAGATGTCAAACAAAAGCTTGCGCCTAACACAACATTGCGTGTGGAAGGGCAGTATCTTGCATCGAAAGATGGCGATAAAGATTGGTTGTTTGGATTGGGTGAGTTGTCGCTTGCACCGCATTGGATGTTCACATTGAGCGACCTTTATAATGTTGGCAATACTCGTTTGCATTATTATCAGGGCTATGTAACCTATAGCGGTGGTGCCCATCGCTTGCAATTAGGCTATGGTCGTACCCGTGCAGGCTTTAACTGTTCGGGTGGTGTATGTCGTTATATTCCTGCAACAAAGGGTTTGACGCTCTCTTATAATTATAACTTCTGATAGAAATGAAAAGTTTTTATATATCTCTTTTAGCTGCAGTCGCCTTTCTGACAGGCTGCGATTCGGTTGGATCTGACGAGCGACTGATAGAAGTTCCAGCTGCTACTGTTCAGCGTAATGTACTGATAGAGGATTTTACAGGACAGCGTTGCATCTTCTGTCCAGATGCTGCAGAGGTGATAGAACAGCAGCAAAAGCTTTATGGTTCAGATAAATTGATAGCTGTTGCATTCCATGCAGGACCGCTTGCTATCAAGAGTACGGCTGGATTTGTGGGTTTGCGTACCGATGTGGGAGATACCTATTACAAGTATTGGACGGTTCCAAATGTGCCAAAAGCCATTATCAATCGTCGTGGAGCTGTACTTTCCAAAGATACTTGGGCTGGACGAATCTATGATGAGTTCGCTCAGACAACAACTATAGGTATAGACCTTAAATGTCAGTATGAGGCTGCTACACGTCAGGTTGAGATTGAAACCGACTTGAAAGACTTTAGCTGAAGATGTGAAAGGGAAGCTACAGCTGTGGTTAGTTGAGGATAGTATCGTTGCTCCACAGATGTTTCCCAAACAATAAAGTGGAGAAAGAATATGTACATAATCATGTGTTCCGTGCTGCTATTAATGGCGAGTGGGGCACAGAGTTAATACTCTCTACGAAGAATGTTCATAAGGAGAAAACAACTTATACACTTCCTGAAGGAATCCAGCCAAACAAGGCATGGATAGTAGGTTTCTTCTATAATGATAGCGGAGTCTTGCAAGCTGTGCGCCAAAAAGGTTTCGCTCTAAGCAATGAATCATCATCAATTAAGAATATAATTATAAAAAATCAATATGAAATTACGTTTACTCGTTTTTGTTGGTCTGTTGACCAGTCTTTTTGTTAGTGCGCAAGCACAGACAAGTTCTAATGATGTGGCCTTCCTTGATGAGCAGGGTAGAGTTATTCCTAACGGTACAGTAGTTGTCTTGAATAAGGCTGTTCCATCCGAATTTCCTTTTGAAGGGAATAAAATAGTAGGAAAAGTGCATCTTCAAAACAAGTCGGATAAGCCTTTAAATGTTTCCCTTTCCTATATCATTAACAATATAGATGAAGGCGAAGTGCAGGTTTGTGCGTTTGAAAAGTGTACTAATAATTCAGAAATAGGTAGTTACGAGGTAGGTGATAAGCTTTTTTCTGTTGGTTCAGACAAGGAAGCTATTGACATAGAACACTTCTATGGAGAAATCGAGAACTGCTCAATAACGCTTAAACTTAAAGTAAAAGAATTTGGTTCTGAGCAAGAGAAGGATGGCCCAACGATTATAGTTAAGTTTGATACTAACGCTACAAGCATTGCTTCGGTAGCGTCACTGAAGGGTCTTACTTACGATGTTTACAATACTCAGGGAGTGTTGTTACATAAGCAGCTCACGTCTTTGTCAAATCTTCCTAAGGGTATTTACATCGTGAAGCAGAAGGGTATTGCTTCTACAAAGAAGTACGTTGTTCGCTAAACAAACACCTTTAATAACCATAATCTGATATGTTAAGTAAATTTTATATACAGTTTCTTACGTTCATCGCAGTCATCTGTTATGCGGTAAACGTTAATGCACAAGGCCATAGTCTTATTGCTGCTGTAGGGCAGAAGGTATATGTACCACTCTCGGCAAAGACTGTAAAGGGAAGAATGACAGTTTCTAATTATGGTAGAACTGTTGTTCGAAACTTTGACTATACACTTTCTTTTAATGGGCAGGAAATAGATTCAAAGCACTATGTTCTGCCCCAAGCGTTGAATCGTTATGATGATACTACGATAGAAGTTGATGTCCCACCATATACAGAGTTAGGTGAAGATGACCTGATATTTACGATTACGAAAGTAAATGGAGAACGGAATAATGCTACGATCAACTATGCAACGCTTCCGAGAGTAACTGTTACTAAGGTTCCTCATAGGAAAGTTGTCGTTGAAGAGTACACTGGAATGTGGTGCCAATACTGTCCACGTGGTATAGCATTAATGGAGAATCTTGCACATAAGTATGGTGATGATTTCATTGGTATAGCTATCCATACGGGGCGTGGTTATGAGCCATTAAATTGTGAGGACTATGCTTGGAAGGCTGCAGAATATAGGAATCGCCCTTCATTGACTATGAATAGAGACCTAACGCTTGGTTCTTATATGGCACAGACTGAGTTTGAAACAGAACGTTCAAAAGGTGCTTATATGGATATAGAAGTGTCAGCAATGTGGGACAAGGAGAAGAATAATATCACAGTGACCCCTAATGTAACCTTCCGACTGAACCGAGAAGAAGCTCCTTATGGCTTCGCTTACGTGTTGACAGAGGATGGAATGTCAAGCCGCTACTGGAAACAAGCTAACTATTATACTGGACATACGGAGTTTCGTGGCATATCAGAAGAACTTGATTATTTTGTCAATGCCCCTGGAACTATTTATAATCTTGAAAACAACTTTGTTGCTATTGCAGCAGATGGGGTGAAGTCTGCTCGGACAGGTCACCTTAAAGCACCGATTAAGGCAGATGAAACACAGAGTCACACGTATGTTTTTAAGAATATTAAAAGTAAGAACGTCATACAGAAGAAGGAAAATCTACGTGTCTGTGTTTTGCTGATTAATACAATTACTGGTAAAATAGAGAACGCTGCTAAGTGCAGTATTTCAGAGTTTGGCACCACTGGAATATCTTCTGTTTCAGAAGGAACTCGCACAGCTGTTGAGGCTGATCGCTACACACTTGACGGTCGACGTATCACGACTCCACAAAAGGGAATCAACATAGTGAAGTACAGCGATGGTCGTGTGAGCAAAGAGGTGGTGACGGATTAGTACCCCTTGAATATTATATTTGTTTACGTATGAATAAAGGTTTGACTGATTTGTATCAGCATAAGGCAGAAGAGGCGGGCAATATGCTCGTCTCTCTCCGTAGCCGTAGTCGGTTTTTCATCCTGACAGAAATCGGTTCTTTTTTAGTTGCTATTGGTTTTGTAGTTCTCTACACCTTATTGGATAATGCAGCTTGGACACTTTTCTGTGCCTTAGCTGCATTATTGTTTTATCTTTACATTCGTCGTCGTGACGTGTTGAACGACCGAAAGATAAAGACGGCAGAGGCTCTGCTGCGAGTTTATCAGAATGAGATAGACTATCTAAATGGCAACTACTCAGGCTTTGAAGCTGGCGAACAATATGTTAATCCGCAACATCCTTATACCTTTGATATGGATGTTTTTCGGAACTGGTTCACTGTTTCAAAGAATGAATCGCACTATCTCAACTGGTGGTAGTGACCAGTTGGCAGCTTGTCTGTCTACGGAATGGGGCAGTGCGAAAAGAGAGGAACTTGTTGGGCAAATACGTCAACGAATGGCTTCTGTTGACGAATTAGGGAAGGCAGAACCATTCTTGTCAGAATTCAAATCTTTAGGTGTAAAGGAACGAATCAATACGGAAGAAGTGCTGAAAGCATTGACGGATGTTCATTGCCAGAGCTTTCCAAAGTTCTTTCATAGCTCTCTTTTACGTTATTTCTGTTATGCTGATTTACTCGGTTTCTATGTGAGTATTGTGCTTTCCATTGTGGGATTGGTTCCTTTCTTATTACCTGTATGGTGGGGAATATTTAACTTTATGTTCTCTTTTCTTTGTGGGCATAAGCACATGCGTGTCATTTCTGAACTGATAGCAAAGGTACATACGCAGGTAGATGGCTACTTACGTGTATTGAAATTGGTTAATAAGACTGAGTTTAAGTCTGCCGAACTACAAGCTTTGAAAACAGAAACTTGCGGGTGCAGAGGAGTCTTTTCGAACAATTAGAACTTATCTTACAAAAGATAGATAACAGAAGTAACGAGGTGGGTGTCTTTGTCTTTAACAGTTTTGCCTTAATCGATATTGCTATCGTAAGACTCTTTCTTCGTTGGCAACATACTTATGAGCAGCGCACGAATGAGTGGATAGATAGTCTAAATCTCTTTGATGCTTTGGTGTCAATGGGTAACTTCCGATTGAATGAAGACAGGGCAGTACAGGCAGAAATCAGCGAGGAGAATAAGGTGGTTTATGATGCGAAAGATCTTTATCATCCGTTCCTTGTCGAGAAGGCTGTTGCAAACAACTTCACAATCCATGATCATGAGTATTATATTGTTACGGGTGCGAATATGGCAGGTAAGAGTACTTTCCTGCGCTCATTGGGTATAAATTACCTCTTGGCGATGAATGGTTTGCCAGTCTTTGCTAAGCAGTTGAAGGTCTCAGTATTCCATCTCTTTACGAGTATGCGTACCACGGACGACCTTACGCATGGTATTTCTTATTTCAATGCAGAGCTACTTCGTTTGAAGAAGTTGTTAGGCTCGTTGCGTGATGATGTACCAAGTCTGATTATTTTGGACGAGATTTTGAAGGGAACAAACTCTCTCGATAAGTTGAATGGCTCTCGTCTTTTCTTGCAGTATATTGCCGAACGCAATGTAACAGGCGTTATTGCTACTCACGACCTTGAACTTTCAAAGATGGAAGAGGAATACGCAGGGCGTTTTCATAATTATTGTTTTGAGATCGAGTTAGGCGAGGATATCACTTATTCGTATAAGATTACAAAGGGAGTAGCACGCAATCAGAATGCTACATTCTTGTTGAAAGGAATCTTAAACCCCAATCGTATTTGAGTGATAACCCTTTCAGATCGTAGTTTAAACGCTTGTTTGTTTAGAAATTTATTTACAATCCAATAGCCGTTTTTACCTTATTTTTAGGGTAAAAACGGCTATTTTTGTTGCTCTTGTAAGTGTCATGTATTCAATTAGTTACAAAACCGTAAAGTAGAAGGTGCTTAATTGGACTTCAAAAGGGCGTTACTTAGACTCCTAAAGGGCATCTTTTGCAAGCCAATTAGGCGTCTTTTAGAAGCTAAAAGAGCATGTGTTAGTTTTGAACTATGCGAAAATAGTTTACAATATAGCTAATAAGCAGATGAGTTGTTCGTAGAAGATATCCTCTTAATTCATGTTCTCTGGTGAGAGGATAAAGTGTTCAATGACGTGTGCAACACCATCTTCTTCATTTGATAAAGTAACGAAGTCAGCCTCACTTTGAATGTCTTTTGCAGCGTTTGCCATAGCAACACCAAGTCCGGCAAAGCGAATCATGCTAAGGTCGTTATAACCATCGCCACAGGCAATAACCTCTTCACGGCTGATACGGAGCGATGAGATAAGACGGTCGAGAGAGCGCGCCTTGTCGATACCGAGTGGTACACATTCAAGGAAGAAGTCGGCAGAACGATATACATCCATCTTCCCTTCCAACTCTTTGGCTAATCTCAATTCCAGTTCGTGGAGTGGGGTTGGATCTGCCAACAATCAGACATTTGTTGATAGGATAGACCAACTGATTGAGGAAATCGTCATATTGCGTAACAGGCATCTTGTTGATAAAAGCCTCGTGTTGTACGTATTCGTCATCTTTTATTAGTAGCAGCAATGCCCTCACCTTGATAGGTTAGGATTTCCATTCCTGCTTTTTTGGCTTCTTGAAAGAGGATAGGTACAAGCTGTTCGTCTAACTTCTGTTCAAAAAGAACTTCGTTGTTGGTGCAGTCGATAATCTTTCCTCCATTGAAAGCAAGGATATACCCACTATTATCTTTCAGTTTCAATTCCTCAGCTAAAGGGACGATACCGTATGTAGGTCGTCCAGATGCCAAAACTACGTGTACTCCTGCAGCCTGTGCATGCATGAGAGCTTGTTTTGTACGTGGGGTTATTTCCTTTTTATTATTGGTCAGTGTGCCGTCCAAATCGAGCACAATCATCTTATACTTCATATCGTTTTAATATTTTTTCCTTTGTAACCGCCCTTATGGGTGACGACTTTTCATTATCGAGTAATATTAATCTATCTGCAAAGGTAAGGCTTTTTATGGATTAAAGACTTTGTTTTGATTGATATAAAACACTAAGTTTTAAAAAGTGCAAGGTAGATACAATAAATCGTGAACGTTTACGTTTGTATGGAGAATTAACCATTTCAAAGGCGTTTTAAGCTAAAAGAATAATATTAATTAATTGTAGAGAGTTATGAAGAAGTATTTAGCCGAAATGATCGGCACAATGGTATTAGTCCTCATGGGCTGTGGTGCAGCAGTATCTTTGGGTTGTGATCCAGTTAACAATCAGGCTGCAGTAGTTGGTACAGCAATGGCATTTGGTCTTTCAGTAGTAGCAATGGCTTATGCTATTGGTGGTATCTCAGGTTGCCACATCAACCCAGCAATTACACTCGGTGTATTCTTGAGCGGTCGTATGAGTGCAAAGGATTGTGCTATGTACATGTTGTTCCAGTTTATTGGTGGCTTAATTGGTGCAGCTTTGTTGTTTCTTCTTGTTACCAACGCAGGCAGTGGTTTTGCAGCAGCAGGAGCTGGCTTGGGTGCTAATGGCTTGCAAGATGGTATTAGCGTAGCAAGTGGTTTGCTCGCAGAGATTATCTTTACTTGTGTGTTTGTACTCGTTGTGTTGGGTGCAACTTCAAAGACTAACGGTGCGACTGGTAAGTTTGCAGGTTTGGCAATTGGCTTGTCACTTGTCCTTGTTCACCTTGTATGTATCCGTTATACAGGTACATCTAGTAAACCCAGCACGTTCGTTTGGTCCTGCTATCTTCGCACAGCTTGCAGGCGGTCCTGAAGCAGCATTGAGCAATCTTTGGATCTTTATCGTAGGTCCATTCGCTGGTGGTGCACTTGCATCAGTAATCTGGCGCGTTATTGAACCAGCTGAGAAGTAATTAACTTATCAGATAAATATTTGGTTAGGCTTATTAGGCTGTCAAGTCTAATAAGCCTAATTATCTTTTATTCCGAAAGCTATTGTCTTTTATTACGGATTTTAACATTTTGGGTTTATTAAATATGTACGATGTTTTGGCTATCAGAAAATAAAACCGTACTTTTGCATGTGTAAATAGGTATAGACTTATTAATTTTAAAAGATAAAAGAAATTATGGCAGTAGATTACAAGAAATTAGGTCTCGTGAACACACGTGATATGTTCAAGAGAGCAATTGACGGCGGTTACGCTATCCCAGCATTCAACTTCAATAACCTCGAGCAGCTTCAGGCTATCATCAAGGCTTCTTCTGATTTGAAGTCACCAGTTATCCTTCAGGTATCTAAGGGTGCTCGCAAGTATGCTAATGAGACTCTTCTCCGTTACCTCGCAGAGGGTGCAGTAGAGTATGCTAAGGAGTTGGGTTGCCACCATCCAGAGATTGCACTTCACCTTGATCATGGTGATAGCTTCGAGACTTGCAAGAGCTGTGTAGACTCCGGTTTCTCTTCTGTAATGATCGACGGTTCACATCTTCCATACGAGGAGAACGTTGCTCTTACAAAGAAGGTTGTTGAGTATGCTCACCAGTTCGACGTAACTGTTGAGGCTGAGCTCGGTGTACTTGCTGGTGTTGAGGATGACGTTGTAGCTGAGGTTTCTCACTATACAAAGCCAGAGGAGGTTGTTGATTTCGCTACTCGTACAGGTTGCGACTCTTTGGCTATCTCTATCGGTACTTCTCACGGTGCTTACAAGTTCACTCCAGAGCAGTGTACACGTGACCCAAAGACTGGTCGTCTTGTTCCTCCTCCATTGGCATTCGATGTTCTTGCAGCTATCGAGAAGCAGCTCCCAGGTTTCCCAATCGTTCTCCACGGTTCTTCTTCAGTTCCTCAGGAGTATGTTGATATCATCAACGAGCATGGTGGTAAGATGCCAAACGCTGTTGGTATCCCAGAGGAGCAGCTCCGTCAGGCAGCTAAGAGTGCTGTTTGTAAGATTAACATCGACTCAGACTCTCGTCTTGCATTCACCGCAGGTGTTCGCCAGACATTTGATGAGCACCCAGAGTACTTCGACCCACGTCAGTACTGTGGTAAGGCTCGTGAGTACATGGAGGATCTTTACAAGCACAAGATTACAGACGTTCTTGGTTCTGAGAACAAGCTTGCTAACCTCGACTAATCATCTGTTGAGGTCGGCTTGATCAAATAAAACATTAGCGGCAGCTTCCTTTGTGGAGTTGCCGCTTTTCTTTTGTGATGCTTTCTACGAGGCAATGCCTCGTAGGTTGGGACAGAGAACAAGCAACAGCCCCGCATGGAAAGAACCATGTGGGGCTGTTGCTTATACGTGGAAGGCTTATTACCCATCAACTATAGCTATAGAATGAGAAGACTTTGTCAATCGTCCAAAAGCTTGAAGGCTTTAGGAAGGTAATTGATGATGTCTCCTGCAACAAGGCTTTCCTTACCTAACTCTTTTGCAGCTAAGTCGCCAGCGAGACCATGGAGGTACATTCCAACCATACAAGCGTTCTGCTGGTGGTAGCCACGAGCAAGGAGGGCTGTGATGATTCCAGTGAGTACATCACCACTACCAGCTGTTGCCATACCACTATTACCCGTTGAGTTAAAGATAACGTTGCCATTAGGTAGGCAGAGTGCGCTGTTGTGTCCTTTGAGTATAATGTATGCTTGTAAAGACTTTGCTAACTCACGTGTACGATGGAGACGCTCATAGTCTGCATTAGCAGGAGAACCTGTAAGGCGGTCGAGCTCCTTTGCATGAGGGGTCATAATAATACCCTTTGGCAGTTGTTGCATCCATGCACGATGGCTTGCAAGAATATTAAGAGCATCAGCATCCGCAACGATAGGACATTGTGCACGTCTTATCTGTGCTATCATTGCAATCGCTGTAGGCTCCTGTCTGCCTAAGCCAGGGCCAATTGCAAGTGCATCGAAATCATCCGTATCAACGGCTTCGGTAAAGGCTGTTTCCTCGTGGTCCATTTGTAGGATAGCTTCAGGAACGGATATCTGCATGATATCGTAGTTCTTCTTAGGAGTATGCACTATTACCTTGCCCACACCGCTACGCAGACAAGCACGTGTTGCAAGTATTGCTGCCCCCGACATACCATAACTACCTGCGATGATAAGCGCATTGCCCATGTCTCCTTTGTGTGAAAAGTCATCACGATGGAGTAAACGTGAGCGTATATCGTTTTCTTCTAATATGCAATATTGTGCTTCAGTCTTCTGAATAAACTCCTGACTCAAACGAATGTCGAGAACTTTCAGTCTACCAATGAACTGCTGTGCATCTGCGAAAAGAAAGGACAGCTTACGCTCGTGGAGGGTTAATGTGAGTGTTGCGTGGATGATATTAGCGCGTACGTTATACGTGTTGTCCTCTGCCATCAAGCCAGATGGAACATCAATACTTACAATCTTTGCAGGACTTTGATTGATATACTTCACTAAAGAGGCAAAACCACCAGCCAAAGGCTTGTTGAGTCCAGAGCCAAACAAACCATCAATAACCAATGTGTCTGCGGTCAATTCAGGTGGATCAAACTTTGCAGTGATTTCTGTAAAATCCTTTGCATGTTTGCTGTCGAGCAAACGTTGACGGTTTGTTACACAATCTTCAGATAGATGGTTGGTGATATTGAAGAGGTAAGTACTCACCTTGTATCCCTCATTTATCAGCAAACGTGCCACGGCAAGGGCGTCACCACCATTGTTGCCAGGTCCTGCAAAAACAACAATTGGCGTGTGTATAGACCATTCCTCAGTGATAGCACGAGTAATGGCTTTTGCTGCACGTTCCATTAGGTCAATCGACTTGATTGGCTCGTGTTCTATAGTGTATCTGTCCAGTTCATGAATCTGGGTACTTGTAAATATCTTCATATCGATGGCAAATTTACAAAATAAATGCGGATAGTTTGGTATTATTTTCGTAATTTTGCGCTAAATTATAAATAAAGAAGCATGAGTCGAGTAACAATTAAGGACAAAACGTTTGAGACTTCTATTCCTGAAGCCGAGATTCTGGAAAGAGTAAAGCAGGTAGCTGATCGTATAAACAAGGATTTTGAAGGTAAGACTCCGCTTTTTCTTGCGGTGTTGAACGGTTCGTTTATGTATGCTTCTGACTTGATGAAGCATATCACTATCCCATGTGAGATATCCTTTGTTAAGTTGGCTTCTTACCAAGGTGTCACCTCAACGGGTACTATCAAGGAGATTATTGGTTTGAATGAAGATATTCGTGGTAGAGAGGTTATCATTGTTGAAGATATTGTTGATACAGGTGCAACAATGATGCGTATGCTTGAGACACTTGGTACACGCGAGCCTGCTGGTCTGCATATTACAACGCTATTGTTGAAGCCAGGTAAGCTTACTGTGCCTTTGAACATTGAGTATGCAGCGATGGAGATTCCAAACGATTTCATTGTTGGCTATGGACTTGACTATGACCAGGAGGGTCGTAACTTGAGAGATATTTATACTTTAGTACAAGAATAATGAAGAATATTGTAATTTTCGGTGCGCCAGGTGCTGGTAAAGGTACTCAGAGCGACAAGATGATTGAGAAGTATGGCTTCGGTCATATCTCTACAGGTGACGTACTTCGTAATGAAATTAAGAATGGTACGGAACTTGGTAAGACTGCAAAGGGATACATTGACAATGGTCAGCTCATTCCAGATGAGTTGATGATTGATATTCTTGCAAGCGTATATGATAGCTTTGGCAAGGAACACAAGGGTGTTATCTTTGATGGTTTTCCACGTACAATCCCACAGGCTGAAGCATTGAAGAAGATGTTGGCTGAGCGTGGTCACAATGTGGCAGCTATGGTTGAACTCTTTGTTCCAGAGGATGAGTTGATGAAGCGTCTGCTTCTTCGAGGACAGCAGAGTGGTCGTTCTGATGACAACGAGGAGACAATCAAGAAGCGTCTTAATGTTTACAATAACCAGACTTCTCCATTAATCGATTGGTATAAGGGTGAGAATATTCACCACCATGTTGAGGGTCTTGGTACTGTAGAAGATATTTTTGCACGTATAGAGTCTGTTATTGAAGCTCTGTAGACCTTTGATCTTTGAGGTTTGAACTTTGAACTTTATGATTTGTACCGTATGTTGGAGAGAAAAATCGTAGAGAATGATATCTATATCTTAATCAAAAAGTTTTGCGCTAAGGGTTGTACGGTTATATAAATACCTGACAAATGAGCATAAGGAGTATGTCCTTTCAAGCAACTTCTTCGTTCTGGAACGAGTATTGGGGCTAATGTTCATGAAGGTAAGAACGGACAAAGTCGTGCAGACCTCTGTAGTAAGATGAATATCGCTTTGAAAGAAGCAACAGAGTCAAACTATTGGATTGATTTATTAAGGGAAGCTGAACATATTAGTGAGACTGAATATAATTCTTTGTCAGATGATTGTCATAAGATTCAAGCGGTCTTGACGAAGATAGTTAAGTCAACTCGTTCTTCTCTTAATCAATAATATTTCAAGTTACAGTACAAATCATAAAGGTCAAAGTTCAAAATTCAAAGTTTAAAGATGGAAAGTAATTTTGTTGATTATGTAAAGATATACTGCCGCTCTGGTAAGGGCGGTAGAGGCTCCATGCACCTTCGTCATGTGAAGTATAACCCTAATGGCGGACCAGATGGTGGCGATGGTGGTAAGGGTGGAAGTGTTTACTTGCGTGGTAACCACAATTATTGGACGCTGTTGCACTTGAAGTTTCAGCGTCATATCTATGCTGAGCATGGAGGTAATGGCGGTCGTGATAAGTGTCATGGTACAGATGGTAAGGATGTTTATATCGATGTCCCTTGTGGTACTGTTGCCTATGATGCCGAAACTGGTAAGTATGTTTGCGATGTCATGCATGACGGACAGACGGTGTTACTGCTGAAAGGTGGACGTGGAGGATTGGGCAATTTCCAGTTCCGTACAGCTACGAATCAGGCTCCACGCTATGCACAACCAGGTGAGCCAATGCAGGAGATGACTGTTATTCTTGAGTTGAAGCTGTTAGCTGATGTTGGTTTGGTGGGCTTTCCAAATGCAGGTAAGTCTACTTTGCTGTCTTCTCTTTCAAGTGCAAAGCCAAAGATAGCCAACTATCCTTTCACAACGATGGAACCATCGTTAGGTATTGTCAGCTATCGTGATAACCAAAGTTTCGTTATGGCTGATATTCCAGGTATTATCGAAGGAGCCAGTGAAGGTAAGGGACTCGGCTTTACGTTTCCTTCGTCATATCGAACGAAACTCTCTTCTGCTTTTTATGGTACCAGGAGACACCGACGATATCAAGCGTGAATACGAGGTGTTACTAAACGAGTTGCAGCAGTTTAATCCAGAGATGCTTGACAAACATCGTGTCTTAGCGGTAACGAAGAGCGACCTTCTTGATGATGAACTCATTGAGATGCTGCGTGAAACGTTGCCAACAGACCTTCCTGTTGTCTTCATCTCAGCTGTCACTGGACAAGGACTTGATGAATTGAAGGATATTCTTTGGAAAGAACTCAATGCAGAGAGCAATAAGTTGCAAAGTATTCTTTCAGAAGATACACTTGTTCATCGTGACAAGGATATGTCGCGTTTTGCTGCCGAGTTAGCGGCTGAGGACGCTGATATTGATGATGTTGAAGAGGTGGGTATAGACGAATTGGATGAGGTAGAAGACCTCGAAGATTTTGAATATACGAATGATTAAGCCTGTTCTACATTACTTTAATCTTGCCGACGAGGTAGTCAGCTTTAGCACTACCCGTCATGGCGGAGTTAGCAAGGGAAAGCTTGCTACACTCAACATCAACCCTCATCGGGGTGATGAACCATCTGCTGTAGCCGAGAATCTGCAGGCTGTAGCAGCTGAGATTGGTGTTCAGGCGGATAAGGTTATCCGTCTACATCAGATACACGAGACACATTGTCTGACCGTGACGGATGCTTTTTTTAAATCTTTCAGCCGCTGAACAGTACGAGATGGAAGAAGGGAAAGATGCTGTCGTTACCGATTGTCGTAACGTCTGCATCGGTGTTCATACTGCTGATTGTGTTCCTATTCTTTTTTATGACCCTATTCATCATGCCATTGGAGCAGCCCATGCTGGTTGGCGTGGTACGGTGCAGCGTATCGCACAGCACACACTTCGCAAGATGACAGAACTATATGGTACTGACCCAAAGGAACTCAAGGCGGTTGTTGGTCCTTGTATTTCGCTGAAGAACTTTGAGGTAGGTCAGGAGGTTTATGATGCTTTTTCGGCTGCAGGTTTTCCTATGGAACGCATTGCACGTATGTATGAAAAATGGCATATTGACCTTCCGCTCTGCAATCAACTTCAATTAGAAGAACTTGGTGTGCCATGCAGCTAATATCCTTCAGTCAGGTATTTGCACCTATGATAATGCTTCCGACTTCTTCTCAGCACGTATTCTTAAAGAAGGATTTCGGCACTATTTACACAGGTATAGCCTTGAAATAGATACCCATTCCATGGTTATTACGGAATTATTTTCACGTAAATAAATATTTCTTGTCGTGAAAATAAATATTTCCTTTCATGAAGATAAATCTTTTTCATGAATATAATTCGCACAAGTCTTTCTTTACAATGATTTTATACCTTCTATTTGAAAGGTAATAGGATGAAGAAAAGAGATTGAAAAGCATGTTTTTATCAATAATTTAGTATCTTTGTTGTCTTCGAAGGCGTTTATTTCGTTCAAAGATATTTATTGTACAGTATGAAGAAAATCCTGTTTTTCCTTTCAATATGTATGCTGTTGGTTGCTTGTACAGACAAGCGACAGGAGCAGATAGCGAAGGTTCTCTTTCTGTTGAATAGAACTGGAACATACAATGAAATGCAAAATACTAATGGTAGACAGTATTATCTGAATGTGGATAGTCTGTTGGATGGTATTGATACGACTTATATTAAAACATGCAAAGGACCAAGAGCTTTTCCTGTGGTGCTGTCTTTATTAGATTCATTATGTACTACGAAAGAACTTTGCGAACTCACTAATAGGAGCTATTCTGCGGTTGTTCGACTTGCAGCTACAGATGCTTTGATACGTCGAAAGTATGCACACTTAGAGGAAATATTGCTATCGAATTATACTGATACGACGAAGATTTATGTGCGTTCAGATGATGTAATAGAAGAGGAGTATGCTGGTAGTGTATTCTTACGTAATGTTCAGTCATGCAGAGATAAGACGGTCATTAGTAAGGAAGATTCATTGCGTAATGACTCTTTAGCACTCTATACACCCCGATTGTCCAAATATCAATATACAAAGAAACTTTTATTGAGACTTCCACCGAAGGAAAGCTATTACTCAAGGATAAAGGAGATTGTTCTTAAAGAACGAACCTATCAAGCATTGAAGGCTTTAGCTTCCTATCGTAGAGAGGAGGATAAATCTATCTTATTGGATGCTTTATCGCATTATGATAATGAGAATGAAGATGTTGGTTGGGAAGATGATGAAACCGATAATGCCTTGTTGGCAGTTACGGTTTGGGCTTGTCAAGATTTCGTCCCTTTGCTGATGCGCATCCGAGACTATGAAATAAAGAAACATGATAGTAGTATGCCGCCTCGTAGCAAATACTTATTTGAGGCTGTTATGGCTTATGATAATCAGTGGGCATACAACTTTCATTGACGCAACACTTGCCTTGTCTTCAAAAAGAAAGAACGTGAGTATAGCTCTGATATAACGATGGCAACAAACTTTCATTCGGCTATGTTGTCTCATTATAATCCTCGTTTTGCGACATGGGGAAGTATCCTGTGAGACTTTGATGGCTATAGTAAATAGTTTTAACCCAAATCGCTTATTAGACCACATATGTATAATTCTTATTACTATGGTATTGTTTCATATCTTTTTATTTTCTTATCGGCATCATGTGTCTTTTGTAACTGACGTAGCCCGCTACGCCTGCGTTACAAAATCAAACAATCTGCTCGATAATAAAACAAAAATATTTTAGCTCTATGACCGATTTGGGTTAAATCATCAAAAACAAACGCCCTCGTTTCTCCAGTTCCTGACAAGGACTGAGAAATGAGGGCGTTCGTTGTTTTGGTTTTACTTGTGTCGGTTAGCACGTTGCTGGCGGTATTTAGCCTTCTGCTTTGCACTGCCAGAGCCGTGTGCACCAGTAATATACTTCTTTTTCTTGGCTTTGGTTTTCACCTTGCCGTCATCGGCTTTGGGCTTCGAGGCACCTCGAAAGACCATTCCGCTTTCAATAATATCGTCATATATCACTCATATACAATCTTTTTAATGATGGAATAAACGAACGCCAGTAAATGCCATTGCGATGTTGTATTTGTCACAAGTGTCAATAACATGGTCGTCACGAATACTTCCACCAGCCTGTGCTATATATTCTACACCACTCTTATGTGCACGCTCTATGTTGTCGCCAAATGGGAAGAATGCATCAGAACCGAGTGCAACACCCTGTATTCTTGGCAATCCACTCCTTTGCGTTCTTCACGTGTCAGAGGCTCTGGGCACTCTGTGAAGAACTGCTGCCATACACCATCCTGCAGTACATCTTCATACTCATCAGAGATGTAGATATTGATAGTGTTATCTCTATCAGCACGGCGAATATCCTTCTTAAATGGCAGATTCATCACTTTTGGACACTGGCGCAACCACCATTCGTCAGCCTTACTACCTGCTAAGCGGGTGCAGTGAATGCGACTCTGCTGTCCAGCACCAATGCCAATGGCTTGTCCGTCCTTCACATAGCAAACAGAGTTACTCTGTGTATACTTCAATGTAATCAGCGAAATGATGAGATCACGCTTAGCATCCTCAGTGAATGTCTTGTTCTTTGTAGGGATGTTCTCGAAGAGTGCTGGGTCATCAAGCTTCACTTCGTTGCGGCCCTGTTCAAATGTAATGCCGAAAACTTGCTTCTTCTCTATAGGAGCAGGCACATAGTTAGGGTCAATCTTAATGACATTGTATGCACCCTTACGCTTATCCTTCAGAATTTCTAAAGCCTCTGGAGTATAGTCAGGTGCGATAACACCATCGCTAACTTCACGCTTAATCAGCAATGCTGTCTCCTTATCGCAGGTGTCACTGAGCGCACAGAAGTCGCCGTATGAACACATACGGTCGGCTCCACGAGCACGTGCATAGGCACTGGCAAGCGGTGTAAGCTCGAAGTCAACATCATCGACGAAGTAAATCTTCTTGAGAGTATCACTCAAAGGAAGACCCACTGCAGCACCAGCTGGGCTGACATGCTTGAACGATGCAGCTGCAGGCAGACCAGTAGCGGCCTTCAACTCTTTAACGAGTTGCCAGCTGTTGAGCGCATCAAGAAAGTTAATGTAGCCGGGACGACCACTGAGAACTGTGATTGGGAGTTCGCCTTCCTCCATATAGATACGTGAAGGCTTTTGGTTCGGATTGCATCCGTACTTAAGAGCTAATTCTTTCATATAACTTATGTGGTATATGTAAATTGGTAGTGCAAAGATAAGGAAAAATAATGGAATACGCTGTTACGCTTGTCGTTTTTAAGTAAATTAGGCGTGTTGGTTTGTTTCTTTTGAAGAAAATCAGTACTTTTACACTCGAAAAGAAAACAATCTTTGGAGCGGGAGGGCTATCCAGCGCAGGCTGAATACCCTCTGACTCCTCTAATCCCTTTAAATTACTTAAAGATATGCAAGCATTACACACAGACAAGGCACCTGCTGCAGTAGGTCCTTACAGTCAGGCTATCGAAGCCAATGGTTTTATTTTCGCATCTGGTTCACTTCCTATTGACCCAGCTACCAATGCTTTTGTTGAGGGTGGTGTGAAGGAACAGACTCGCCAGTCGCTCACTAACGTATGCAACGTGTTGGCTTCTGCAGGTGTAGACCTGTCTCATGTTGTTAAGACAACAGTATTCCTTTCTGATATGGAGAACTTCGCTGCGATGAATGAAGTTTATGCCGAGTTCTTCAAGGAGCCTTATCCTGCTCGTTCTGCATTCGCTGTAAAGGCTTTGCCAAAGGGTGCACTTGTTGAGATTGAGTGCATTGCTGTGAAATAAGTTGATTTGATTAGCCTAATAGCATACGCTTTCTGATGATGCTATTTGGTTGAGATGACGAAATATAAGAGTTCTTTTGTAACGGATAATGTTTTATTTCTATCCTTATAAAAGGACTCTTTTTCTTCTGTTTCATATTCAAACAAATGTTGCTTCATTGCTTTTCTGTCGTTGTTCGATTGGTCCGCACGTGTGGTGTTGATGCTTCGCACATAATGTGCTAACGTCCCGCACATGATGTGCTAAGCACTAAACGTCATGTGATAAGCCGTTTGGATAAAGGTAGGATGGGGTAAAGAAAATGCCATTCTATCCTAAGTAATACTTGTTTAATTCTGGGTTTGTTTATCAAAAAACGATACAATGCTTTTTATTTCAAAGTAAATCCGCATCGCATAGTAAGTAATTTAATTTTACTCTCTTTGTTTACAAGTTTAATTAACATATTTAACGTTAAGAAAAGTCGTTGAATATTACTTAATTAGACAATCTTTTATTACTTTTGCATCACGTTAGTATATGTTGAAAAATGAGGTATGAAAAAGAAGCTTAGAACCATTATCGAGGAGCTTGGTCAAAAGGCGAATATCCGCAAAGAACTGGCTTCTGATTTGGAGAGATTGTCAAGCAGGTTAGCATTTCATCACATTCACTTGGAATCGTCATCTTTGAAGAAAAGTTGTTGACTATTTCAAGGGGAAGGAAAAACCTTCTAAAAAAACATTAGATAGGCTGGCTCTGTTTGCAGGTTTCCAAAACTGGAAGGATTTAAGTGCAGCCTTGCATGGTGAAAACGATGCTGGCTTAAATTACGAAGATTAATTACTCTGTAGAGATATAGAGTAGGGGGTAATCATGAAGGAGATGCTCTGAAGGGTTATCTGTGAAAGATTGTAGGGACATACGGTATGTTTATCCGCAGGTGATACCTGTCATGAGATAAGCAAAGCGTATGTCCCTACATTATTTATATGGTTGCTTGTGGTGAGAAGTCTTTTTCTTAATGCGTAAGGAAACTAATAAGAAGGAGTTTTGTATGGCTCAAGATTAAAAGTCTGTTTCCTTCTTCTTTTATTGGCTTTACCAACACTGAAACTCTAATGAGCCTATTAATCGATAAATAAAAAAGCCCGAAACCAAAAGTTTCGGACTTTTATTTTCTTGGATTTCCAAGGGCTTACTTCTCAGCAGCAACGGTTCTTTTCTCCTTGATGCGTGCAGCCTTACCTGTAAGATTACGGAGGTAATAGAGTTTCGCACGACGAACCTTACCACGCTTGTTCACCTCGATAGAATCGATGTTTGGTGACTCGATTGGGAAGATACGCTCAACACCGATGGTGCCTGACATCTTACGAACAGTGAAACGCTTCTTCTCACCATGACCAGAAATCTTGATAACTACGCCACGGTAGAGCTGAATACGATGCTTGTTACCCTCGACGATTTTGTAAGCGACAGTGATAGTGTCACCAGCCTTGAACTCTGGGAACTGTTTGCCGGTTGCAAATGCTTCTTCAGCAACTTTAATTAAATCCATTTTTCTATTAATTAAATATTGTTTGTCGTTCCAACGTAACGTAATCCATGACTCTTCCATGTTCAGCGGTTACGCCGAAAAGCGGTGCAAAGTTACTGCTTTTTTCTGAACCGACAAAGTAATTCTGTGCTTTTATTTTGCTGTGTACTATGTGTGATAAAGAGATATTTGTGTGCATAAGCTTTATAATTCTTTTGGTTTACCGCAACAAACAATTCTATATAGTAGGTAAGAGCACGGCAAAAGGAATAGGTAAGTGGAATTTATAGTTGACACTCTCAATAACAGTAAACTGCTAACATCTGGCTTATGAGGAAAGGAATAATAGGGTTGCTATAAAAACATCAGACCAGCAAGGCTCAAAGAGTCTGGCTGGTCTGTTATATGAATGTTAGTACTCGGGCGGATAAATCTTAATACTTAAAGACTGCTGTCAGGGTTATCTTGCGTCCGTCCGCATGAGCATACTCTGCATTACGTGCCATCATCATAGACGCTGGTGTGTAATAGGTGTAGTTTAATAAGTTGGATACTGCTAAACTTAAGTCGCAAACCTTCATCTTTACGCCTGCAGTAAGGTTTAGTAAGTTGATACGATTTACGATACCTTCACCCTCGTTATATACTCCTGAAGCATTAGGAGTAAATCTGTCACGCTTACCGGTGTGCATGTATTGCAGTTGGAGATAGGTGTTCTTGACAGGAGCATAGTTGACATACATTGCCAACTTAGCGGCTGGGATGGAATGTTTGACATATATGTGTCCCAATCACCAGTAGCTGATTTGAGCTTACCTTCGAACCATGAAAGGTTAGCACCAGCCTTTAAGTTACGGAGAATTTGTGCATCTGCACTCAATTCAACGCCATACACCTTCTGTGGAGTACGGTTTACTACCCAGAAACCATTCTCTATCTTGAGGTCACTTCCAAGCTTAGAATAGGTGTAGAAAACAGATCCATTCAACTGCAACCAATGGTTAATATCAGAGTAAACGCCCACCTCGTAGTTGTTTGTTTTTACAGGTTCTGTTGATATCTTAGAGAGTACATCAGCCTTGGCAGCACGTAATGTACGTCCTAAATCAAAGATAGAAAAACCTTGAGAGTAGGCTACGAAGGGTTGAAATGCGCGATATCTGTTATAGGAAAGACCAACGTTAAAAGACATATTATTATACTTTAGCTTTCCACCCTTGACCTGAACCTGTGGGTCGGAGAGCTTATTGCGTAATACATCATAGTCTGGCACGTTCACATTAATGAAGTCGTAACGTCCTCCTAATTTGAGGTTTAGGTGTTCCCAAAGTGTGGTCTTCACTTGGATAAAGGGTGCATGATTGCTACTTGTTAACCATGGTACCCAATATCTACCATCTACCAAAGGTTGTGATGTCTTATTATAAAGGTAGTCATAACCATAAGCTAAGCGTGCAAAAGCATTCTCTGAGAATATAAGTCGAGTGTTAAACTGAGTGCGGAAACCAAACTTACGGTCTTTAACAGCCGACTGTCCGCTTGTTTCTTCCCATCTTGGCTTTGCTGGGTCAGCCTTACGGAAGTCAAAGATAGTATATATTCCCGAACCATAAACAGATGCTTCTAAGTCGGTATGTTTGAATATATCCTTTGATGTAAACTTGAGGTAAGCATTGTGATTGTATCTTGTTCCCTCATCAACTGCCTGTGGGTCCTTATTACCAATTATACCAATAGAAGGACTTTGTAGGTACTTTCCACCGAAAGGAATCAATTTCGTATCTTGCAAACTACGATAGTAATTATACATCAATTCGATTCTATTCTTTGGAGATAGGCTGTAACCGAGGTTAACAAGTACATTCGTTGTATAGGTATCACCGAGTCCGTAGCGTGGAGAGATAAACTTTCCATCACCATCAATAGCACTACCTGTACGTCCGAAAGCCCCATTTACGAGATAATCAAACTGACCTACACGACCATAAACTTGCTGGTTGATGCGATAACCTTGCCCTTTTCCGTGACGGAAGAAATTGTAAGTTGAACCTGAGAGAGTCGTCTCTCTCCAGCTACAGCCTTGTTTGTGTTATTCTTCTTAGTTATGATGTTTATCAATCCTCCGATAGCACCATTACCATAGAGAGCGGTAGACCCTTTTACCACTTCTATATGGTCGATAGCAGCGATATCGATGGTTCGGATATCACGGTCTGTTGAACGTAAAGGAGTTGACTGAGGTATACCATCAATCAAGATGAGTGCACTTCTTCCACGAAGTGATTGTGCGCGCGAGCTTGTAGTATTACTTGATAGAGCCATACCAGGCGTGAGCATGCCCAAGAGATGGGTGATGTCGGGAGCTGCCTTGCTCATTTCTGCTATTTGCTTTTGGTCAATAATCGTAACTGTTGCAGCCGCATTTTGCTTTATTTCAGGCATACGTGTGGTACTGATAGTTACTTCTTCGAGATGTAATGTGGAGTCTTTAATCTCTTCTGATTGTGCATTACAAGGTATTGTTGCCATTGTAAGCATTGCGAGAGATAGATAAATTGTTTCTTTCTTCATATAAATACAATCCTATGAGTGTTAATAAACTTCTGCAAAAAGTAGTTAATATTCTATAGAACGTACAATACCCTAAAAATGAGGTATATGTAGTTCTATGCGCTTTATTTTGAACGTATTTTTCCATGTGACAATATATCTTTAATAATGCGACAAGCATTTGATTCGTTTTTTTTTCTTACTTTTGCATTATCTTTTTGAATATTATCGACTTCCGATGTTACCTAAGCATAGTAGGGTGGGTGACGTTGGAAGTTAATCAAAGTAGGGTTATTTCCTACTCTGATAAATATTTATGAGAACTATAAAAGTCATTATATATGTATAAAAAAACGGTTTATCTGTCTGGATTAACAGCATTATTAGCGTTGACGGGCTGTGCTTCTCATTATGAGTTAGCAGGCATTCAGCGTACACGTGTGCTGGTTGATAATCGATATGATGCTACTCCAGATGCGGGGGCAGCAAAGTTTATGGAACCTTTTAAGCACAAGGTTGACTCGGTGATGGGACCTGTTGTGGGAGAGGTTGACCACGATATGGTGGCACACCGCCCAGAGAGTGATCTCTCTAATCTGTTGGCAGACATCATGGTGTGGGCTGCACGCGATTATAATGAGAAGGTTGACTTTGGTGTTTATAATATGGGTGGTATTCGTGCAGCACTCTCTAAGGGTAAGATTACCTTTGGTGACGTGTTGGATATCGCACCTTTCGAGAATAAAATTTGCTTCGTAACACTTTCTGGTGAGAAACTTTTAGAGTTGTTCTCACAGATGGCTCATACCGGTGGTGAGGCTGTTAGCCATGGAGTAGAACTTGTTTTCACACGCGACCATAAACTTAAATCTGCTCGTTTGCATGGTAAGGAGATTGATCCAAAGGCAAGTTATCGTATTGCTACGCTCGATTATTTGGCACAAGGAAATGATAAAATGGAAGCTTTCAAGTCGGCAACAAGTATTGTGTCACCACAGGAAAGCAGTAACAACACACGTTTTATCATTATGAACTATTTCAAGGAGCAGACTGCTCAAGGTAAGGTGGTTAATGCTCACAAAGAAGGACGTATCCGCGTGGAATAAACAATTAAGGAGTTAGGAAAATGAAAAGAAACATATTATTGATTACTTTCTGTCTCATGGCGGTTGTCGCTTTTGGACAAAATAAGAAACCGACAATCCTCCATACCAACGATACGCATAGTCAGATTTATCCGCTCAGTCCTAATCTTGCTGATACGATGAAGGCTGATCGTGGCGGTTTTGTACGTCGTATTGCGATGCTTAAAGAGGAACGTGCGAAGAACCCTGACTTGCTACTCTTTGATAGTGGCGACTTCTCGCAAGGCTCGCCTTATTACACAATGTTCAAGGGTGATGTTGAAATGGGGCTGATGAATCAGATGCACTACGATGCTGTTACGATTGGTAATCATGAGTTTGACTTCGGGTTGGAGAATATGGTACGCCTCTTCAAGAAGGCAAACTTCCCAATCGTTTGTGCAAATTATGATTTCAAGGGTACAGAGTTAGAGAAGTTGGTTAAGCCCTATATCATCTTGAAACGTAACGGACTGAAGATTGGAGTCTTTGGACTTGGCCCAAAGTTGGATGGTTTGGTAGTGAAAGCTAACTATGGTCCAATTGTTTATAACGACCCTGTCGCTTGTGCACAGAAGGTTATTAACGAGTTGAAAGCAAAGAAGTGCGACCTTATTATCTGTATCTCTCACCTTGGTTGGAACATAGAAGGTGTCAGTGATGAGGAAGTTATCGCAGGAACTCGCGGCATAGACCTTGTACTCGGTGGTCACTCACATACTTACCTTAATAAATTGGAATATGTAAAAGACCTCGATGGCAAAATGATTGGTGTCGATCAGAATGGCAAGCATGCTATTTATGTGGGTAAGTTAGTGCTTGATATGAAGAAGAAAAAGTAGGTCTTTCGTTCGATAGACTTATATAGAATAATGTGGGCTGTATCAATATGATTGTCAGTAGCAATTTTATTGGTGCAGTTCATATTTTTTATGTTCTTCGATTGCGTACTTATAGCATACGAATATATAATTTATATAACTACTTCTCCATACCTTTTTAAAGGTTCTTCCGTTAAATGGATAGTTAGAAATAGAATAAAGGTTTTATACTTATATAGTATGATTATCCAAAAACAAATGGTCTTACAAGGGGCAAGTTACAAGATAAAATATAGGAAAGGCAAATCAAGGCAATCTCTATCTATTACTATGTCTTTTTCGCTTCTTCAAACAACTTGTTCTTATTCTAAAATGATATTTGTAAACTATTTTCATGTGATTCGAAAACTAAGACATGCTCTTTTGAGCTTTGAAAAGAGGCCTAATTGACTTGCAATAGATGCCCTTTTGAGTCTAACTAACGCCCTTTTGAAGTCCAATTAAGCACCTTTTCTTGTACGACTTTATAACTAATTGATTTACTGTTGATTGCAACCTTGCTTTTTATACGATGTTTTTCTGCTTTATTTTTAGGTGTTTTATACGAATTTATGTAATGATTTTTTTCAATGCCTTGTCTGCATGACCTATTTAAATAAAAAGGTTCTCAGTGCTTGAGGATAAACAAAAAGACAACCAAGGCTGTCTTGATTGTCTTTTTGTTTAATGTATATCTTTGGTTCTTCTATTAAAGCTATACGAAAAGTGTCTATGTACTTAACAGAAAAACCTTTTATAGCGTCTCTTGTACATTGTTAAATATAGGTATGACAAACTTTATCTTATGTAAACCTGCCCAGGCTTCTTGTCACTCTTTGCTTTCTTCATATCTTCCTGATACTTTTGAACGAGAGGCTTCAGATACTTTTTTGATTTTGTTGTAATGCTAATGACACCGCCAGTACGTGGATAAAATAGCTTGTTGAAGTCACTATTCTTTGATAACATCTCACACTAATAATATCTTTTTGGTCAAGGTTATCAATACTCTGCACTTCAACTCCATCTACAAGATACACTGGTATGTTCAGACTATCTTGCTTTTCTTTAGTCTGTGCGCTGATGTTTATACTTGCAACGAGTGCACAAAGAAGGATAATAAACTTTCTCATAACTACTTTTGTTTACGATTAGCAATGCACCAAAGATACTGTTTTCTTTATATTTTGAAACTAAGTCCTCGTTTTTTAACATCTTTTATTATCTACCTGTTTGGCATAGAGAAAAGAAGAGGGGAGCCTCTGTAACAGAGAAATAGTACCTTGTCTTGAATAATAAAGACTCAGAGAATGGAAGAAATATGGCGATAGTTGATAAGGTTGATGTTGCCACTCGTGTTCTCAAAGTCGCCAGAGTAGACTATAGCCTTCTTACTTATGGGGGTCTTTATCCAGCCTTCAATCTGCGTGAGTGCCTTCTCGAAAGATGAACTATAAGTCATAGAAGACTTCACTTCAATGGCTGTTAGTTCCCCTTCCTGCTTGATTAAGAGGTCAACTTCATTCTGATTAGAGTCGCGATAGAAGAATACTCCACCCTCTAATCCCATGTTATAGCGATGCTTGATGGCCTCCATAACAATCATATTCTCAAAGATAGCACCACGCATCTTATCCCTGTCTAACTGTTGAGGACTCTCGATGTCGAGTAGATAACAGGCCAGTCCTGGGTCGTTGAAATAGAGTTTAGGGCTCTTCACCAGTCTTTTTGGAATGTTCTCATAGTAGGGTGGGAGGAGCGTTATGAGGTAAGAAGCCTGCAAGACAGAAAGCCAGTGGCTGATAGTCTTGGAACTTACGCCTACCTCTGCACCTAATTCAGAAGCGTTGAAGAGTGAGCCTATTCGTGCTGCACACAGTTTCAAGAACTTTGTGAAGCGTATTTGGTCTTTTATCTGTAGGAGATCTCTTACGTCTTTCTCCAAGTATGTCCTAACATAAGAGGGGTAAAAGAACTTAGCAATATTCTTCTTTGCACAGATAGAAGGGTAGAGCCCGTTGTAAAGGATTTGATTTAGATTGTCTAAATCAACCTTTCCTGTAACCTCCTGTATGGACATTGGCAACAGTTCGAACACCCCTGCACGACCAGCAAGAGATTCTGATAAGTTCTTCATTACCTCGAAATTCGAACTTCCTGACAATGCGAAATGTCTCTTGGGATTGTTATCTACAATGCCTTGTATGTAGTCTAATAGTTGAGGACACCTTTGTATCTCGTCAATAAACATTCCTTCATCTGTCTGATTAAGGAAGGCTATGGGATCATTCTTTGCGTAATCAAGAATGTTGAGATCCTTTAGACTGTATTTCTCGTAGAGTGGGAATAATTGAGTTAACAATGTACTCTTGCCTGATTGACGTGGTCCAGAGACAGCTATCACGGAGAAGTATTTTGATGCCTCAAGTATCGTTTCCTCTATTTTGCGATGTATATAATCGGTCATAAGTTTATGTAAATTTGAAGTTCAACTCCAAAATTACATAAAAAAAGGCATGTGTACAAGCAAAAAGTGTGTTTTAATAAAAAAATCTATGCAATTTTGGAGTTCAACTTCAAAATTGCATAGATTCTGTTTGCTTTTGATAAGTCTTTTTTCGTTATTCATCTTTTATGCCATATCTGATTGCTTGACATATAAAGGGTTTACTCGAAAGTAGAAAGTAAGCGCTATCATCTTAGCTCGTGTTTCGTTGACAGAGTTGGTGTACATGAGCATATTCTTGTCTTGGAGGTTCTTTTGCATGACTCTTGTCAAGACTGTTCATAAGACTGTACATGAACTTTAACTCTGGGCGTAGCTTGAGTAAGGGAGATAGAAATCGCATCGAGTCCCTACTTCTAAGAATACTTCGCTACGTTTTGAGTTTAATATAATCATTGTCCTTACCTGAAAGGTTGAGCATAGAGTTTCATCCTAACATCACGTAAGGGCGATGATTATTAAAGCGTGAGCAGCTGCAATGAGGTCGAAAGCGCAAGAAATGTATGCTGTTTTGAGTTCTTGCACCTGCTCTGTAGGCTCTCCTTGTGCATTAAGGTCTGTAATATTACGGAAAGTTAGATGTCGAGTGCCAAAGTACATGGCTGGAGCCATACGCAACTGAAAGGTAGAGTTGAGTCGTAACTCGCCCAATACACCCACTGTAAATCCTGCATCCCAACGGTCTTGATCGGCTGAAACAATCTTCTGAACCACTCCGTTGCTATCATCAAGGTCGACCATCTGTGGTCCAACATTATTAAGTTCAAGGTCTTGTAGATGTGTACCAACGAGCACACCGAAATGGAAAATTCACGCAGATCCGTATAGGGACGGTTCTGTACTCTTCGTTCCTGTGCATGGATTTGTCAGCACGGAAGCCAATAGGATGAGGGCTACTAAAATTCTTTTTCATAATTAATCTTCAAACGTATTTCTCTTGGTTTTATTGTCTATATTAATGAAAGATGTCGTCTGAGTTTTTAAGGCTTCTCATCCTTTTTAGGTAGAGAGTAGGAGAAGAGGTTTTTAGCTAAATAGAGGAAGAATCTGTCTGTTTATAATTGTTTCCAAAAAGATTTATGTAATAGTCAGTTTTATCAGTAAGTTAGATGAAAGAATATTTCATGTTTTTTTATTTTTATGCCGTCTAAATATTTGTAATTTTTTTATCAATATGTTTAGGTATTCAAGAAATTATTTCTACCTTTGCATCATCAAATTTAGGTATTGAGCCTATTTGTAATACAAGAACATTATTAACATTATAAATTATTTATATTATGGCTTACGTAATTGGTAATGATTGTATCGCTTTGTGGTACATGTATCGACGAATGTCCAGTAGAGGCAATCTCTGAGGGTGATATCTATAAAATTGATGCAGACGCTTGTACTGAGTGTGGTACTTGTGCATCAGTTTGTCCAAGTGAGGCTATCAGCCTTCCATAAGGTTTTTATAACCTGTTACTGATTAAATTCATAAGGCGAGTCGAAAGGCTCGCCTTGTAAGTTTTATGATAGTTTGTAATGGGAATTATTGGTAGGGAGCTATTGCGAACGCTATGAATAGTTGCTACTTCCTGATAAGTTTTCGTAGAACAGTAGATTTTTAGTGTGGATACACATTTAGTTTTGTGGAGCTGCTTGGGCAATTGTTGAAATTCAATTTTGCTGTCACTGCTGTCATTTGTTGTATGTGCTTAACTTGTTAGTTTACAGAGAGAATAAACGAAGTAGTTAAAAGTGACAGGAAAATTGAAAGCAAAAATATTCCTGTAAGATATGTGTATGTACGATGAAGTTAAGAATAGCTTTATAATAAAATCTTTTCTGTCTGCTTAAACTCATGTTGAGACGTGCATTGGGTTGTATAGAAAACAAAAAGGTTGGTAATCATAATGATTATCAACCTTTTTTGTAGCGGACGGGCTACGATCCCCGGACCTCCGGATTA
>BNJS01003896.1_pt1 | contig 153991 bp, 185 predicted proteins | sample 8540461 | NCBI WGS metagenome assembly BNJS01 (sample SAMD00202454, study PRJDB9452) | human saliva metagenome | isolation source: human saliva | place: Japan | reverse complement strand
CAGTTACGTACGTTTTTACCGCAGTCACTGGGAAAAATATATTACTGAATCCCTTTCAGGATATTTTAAAATGTTCAAAGCGAGTATCGGAGCAGGGGCTTTATTGAGGTTTTTCTGTGTATATTTAAGGCTCTTTTACATAATGTTGATACAAGTATCTTTGGGCACGCCTTTTTATATAGTATGAACTATGCGTTAGGGCTTCATTCTTATTTATTTAACAGGGGCTGCTCTTAGCTACAAAACAACCAGCTATGACCGCTACAACTGTTGTGAAAACTATTGAAGAAGGAATGAAAAACAAGCTAATGAAGATGAAAACACACACTGCCTTTGCTCAGTGCTCGGTTGATACGCTCTCAGTTTATAGCTTTTTGTTGGAAATGTGATTATGGCTTTTTGCCGTTGCTTTGGGGTTAGTTTGGTGCTTTGAACAAGTTTTTAGTTATAATTTGGTAGCATCTCCTAAATGGGAACATTTACTTGAAGACGCTAGCCCTGCTCACTCTTTATTAATTTTTCACTGCAGGTATAGCCGGTGTTTTCCTTTTCCTATCTGGGATTATTGCAGAAATGTTTCCAATAGTAATAAACATAATCAAGTATATTACAGAATACAAAGAAAACCCTTTTCTAAAAGCGTACTTTTTGGGAAATCTTTTTACAAAATGCAGCTCATTGGCTTGAAAAATACCCTGGAATTGTTTCTAACTTCTGGTTTGGTGTATTTATGGGTAGTACTGCTGCTGTAGGAATTATTTTACGATTAGACCTTGATATTAGACATATTACCTTTGTCAGTGGAAATGTAGCTATGGGGGCTTTATGGTGCTAATTTTATGATAGAACCTATAATGTGGATGTGGATTGTGCTTGGGGTTACTCTCACAGGCTATGAACTTCATTGTAAGTTTTGGGCTATCTATTTGGCTTGCTTTTTCGTTCAAGAAATATTCCATCTTCTGAGGTGAAATTACTAATAAAGTCTGTTTTTAAAAATATTTCAAGAAACATCCTTTATCATTCATCTTCCCACCAAGAACAAAAAGGAAGATAAACTTTATGAATTATAAAAATTTCTATATATTCTAAAAAAAGCCATAGTAAAAGATTTTTTACTATGGCTTTTTCTTTTCTAACGAATAGGCATAATTTCAGCCATCAATTTAGGGTACATTTCTGGAGTTCTGTACCACTCTCAGGTTCTCTTTCCATAGCAAAATCACCAAAGTCATAATCCAGCTCAGGCCACTTTTCATATACGGTATCACGAATGATGTCTTCATCACTATCTGGACGGGCTTCTGCATTGGCACAACATACATAGAGGAGCTCTTCCGCCCAAGTCTCTGCTATATCAAAATGGTATTTGCCAGAAACAAAGGATTCTATATCCTTGGTGATATCCTCATAGAATTCTTTTGCCCTTGAGTAGCAGCCAACAACGGAAATAGAGGAAACCATCATCAGAGATAAGCCATCAAAGTCATAAGTATCGCCCTCTTTTCTCATTCATTCTCTAAAATAATAAAAAGTTCGGCTATAGGCGCTGTATAAAGGAAATAAGTTTCTCCTGTAGTGTTTTTTCAAAAAGAATTAGCTTTTCTTCACTATATTTGGAAAGATAAGTGAGTGAGTTTTTCTATATGTTCGTCCAAATCATAGGCCTCCCTGTCCTTTTTATTATATTTGTAGCTCTTTTCTATAGCTTCCCAAAAAGAAATAGTCGGCTTTTTCCTCTTCAGAGTACTCTCTTTTTCTCAGGAGCAGCTTCTGCCTTCAGCAAGTTCGGTATAGCCTTTCTTGAGTTTTTGTGTGATGAGCTTTTCGCTTTCCTTGGTACATTCTTCGGGGTAGTAAATTCCTTTACAGCTTCGTCCTGCGGTACCTGTTTTTCCATAAACGACAGTTTGGGTAGTACCTTCAAACTCAATATCCCAAAACTTATCGGATTTGGCATCTTGATATACAAATCTTCTTTTTCATATATACTTAATTTACAATTTATTACCACTATCTATTTGGAGTTTTTTTAGCCAACCCAATATGGGCTAAGTGGTGTTTGCCGTGCCATATATTCTTGGCTATTTCTTGCTTAAGTGACACTTTTTGTCCACTTTGGGGATGACGATAGGTCTTTTTCAAAATCTGTTGGGGTAAGAGCTCTCAAGAGCTTCCACCAGCGCCAATGAACTCCATTTATAATATATAAAGAAGGAGCTATATGGAAATCTTTCGTATCGAGAGTCTCTGCCCACAAATTCTCTTCATAGGTCTTCACAATAGATTTTCTTCGGTTAGAGCAAGCTTACAACGGATAAAAAGCTATTCATATTCACATCGGCTAAGTGATGGACTATTTGAGCTATTGTCCAGCCTCCTTCTCTATAGGTAAGGTTGAGTATATTAGAAGGACAGTGAGCTATAGCTTCCTCCAACAAATGAGGAAACTGCCTCAACCTCTATATAATTGACAATCAACTCTTTAGTAATTTCTTTAGGAGTTCAAAAAGCACCTATAGGATATTTTTCATCCATATTTATATACGATTATCATTAGTCATTCGCTTGCCATTATTTATCATCATCAAAAGTCCTCCCAAGAGCAATGCTGTAAAGGCAAATAGCCATTTCCCTATTCCATATATTGTATATCCAAACACTACAAATTGTGTTATCTCCATACAATAACGTCTATCATCTTCAGGGCAGAGAAAATAAGTAAAAGTCATCATTGTAAACCAAAAAGTGGTGATATAGAAAATAAAAAATGAGCAAAACCCCTAAGATAAAAGTTCTTTAGCCTGCTATAGAGGGGGATTTTACCTTTGTCCTATAAAATAAGCAAATACAAAAGTAGGTATATAGAGTGCTGTAATAGCGGCATAAGTGCGTACGGCACCCATTGAGGTAACGTAAGTATTTGATTTTGGTTTATTACAAAATGCATAAAGAGACAAAAAGTACATACTCTACAAGCAAAGACAACAATATATACTTAGTAGGGGCTTCATATAAGGACTAACTTATGCAAATATACAAAATCCTTATACCTAATACTATAAAAATATAAAAGGCTATTCTTATAATAGAACAGCTTTTAAGCAAGAAATATTAAATTAATCTACAACAGGTTTTATCTTTTTAATCTTTGAAGAATAATAGCATTCCTTTCCTTAATACTAAGATACTTTTGCCCCATAAACCGCACTCTCCCAGTCTCCATAAGAGGTATTAGGAAGTACAATATACTTTTTACCAAAAGCTGTACGATTTTTGTACCGCTTCTGCGCGCTCTTGGGTGGTATGTTTATCAAAATCTTTATCAAAATCCCTCAAATTATCCCCAAGTAAGAGAACTATATTGTATTTCTGAGCAATTTCTCTCGTCTGTTTTCTTTTACTTTTTATCTGTTGTACGGAATATAAGGTGATCATCTCCTTGATATGGAAAGTTATAACGCTTGATATTCAAGGCTGTTCCTACTCGCTCATTTTCCTTTCGATTAGTTACATAGAAAAATAGCTACTCCTTTTCTCGTGTGCATACTGATAGAACTCCAAAGCTCCTGCCAAAGGGAGTTGCCTCAGCCTTAGCTGTCCAAGCTTCCCAGGTCATCCTGATGGTACTCTGTTCCTTTTTACCACACATAACAGTATAATAAGACGTATTTAGAAAAGTCTCATCTATATCCGAAACAATAGCCAAGGGCTTTGTCACTCTTTTGAGCAAGTGCTTCATCTAATCGCATACGAGCAATATTGAAAGCCTGTAAGCATAGGCATCATATTCTGCTGCTTGCTGTTGAAAAATGCAGCATAAAGTTTCCCAGTCCCAACTAGTTCTTCCTCTATACATTTTATCCTTTCCTCTTCTGAAAAATAAACTTGTTGTGCAATAGAAGGAATTGCTAAGAATAACAAACCACAAAAGTAATAGATTTCTTTGTTTCATTTGATTAAAAATATTTTTCAATAACAAAAATACAAAATTATTCTAAAAACATCTAAAATCAAAACTTAATTTGATAAAAATTATGCTTTATAACTTAGTAAAAGTAGCTTATAAATAAAATTGTTAAAATAATAAGATGTTTTTAATTATTAAAATTTTCATTGAATAATTCAAAAGATATATTATTTTTGCAACTCATAAAAATTTAACTTACCCCAAATAAAATGGAAATCAAAGATTTACTATCAATTACAGATTCCTTCGGTTCTCCTATATGTGTATGATGCTGAAAAAAATCTCTTCTCAATATAAAAGACTCTCAATGCCTTTGGTAGGGTTCCGAGCCTTAAAATTAATTATGCAATGAAGGCGCTTTCTAATATTTCTATCTTGAAATTGATGAAAAATTAGGGGCAGGGCTCGATACTGTCTCTATCCAAGAGGTAAAATTAGGGGCTTAAAAGCAGGGCTTCACTCCTGAACAGATTATCTTCACCCCTAATGGTGTCTCAATGGACGAAATAGAGGAAGCAAGCCTATTGGGTGTCCAATTGAATATTGACAATCTTTCTTTTTTTGGAGCAGTTCGGCGTAAGTACCCCCATATTCCTGTATGTATTCGTATCAATCCTCACGTAATGGCAGGAGGAAATTCTAATATTTCCGTAGGGGCATATTGATAGTAAATTTGGTATTAGTATTCATCAAATACCCTATATTCTGTGAATTGTAGAAAATACAAAAATGCACATCAACGGAATACATATGCACACAGGAAGCGATATTTTAGATATTGATGTATTTCTTTACGCAGCTGAAATCCTCTTTGATACTGCAAAACATTTCAAAGAATTACAGTTTATAGACTTCGGAAGTGGCTTTTAAAGTACCTTACAAAGAGGGAGATATCCAAACGAATATTGAAGAGCTGAGGAGAGCGCCTCAGTTCTCGATTTTTAGAATTTTGTAAGGAATACGGAAAAACCTAACCTTAGCTTTTTGAACCTGGTAAATTCTTAGTAAGTGAAGCTGGATATTTTTAGTAAAAGTCAATGTCATCAAGCAAACTACCTCTACTGTATTTGCCGGAATTGATTCTGGTTTTTAACCATCTTATTCGCCCTATGTTCTATGGCGCTACGCATAGTATAGAAAATATTTCTAATCCTGAAGGTAGAAAAACGATTCTATTCTGTAGTAGGATATATCTGTGAAACAGATACTTTTTGCCTCAAATAGACAAATTTCAGAAATTACTGAAGAGATATTCTTTGCTTCCGCAATTCTGGTGCTTATTGCTATACTATGGCTAGTAATTACAACTCTCGCTTACGTCCTGCAGAAGTATTATGGATTAATGGAGAAGCTAAACTCATACGAAAAAGCTGAAACTTTTGAAGATTTACTTCACAATCAAATAGAAATTGAATTATAATAAAGAATATTAAAAGTTATCTTGCTTTAGGTAGCCTCTTTTTCTTTATTTTTTTGCACTTGAAAGATAACTTTTTATAATTAAAAAGATGCATACCAAAAGAAGAAAAATGCAAGCTTTGGGCGACTTTTTAGACATAATGGACGATTTACGTTCTCAATGTCCTTGGGACAAAAACAAACTATGCTCACCCTACGTCCATTAACAATGGAAGAGCTGTATGAACTTACAGATGCTATTTTAGAAGGAAATATGCCCGAAATTAAAAAGAATTAGGCGATGTGCTTTTTGCATTTAATTTTCTATGCAAAGATAGCAAGCGAAACACAAACTTTTGATATTGCTGATGTTATTCATTCACTTTGTGAAAAACTAATAGAAAGACACCCTCATATTTATGGAAATATCTCCGTAAAAATGAAGAAGAAGTAAAAAGAATTGGGAAAAATAAAACTCAAAACAGGTAATAAAAAGTGTTTTAGGTGGTGTTCCTAAAAAGCCTCCCTGCCTTAGTCAAAGCCTTTAGAATACAAGAAAAAGTAGCAGGAGTAGGGTTTGATTGGGAAAATAAAGAAGATGTTTGGACAAAAGTAGAAGAAGAAATATCAGAATTTCAAACTGAAGTACAAAAAGATTACTCCCTTGCTGAAAAAGAGTTTGGTGATGTGCTTTTTAGCCTCATAAACTACGCGCGTTTCTTAAAAATCAACCCTGAAAAATGCCTTAGAATATACCAACCAAAAAATTTATAAAACGCTTCCAATACTTAGAAGAATTAGCCCAAGAAGAAGGAAAAATACTTTCAGAAATGTCTCTCTCTGAAATGGATAAATTGTGGGGAAAAAACTAAAAATAAATATAAGTAAAAATCTATAAAATATTATTTTTGTATTTATTTTTATTATCATATTAACATTTGTAATCTTATTTTTGCTATTATTCAGATTTTCAATAGGGTAAAAATCTTGAAATGTTAAATCTAATGTTTGAGATAAATTTTATTTACTTGTGGAGTAAAAGTTTTTTATAATTTTTGCAATCGGTTTTTATTTTACTTTTTAAATTTAAAACTTTGATTTACATCGAATTATATAACTAAATAATAAATTTCAATAAAAAACAACCACTCGCCAAAAATGAATGAAGAAAAATATATATGGTGGCTCAATGAAGAATCTGAGCAAATTCTTAATAGAGGATATTTACTAAAATGGGGAAACTGTAGAGGTGCTATTGACCGCATCACTTCGGCAGCGGCTAAACGATTATATAAACCTGAGTTACAGCCTGCTTTTTAAGGAAATGATTACCAAAGGTTGGATAAGTTTTCTTCTCCCTATATGGGCAAATATGGGTACTGAACGTGGGGCTTCCTATCTCCTGCTTTTAATGTACATATACCCGATAGTATTGAAGGAATAACTCACAAACTTGGAGAGGTAATTATGCAAACTAAAATAGGTGGAGGAACTTCTGGCTATTTTGGGAGTTACGCCATAGAGGCTCAGCTGTTACAGACAACGGAAAATCTAGTGAGCTGTAAGCTTTTATGAAACTTTTGATTCTGCTATGGACGTTGTTTCACAGGAGGTGTCCGTAGAGGAGCCTTTGCAGCTTATTTGGATATTGATCACCACGATGCAGAAGAATTTTTACAAATAAAAGACACTGGGTTTCATATCCAAAAACCTTTTCTTTGGTGTATGTGTACCAGACTACTGGATGCAAGAAATGATAGATGGAGATGTTGAAAAACGTAAGCTTTGGGCTAGAGTTTTAGAGTCTAGACAACAAAAAGGACTCCCATACATATTCTTCTCTGACAATGTAAATCGTAATCGCCCACAGGTGTATAAAGACAATAATATGCTTTATTCGTTCTAGTAACTTATGTAGCGAAATTATGCTTCCTTCAAGCTCTGACGAATCTTTCATATGTTGTTTATCTTCAATGAATTTGGAGCTTTTTGATGAATGGAAAGACACCAAAGCTGTTAAACTTGCTATTTTCTTTTTAGATGCAGTTTTGTCTGAATTTATTGAAAAACTAAAAAAACAATTATTATTTACAATCTGCAAGAAAATTTGTTATTCGCCACAGAGCCTTAGAGCTTAGGTGTTTTTAGGCTATCATTCTTATTTACAAAAAAATATGATCCTGTTTGAAAGTTTTGAAGCTACTCAATTCAATGCTCGTGCTTTTTAAAACATATCAGAGAAGAAGCAGACAAAGCAACACAAGAGTTAGCTCATATTTATGGAGAGCCTGAATTACTTGAGGGTATGGAAGACGCAATACAACAACAATGGCTATTGCGCCAACTACTTCAAGCTCAGCAATTTTTAGGACAAGTATCCCCTGGTATAGAGCCTTATTCTAGTAATTATTATAAAGTAGGATTGGCAACAGGCAATTTTATGCGCAAAAACAAATATTTAGCTGAATTATTAGAAGCAAAAGGGTATAAATAATGAAGATATTTTGGCGTAGTATCCGTTTAGCTGATGGCTCTGTACAACACTTGGAGGAACTTTCTCAACACGAGAAAAAAATGTTTTCAAAACATTTAAAGAAATTTCCCCTATGGAAATAATTACACAGCCGCTCAACGCCAACAATTTATAGATCAAACACAAAGTTTAAACTTAAAACATCCCTCCCTACAATGCCTATCAAAGAAGTCAATAAAGTACTTATTGAAGCTTGGAAATTGGGGAGTAAAAACGCCATATTATCAAAGAAGTCAATCCGTTGCAAAAAGAGATGATTATGAATTTTGTTAATTGTAGCAGTTGTGAAGCATAGTTTCATAATAAATATAATTTAATTTTTTAACGAAAAGGAGAAATCTTTTTCGTTTTTATCTATGTATAAAAATAATCTTATTTTTTTGTCCTCAACTTTCAAAAAGATTTTTCTTTGAAAATCAATTAATTAAAAATGAATTCTATAAAAGTTAAAGAACATATCGTACGCTGGCTCTATGATTATGTAAAAACATCAGGAGTAAAAAGGAATGGTTATCGGAATTTCTGGTGGCATAGATTCTGCTGTGGTTTCAACGCTTTGTGCAGAAACAGGTTTACCTACTCTTTGTATTGAATTACCAATACATCAAGCTGAAAAATCAAGTACAAAGAGCAAAAACACATTCAATTTTTAAAAAGATAAATACCCAAATGTCAGTGATTTGAGTATTAATCTTACCTCTGTATTTGATGAATTTGTAAAACAAATACCAAAGGCTGAAAATAATGCTTTTAGCATTAGCCAATACTCGTGCTCGTTTTTCGTATGAGTACACTTTATTATTTTGCCGGATTACAAGGGCTTATAGTTGTAGGAACAGGAAATAAAAATAGAGGATTTTGGAGTAGGTTTTTCACAAAATATGGTGATGGCGGAGTAGATATTAGCCCAATTGCAGACCTTATGAAAAGTGAAGTTTATCAATTGGCACAAATTTTGAATATCTCGCTTTGATATACAAAAAGCAAAAACCAACAGATGGGCTTTTTGGAGATGACCGTAGTGATGAAGACCAATTGGGCGCAACTTATGATGAATTAGAATGGGCTATGTTAGCCACAGAACAAGGAAAAAAGCCTATTGATTATGAAGGAAGAGAAAAGCAAGTAATTGCTATATATCAAAGACTTAATAAAATTAATCAACATAAAATGACTCCTATCCCAATTTGTATTATTCCTACTGAATTGAAAAATTAAAGAAAGTATTTTTTTATTTTAAAAGCCAAAAATAAAAATATAGTTGTTAAATAAGTTAAAATAAAAAGTATTTACTAATAAGTTAGTACCTTTGCATAACTAAATGTAGTTTTTATGAAAAATGTATTTTTATCTTTTTAGGATTATTTTCTTTTTGCTTCGTGCAGTTTTTACCAATAAAACAATTTGAAAACTCTAGCGACAAAGAAAAAAATTTTAATGAAATAATCCAATATATGATTACTCGTGGGCATTATGAACCACAAGAGCTTGATGATAATTACTCTAAACGTGTATTCAAAAAAATTATTTAGAATATCTTGACCCTCAAAAAAACGCTATTTTTTTACAGTCTGATATTAATGAATTTAAAAATATGAACTTAAATTAGATGAAGCTTTAAAAGAAAAAAAGATGCTTCATTCTTCCATCTTACTTATCAACGACTTTTACAACGAATAAAAAGAGGCAAATGATTTAATGCAAGAACTTATAAAAATGATGTTAATTTTAAAAATAAAAAGAAGATATCAATTTAGATTATGAGAAATTGCCTTATGCAAAAGATAGTAAAGACCTTAAAGAGCGTTGGAGAAAAGTCTTAAAATTCTCTATCTTATCTAATTATCTTATAAAAAGAAAAAGAAGAAGATACGAAAAAGAAAAAGATAATAATTATGTAAGAAAAATCTAATGATGACATAAAAAGAATCTATTGAAACTACTCAAAAAGGCTTTTTGAAGATGCTTTTAATTCTAATCAAGACCCTAACAGAAGCTGATTGGTTTAGTACTTTTCTTAATAGTTTCATAGAATCTACTGACCTCATACTACTTATATGGCTCCAGAATCAAAAAGCTCGTTTTTGACCAAGGAATGTCAGGGAAATTTGAAGGAATAGGAGCTGTACTTCAGAAGAAAAACAGATGGTATTCGTATAAGTGATATTATAATGGGAGGACCTGTTTGGAAAGGCAAACTCCTAGAAGTAGGAGACCTTATATTGAAAGTGGGCGAATGACCAAAAGAACCTGTTGATGTAGTGGGTATGCGTCTTGAAGAAGCTATAAAACTGATTAAAGGTAAAAAGGAAGTGAAGTTCGGCTGACAGTAAAACACGTTGATGGAAGCATAAGCGTTGTTCCTATTGTTCGTGATGTGGTAGAAATTGAAGAAACTTTTGCAAAAATCAGCCCTTATCAAGGACGGAAATAAAACTTATGGTATTATCAATTTACTAATGTTTTATATCAATTTCAAAGACTTAAAAGAAAGAAATTCTGCTTCTGATATGGCTCTTTGAAATTGAAAAATTAAAAAGAGAATATTGATGGGCTTATCGTAGATTTGCGTAATAATGGTGGAGGTTCTTTATCTAATGTTGTAGATATTGCAGGATTATTTATAAAAGAAGGTCCTGTTGTACAAGTTAGAGGCGCTAATGGAAGTGTACGAGTATTAGAAGACACAAACAATAAAAACTCAGTGGGATAAACCTTTGGTTATTCTTATTAATGAACTTTCTGCTTCAGCTTCAGAAATTTTAGCTGCTGCAATGCAAGATTATGGGCGTGCTATCATTATAGGAAGTTCCCAATCTTTCGGAAAAAGGAACTGTTCAAGAAGTTCTAGACTTAAACGAATCTGTTCGTAATAATTCATTAGGAGATTTGGGTGCTGTTAAACTTACTCGCCAAAAATTTTTATAGAGTTAATGGTGGTTCTACTCAACTTGAAGGAGTAAAAAGTGATATCGCTATCCCAGATAAATACAAATATATAAAAAATAGGTGAAAGAGAGCTAAAAATCCTTTACCTTGGGATAAAATAGAACCTGCAAAATATACAAAAATTGAACAATCCTCTGTTTTCAACAGCCATCGCAAATAGCAAAAACGTATTGAAGCAAATCCTATTTTCAAATTAGTAGATGAAAATGCACGTTGGATTGAGAAACAAAAAAATGATAATATTTATTCTCTTAACTACGATTTGTATAAAAAAACAAATAGATGAAGGAGAGGCTATGAATAAGAAATTCAAATCTTTATCAGACTATAAATCTCCTTTAACATTTGCTTCTTTAACTTCTGAGGAAGCTCAAGCACAAGCAAATGAAGATGTTAAAATACGCAGAGATCGTTGGCACGAATCTTTACAAAAAGATATTTATATAGAAGAAGCGGCATCTGTATTAAGAGACCTTTTTAAAATAAGAAAAAAATTTAGGCTACCTTGTTTGGGTAGCCTATTTTTATTAAAAATATTTCAAAAATAATAGAAAATAAAAATAAAAAAATAGTATCTTTTGCGAATTATTTATTTTTTTCTTAAAAATCTTTAAAAAGATGAATAAAGTACTTATTTTAGACTTTGGTTCTCAATACACTCAACTTATAGCACGCCGAGTGAGAGAATTGAATGTATATTGTGAAATTCACCCTTTCAATCACCTGCCTGAGGGAAATAGATTCTTATTCGGCAGTAATACTATCGGGGTCTCCTTTTTCTGTTCGTTCTGAAGATGCTCCTAAGCCTGATTTATCTAACATTCGAGGAAAAAAAGCCTTTACTTGCTGTTTGTTATGGAGCTCAATATTTAGCGCATTTTTGGTGGGGGAGAAGTAGCTCCTTCTGACATACGTGAATATGGTAGAGCCAATTTGGTATTTATCAAAGAAAATGAACCTTTTTGGCTAATATACCTAAAAATAGCCAAGTTTGGATGAGTCATAGTGATACTATAAAATCTTTACCTAATGGAGGAATTTGTTTAGCTAGCACTCCTGATGTTACCAATGCTGCATATCGTATTGAAAATGAAGAAACTTATGCCATTCAGTTTCACCCAGAAGTTTATCACTCCACAGATGGAAAGAAAATTTTAGAAAAACTTTTTAATTAAAATAGCAAATATTGAGCCTTCTTGGACTCCTGATAACTTCATAGAAAGTACTATTGAAAAAACTGAAAGAACAAATAGGGAAAAGAGAAGGTTGTTCTTGGGCTTTCAGGAGGAGTAGATTCTACCGTAGCAGCCGTATTACTCAACAATGCTATTGGAAAATCAATTACATTGTATTTTTGTTAATAATGGCTTGCTTAGAAAGAATGAATTTACAAATGTTCTTAAGCAATATGAGGGGATGGGCTTAAATGTTAAGGGAGTAGATGCTACAGAAAAATTCCTATCTGCATTAAAAGATGTATCTGACCCTCGAACAGAAAAAGAAAAAATAATAGGAAAAGTTTTCATTGATGTTTTTGATGAAGAATCTCATAAAATAACAGATGCAAAAATGGTTAGGACAAGGTACTATTTATCCTGATGTCATCGAATCTATTTCTGTAAAGGTCCTTCAGCTACTATAAAAAGTCATCATAATGTAGGAGGATTACCTGACTATATGAAGCTCAAAATTGTTGAACCTTTACGAATGTTATTCAAAGATGAAGTTCGCAGAGTAGGAGCTTCTTTGGGCATAGATAATGAACTACTTGGAAGACACCCTTTCCCAGGTCCTGGCTTAGCTATACGTATTTTGGGGATATTACAGCTGAAAAGATAGCCATTTTACAAGAGGTAGATGCTATTTTCATTAATGGATTAAAAGCTCACCAATTATATGATAAAGTATGGCAAGCAGGTGCTATACTATTACCTGTTAATAGTGTTGGCGTTATGGGAGATGAACGTACTTATGAAAAAGTGTGTAGCCCTCCGCGCAGTAGAAAGTACAGATGGAATGACTGCTGACTGGGTAAATCTTCCTTATGAATTTTTTTACAAAAAAATATCTAATGAAATTATAAATAAAGTAAAAGGGTTAATCGTGTAGTTTATGACATAAGCTCTAAACCTCCTGCAACTATTGAATGGGAATAAAAACAGCCTCAGAATTCTTTCTGAGGCTTTTTAAAACTTTAAGTACCTGAGCAAATCAGTCATTTTTCTCTAATATCTTAGAAATTATCCCTTCTAGAAAATCTTTCTTTTTGCAAATTATATTTCCTAATAGCTTGAATGATATATATTCCGGAATATAATATCTTTTTTTCCTAATTCTTTATTATTGATAGGTTGTACTCATTTAACATTGAAAAATATACAATTCATAATCAAAAACTCACTGTGAATAAAAGATTATATAAAAGCTGTATCTTTTTTTAAATAGAACTGATTAATTAGAAAAAAATCAGGATATCTAAATCCTTATAAATAGATTTTTAAAAATGAAAACGAATATTAATTAATTTCTACAAATATTTTTACATTTACAATATTAAATTCGTTTTTTTACATTTTACTGAAAAAAGTTACATTATGAATAAAAACTTTTGCTCTTCGAGCAAATAATTCGAGTTATTTTTATGCTTTTATTAATAATCATACAAAAAGTAATGAAAGCATATCGTTTACGTTTTTAAGATAGTTTAAATCATTTTTCGTTATTATAAAGCTTCTTTCTCAAAGATGATATTTCTGGTAAGCTTTTTCCCAATTCTTATATTTAAAAATAATTTATAAGAAAATGAATAATATACCAAAGATAAAAAGGAATTATCAATAATTCTATTTGTTGTTGCAAATGAATACGCTCATGATTGATAAGAATTTTTATTATCTCTATCATTTTGATTCTTTAAGAAAATGAAAAGGATACAGGGTAATCACAACATATCCTTTTTGGGATAAAGGAATCTACAAACTTTTCAACATTTTCTGTAAGATCTAAATAGGTTTTTAGTAACAGTAAAAAAATTCTTTTGTAAAAATTGAACTTCAGAAGGCTTGAAGTGAGAATTAATCATATCAATTCCCTCATCAGTGTAAACTTTCTCAGTATACTACTATAATTGTGGGCTTGAGAATTGTTTATTGCTAGATTACTTTAAAAAAAGAGCATACAAGGTTTTGGGGGTATATATTAAATTTAATGTTTTGGCAATCAAAATTGGAGTGATGTGAAAAGTATAATAAAAAATATTATCATTAATTTTATAACTTTCTATAAATTATAAAATAGGATAAAAATTAAAGTAAAAAAACGAGTTATTCGATTGAATAACTCGTTTTATAAGAAAGGCGGCGACATACTCTCCCGCTTTCGCAGTACCATCTGCGCTAAAAGGTTTTAACTTCTCTGTTCGGAATGGTAAGAGGTGAGACCTTTCGCTATAACCACCTTAAATCCTTAGTATTATTGAATACTATCATATTTTTAACATATTCCGATAAGATACCAAAAACTAAATATACCTGATAAAAAAGAATCTATGTACAATAAGTCTACGGGTGATTAGTATTGCTCGGCTATGTTGTTACCAACTTTACACCTACAACCTATCAACGTGGTCATCTCCCACGACCCTAAAAGAAATCTCATCTTGTGGTGGGTTTCGTACTTATATGCTTTCAGCACTTATCCCGTCCCAACTTAGCTACTGAGCTATGCCCTTGGCAAGACAACTCATTCACCAGAGGTTAGTCCAACTCGGTCCTCTCGTACTAGAGTCAGCTCCACGCAAATTTCTAACGCCCACAGTAGATAGAGACCGAACTGTCTCACGACGTTCTGAACCCAGCTCGCGTGCCACTTTAATGGGCGAACAGCCCAACCCTTGGGACCTTCTCCAGCCCCAGGATGTGACGAGCCGACATCGAGGTGCCAAACCCCCGTCGATGTGAGCTCTTGGGGAGATCAGCCTGTTATCCCCGGCGTACCTTTTATCCTTTGAGCGATGGCCCTTCCATACGGAACCACCGGATCACTATGCTCTACTTTTCGTACCTGATCGACTTGTTAGTCTCTCAGTCAAGCTCCCCTTATGCCATTGCACTCTACGCACGGTTACCAAGCGTGCTGAGGGAACCTTAGAAGCCTCCGTTACTCTTTTGGAGGCGACCACCCCCAGTCAAACTACCCTCCACGAATTGTCCTCTCTATGAGAGTTAGGCCTCAGATAAGCAAAGGGTGGTATTTCAACAACGACTCATAAAGCACCGGAATGCCCTAATCAAAGTCTCCCACCCTATCCTACGCATCACTTATCCAAGGTCAATACGAAGATGTAGTAAAGGTGCACAGGGTCTTTTCGTCCCACTGCGGGTAATCGGCATCTTCACCGATACTACAATTTCACCGAGCTCATGGCCGAGACAGTGTCCAAATCGTTACACCATTCGTGCAGGTCGGAACTTACCCGACAAGGAATTTCGCTACCTTAGGACCGTTATAGTTACGGCCGCCGTTTACTGGGGCTTCAATTCAAACCTTCGCTTACGCTAAGCTCTCCTCTTAACCTTCCAGCACCGGGCAGGGTGTCAGACCCTATACGTCATCTTTCGATTTTGCAGAGTCCTGTGTTTTTGATAAACAGTCGCTTGGACCTTTTCACTGCGGCCTATTACTAATAATAGGCGACCTTTCTCCCGAAGTTACAGGTCTATTTTGCCTAGTTCCTTAGCCATGAATCTCTCGAGCGCCTTAGAATTCTCTTCCCGATCACCTGTGTCGGTTTACGGTACGGGTTTCATACTTCGCTTTTTCTTGGAAGCTACTCCCTTACATTATCACTTTGACCGTAGTCGCCGTGTACTATCAATACCTTACGATATTTTCAACGAACTATTCCGTCTGTTCGCAGTAAGCTTATAACTCCGTCACTTTTATTGTATGAAAGTACAGAAATATTAATCTGTTGTCCATCCACTTCTCCAATTCGGATACGCGTTAGGCTCGACTAACCCTCAGCTGATTAGCATAGCTGAGGAAACCTTGATCTTTCGGCGAGCAGGTTTCTCACCTGCTTTATCGTTACTTATGCCTACATTTTCTTTTCTATATTCTCCAATACACCTCGCAGTATAACTTCAACGAATATAGAATGCTCCCCTACCGATTTATTAATCCCATAGCTTCGGTAATATACTTATGCCCGATTATTATCCATGCCAAACCGCTCGACTAGTGAGCTGTTACGCACTCTTTAAAATGTATGGCTGCTTCCAAGCCAACATCCTAGCTGTCAATGCAGTTCAACCGCGTTTTTCAACTTAGCATATATTTAGGGACCTTAGCTGATGGTCTGGGTTCTTTCCCTCTCGGACTTGGACCTTAGCACCCTCAAGCCCTCACTGCTGATAATCATTAATTAGCATTCGGAGTTTGTCAGGGAATTGGTAGGCGGTGAAACCCCGCATCCAATCAGTAGCTCTACCTCTATTTAACTATATCAACGCTGCACCTAAATGCATTTCGGGGAGTACGAGCTATTTCGGGTTTGATTGACCTTTCACCCCTACCCTCAGGTCATCCGAAGTCTTTTCAACGACAACCGGTTCGGTCCTCCACGCTGTGTTACCAGCGCTTCAACCTGCCCAAGGGTAGATCACTCGGTTTCGCGTCTACTCCTACTGACTACTACGCCCTATTCAGACTCGCTTTCGCTTCGAATTCGTACCTTAAATACTTATCCTTGCCAGTAACAGTAACTCGTAGGCTCATTATGCAAAAGGCACGCCGTCACAGCTTTCGCCGCTCCGACCGCTTGTAGGGCGTATGGTTTTCAGGTTCTTTTTCACTCCTTTATTCAAGGTTCTTTTTCACCTTTCCCTCACGGTACTGGTTCACTATCGGTCTCTCAGGAGTATTTAGCCTTACCGGATGGTCCCGGTGGATTCAGACAGGGTTTCACGTGCCCCGCCCTACTCAGGATACTACTATCATTTATTTATCTTGCCTATACAGGGCTTTCACCTTCTATGGCTTATCTTTCCAGATAATTCTAATTCAATAAACAACAAATATTGTAGTCCTACAACCCCATAATTGCCGAAACAATTATGGTTTGGGCTTTTTCCAATTTCGCTCGCCACTACTCTCGGAATCACTTTTTGTTTTCTCTTCCTCCGCCTACTTAGATGTTTCAGTTCAGCGGGTTCTGCTCACCTTACGGTGTAGTATATCTTCAATATACTAGGTTGCCCCATTCGGATATTTACGGATCAAATCGTATGTGCCAATTCCTGTAACTTTTCGCAGCTTATCACGTCCTTTCTTCGCCTCTGAGAGCCTAGGCATCCCCCATACGCCCTTACATAACTTATTGTACTCGTATGTAGTATTTACTATAATTATAGTAAATTACCTATTTTCTTTTCTTGTATCTACTTTTTGATATCTTATCCAATATGTCAATGAACTTTTATTGTGGAGAATAAGGGATTCGAACCCTTGACCCCCTGCGTGCAAGGCAGGTGCTCTAGCCAGCTGAGCTAATTCCCGCATCAGCTTCCAGAATTTCCTCTATAGCTATATTTTTGTAGTCCCAGGCAGACTCGAACTGCCGACCTCTACATTATCAGTGTAGCGCTCTAACCAGCTGAGCTATGAGACTGCTTTTTATTCTTTATTGAAACAAACACAAGATTTAAAATTATTTCAAACCAATCCTCAATCTTTTTCTCTAGAAAGGAGGTGTTCCAGCCGCACCTTCCGGTACGGCTACCTTGTTACGACTTAGCCCCCAGTCACTAGTTTTACCCTAGGCAGCTCCTTGCGGTAACCGACTTCAGGTACTCCCAGCTTCCATGGCTTGACGGGCGGTGTGTACAAGGCCCGGGAACGTATTCACCGGATCATGGCTGATATCCGATTACCAGCGATTCCAGCTTCACGGAGTCGAGTTGCAGACTCCGATCCGAACTGTGATCGTCTTTATAGATTCGCTCCTGCTCACGCAGTGCTGCCTCTGTAACGACCATTGTAGCACGTGTGTAGCCCAAGATGTAGGGCCGTGATGATTTGACGTCATCCCCACCTTTCCTCACGGTTTTGCACCGGCAGTCTTGCTAGAGTCCCCAACTTTACTTGATGGTAACTAACAATAGGGGTTGCGCTCGTTATAGGACTTAACCTGACACCTCACGGCACGAGCTGACGACAACCATGCAGCACCTTGTACTCCGTCCGAAGACTAATCTATCTCTAAATTATGCGTAGTACATTTAAACCTTGGTAAGGTTCCTGCGTATCATCGAATTAAACCACATGCTCCACCGCTTGTGCGGGCCCCGTCAATTCCTTTTGAGTTTCACACTTGCGTGCGTACTCCCCAGGTGGGATACTTATCACTTTCGCTTAGCCACTCAGATCGCTCCAAACAGCTAGTATCCATCGTTTACAGCGTGGACTACCAGGGTATCTAATCCTGTTCGCTCCCCACGCTTTCGTCTCTCAGCGTCAATCCTTTGTTAGTCACATGCCTTCGCAATCGGTGTTCTGTGTAATATCTATGCATTTCACCGCTACACTACACATTCCAGCAACTTCACAAAAATTCAAGACTACCAGTATCAAAAGGCAATTTTATCGTTAAGCAACAAACTTTCACCCTTGACTTAATAACCCGCCTACAGACCCTTTAAACCCAATGATTCCGGATAACGCTCGCATCCTCCGTATTACCGCGGCTGCTGGCACGGAGTTAGCCGATGCTTATTCGTAAAAGTACCGTCATCGCCGTATACATACGACTTATTCTTCCCTTTACAAAAAGCAGTTTACAACCCATAAGGCCGTCTTCCTGCACGCGGCATGGCTGGTTCAGTCTTCCGACCATTGACCAATATTCCTCACTGCTGCCTCCCTGTAGGAGTCTGGTCCGTGTCTCAGTACCAGTGTGGGGGATCTCCTCTCAGGACCCCCTACCTATCGTAGCCTTGGTATGCCGTTACCATACCAACTAGCTAATAGGACGCATACTCATCTTATACCGCCTCAGCTTTAATTATTAATCGATGCCAATCAATAATACTATGAGGTATTAATCCAAATTTCTTCGGGCTATCCCTCTGTATAAGGTAGATTATATACGCGTTACGCACCCGTGCGCCGGTTTCTGTATCCGAAAATACTTCTCCCTCGACTTGCATGTGTTAGGCCTGCCGCTAGCGTTCATCCTGAGCCAGGATCAAACTCTTCATCGTTAAAATTTTTAATATCTTATCGATTGAATTGACTCAGTTTAAAAACAATTTAAATCTTCTTGTGCTGTCTCATTATTCTTAATGAACTTATCTTCTTTTTTTCGCTTTCTCTAAGCGGGTGCAAATTTACAACATTTTTTAATCTCCAAATGTTTTTGAAAAATTTTTATTTTTATTTTTCTTTAAACTTACTCCGTTTTTCTAAGCGGGTGCAAAAATTATAACTTTTTTTCGAAACTTCCAAATCTTTTTAAAAATTTTTTTCATCTCTTTTTCTCTTACCTCATATATTCCTCTCATTTTTGCGGTTTGCAAAAGGTAATACTTTTTATCCTATTATCCAAATGTTTTATAAACTTTTTGAAAAATATTTTATATAACACTGATTATTAGACAATTAAAAAGGAGAAATATTCTATTTTTACTATAGCTTCCCATTTTATCCTTTTTAGCCTACTATCACCACTTATATCCTCCTATTTACAACTACAAAAACACCATAATCCATCCCTAAAATCAAAAAAATATTACACTCTTTTTAAATCCTAAATACATAACTTATGCGCTAAATTTAACTATTGACAAAAGTTTTTTTCTGAAAGAAAAATCTTTTTTGTAAATTTCACTTTATCTTGAGTAATAATATTAGGTTCTTTTTACTTTTATGCCTTCAAAACTTTATCTTTATTAATGAAAAAAATCACTTGAAAAACAATCATTAGACAAAAATAAATTTGAATAGAAGTTCGTAAATTGACTATTTTTCTGATTTAAAGAAATTCGAACTCTTCTGATATAATATTTTACTGTAATATATATAGGTATAAATATTCTTTTTGAAAATTTGATAAATAATTATACCTTATATAATTTTTAGTTTTTTTAATTTCTTTCGAACATATCGATATTAAGTAAAGGCCATTCATTTTCCCCGTAGTGTAACTCGCCTTTTTCTACAATAAGAGGCGAGGGAATATTATTGGTATATAAACTACCTGTTCCTAAACCTTGTGGAATTTGTGGTTGTAAAGTAAAAGTCCATTGAGCAATGGCATTTAGTCCTATATTACTTTCTAAGGCACTGGTAATCCAATATCCGATATTATATTTTTTTGAGCAATCGAAATCCACTCTGAGTTACCTTTTATAGCCACCAGTTAAAGATGGTTTGAGGATAATATATTGTGGTTGAATTTCTTTTAACAATTTTTCTTTTTTTCTTCTTTGTGAAAAACTCAATTAATTCCTCATCAAGAGCGATGGGCAAAGGAGATGAAGCGCAAAGCTCTGCCATTTGTTGTAATTGTCCCGCCTTGATAGGGTTGTTCAATGGAATGTAATTGCAAATCGGCTAATCGTTTTAACTTTTCAAAAACATCAGAAGTAGAAAAAGCGCCATTGGCATCTACTCGTATTTCAATATCTTTTACTGAAAATTCTTTTGCGTAGCTGTTTAAGAATATTAATTTTCGGTTTCAAAAATCTATTGCTCCTATTTTCATTTTTTTATACATTGAAATCCTTTTTCTATTTTTTTCTTTAATCTGTTGCTTCATAAATTCAGGAGTTCTCATCCAGACTAAACCATTTATAGGGATTGATTTCTTGCCTTGTGTAAATTGTGAAGGATATAGAATATATGGATTGTCGTTCTCCACAGATAAAAAGCTTGCTCTACTCCAAATTGAATAGAAGGAATTCTAATAATTCTTCTAAAAGTTTTTGTTGCCCGATATGAATATTTTTATCCACCCAATGTAGCTTTTTCTTGATAATCAGTACGGTCATCAGCACTTAAACCTCGTAGATTCCACATTCTCCTATTCCTATTCTACCGTTTTTCAATGAGTAAAAACCAAGTTTCTTTTTCTAACATTACTCCTCAGGGAAGTTCCAGCAGGAAGTTTGAAATTCAAAAGTATATTTTTATCATTTTATTCAAGTTTTGATTTCAAAAATTACAAAAAAATATTTTTAAAGTGAATGTATTTTTAAAAATCTATTTTTAATGAATTATCTTACTTGTATTTATTATCTCTTAGTAATAAAAAACTCCTATTATAAAATAGGAGTTAAAAATTAAAACTTTGTGGTTATGATTACAATTTAATATGAATATGTTTTTATACTTACTGAAACTTTGTCTCTTATTGTTTCTTTACTAATAAGATTATTATCTTTATCATATGTATTTTTTTATATTCTGTTACAAAATGCAGGCGCTGAATTATCAGAATATTTACGTACTTCTTTAGTAATATTATATCTAGCATACTCTTCATTTAAATAATAATCTGGATTTGTAATTTTATGAAAAATTATCTAAATATAATGGATTTCGTTTATCATCATAAGTATAGGAAATAACCAAAGTACCTCTTGAATCTTTTTCTGTAACTTCTTTTTATTGTTCCATTTGCTTCAACTACATATTCATATGTTGCATTTGTTTCATTATTTTTGATTATTTGTCTCAGTATATGTAGTTATTTTTAATTATTTTATTATTTACATACTCATAATTACTGATTGTATAATATTTTGTTTGTCCATTACGGTGAATATGTGTATGTTTTGTAAGAAAATCAGAGTTGTACTCGTATTGATCGGTTTCTGGATTATCAATATCTTCTCCTGGCACTTCTGATTTTTAAAATTAATTTTCCTGAATTAGAAAAACTGATAGAGTTGTTTCTGTCATTTTTCTTCCATCAGTAAAAAGTATTGTCCGAGAAGGTAAAAACCCTTCATAATAATGTTCATAAACATTCTTTGTAGGAGGATTTGTTCCGTTTTGTAGTATTTTCTACAACTTTTATTAAATTCCCGAATTGCCCATAATGATAACTTTTTATTAACAACTCTATCATTTTTGAGTTTGAGATAAATCTTTTAATTACTTCTTTTGTACTTGATAGCAAATTAAATACTTTTACCTCCTTCTTGATTATCTTCATTTTTAGGCAAGAAGACAATAAAAGAAATTCCGATTAAAGATAATACAATTTTTCATTTTTAAATGGGGTTAAAATTCAGTTTTGCAAAAAGTAAAAATATTTTTCAATATAATAGCAATTTTTCACAAAATTTATAATTAGGCTAAATAATTGTAAATGAAAAGCTATTTTTTTGATAAAACAGACCCAATCTATATACATTTTTTACAGGTTGATTAAAAGGGGTTACTTTTTCCGACCCATTCTCCACCCTAGCTGCATATCTATCAATAAATAATAAGCTCTGTTGAAAGGAAATTGTTCCTCCTCTCCTACTATTTTTTTGGATAAATAAAAAGTTAGTTGATTATTTACAAAAACGTAATTCATTTGCATCTATTTCAACTGAATATACATTAAATTCATTTGAAAGAATAGGTGCTGTAATAAATTTTGATGCCCTTTTATTCCCTTTTTGTATAGGTAGAATGTACAGTTTGATAGACAAACGAATCAAAATTCAATCTTTCTAAAATATCTATTTCACCTCCTGTTGGCCATTTTTCCTTCTTTTGGCAATAACCATACAGCAGGCCAAGAACCTTGTACAGCATCTAACTTACAACGAATTTCTATCTTTCCATTTTCAAAATACTTCTTATTTTTTTGTAAAAAAATACCAGCCGTAATGTATTGGACAGTATCTTTCTCTCTATTTGGATTTTCTTTTCCAGAAAGAACTAATACCCCATTTTTATTTCAAACAAACTATCATCATCGCTCATTGTATTATTCCAATCATACATACCTCGTGGAATTTTTGACCATATACCCGTAGAAAAATATATCTTCCTTTCAAAATTATCTTCCCATATCAGTTGATAATTTGTTTTCAAATCTTTTTACTTTGTGAATACAAATTGAAAATTGAAAAATAAATACTAAAAAGATTGTAACTCCATAAAAAAACATATTTTTGAAATAAAACTAATATATACCTTGATAATTTTTTTAAAACAAATTTACGAAATTATTTTTAAAAAAACATAACCTAATATATTCATTTTTGAACTATGTTTTTATTCACATACAAAAATGATTAATCTTACCTTATATATTGGGTAAGATTAATCATTTCATTTAAATTTTTGTATTTTTTTATTTTACTTGTATTTTTATTTGATTTCCTTTTATTTTTGGCTTTTTAGCTTTTGAAAATAATTTCACCTGTTTTTCAGATGCTTGTACTATCGCCATTAACTTTCCATTGAATAAATGCATTTTTGGGTTCGTGGAACAAATCTAACGACGTTGCATCTCCATTTGCAGAAGCTCTGAACTTTCCTGCTCCTTTAACTTCAAACTGAACTAAATCATTTATATTTGGACATACATTTCCTTCTTTATCCACTACTTCAACAGTGATGTAAGCAAGGTCTTTTCCCGTCTGCTTTTATATAATTTCTATCTGCGGTGAGTTTAATTTGATAAGGTTTACCTGCTGTGTGTATTTCTTTTTCCGCCACAGCCTCTCCTTTATCATTATAAGCTACTACTTTAACAGAACCTGGTTCATATTTAGTATTCAACCACATTAGTCGATAACGTTTTTGGCGCTCGAAAAGTCTTCTGAGATTCTGGGTTTCTGTTTCTCTAAGTGGAATGCTTAAATTTTTCGTTTGTTTTGCCTTGGCTCTTTCCATTTATAAACACTTCTGCAGTTGGATAATTTGTATAAACAAAAATTGGAGTTACTTCTCCCTCACGCCCATTCCAAGTCCAGTGCGGTAATATATGCAAAGTTTCTTCAGACTTATTCCAGTGCGAACGATATAAATAAAATCTATCTTTTGGTAAAGTAGCTAAGTCAACAGCTCCAAAATAAGAACTATGAGAAGGCCATTCTACATAATAAGGAGTTGGTTCTCCAAAGGTAATCAATCCCTGTCCAAATAAATTCACCTATCATATATGGTAATTCTTCATCGTAGATAAAATTATCTTCAGGAAGATTCGACCAACTACAATGCTCTACATCGTAAGAAGATGTTTGCTGGTCTGGATATTTTGCCATTGCTTTTCGTTCAACTGGGAATTTATATACATCTCTGGAACTGATGGTTGATACCGTTTCGCTTCCAAGTAATAATTGTTGTGGAAGTTTTTATAAGCTTCTTCATATTTGAATGGTCTGTAATTAAAACCTACTAAATCCATAGTAGCTGCCATATTATTTTTCAAAATATCATCTGGTCTGTCCATTCCATTAGATATAGGGTCGGGTATCATACTTCCGAATAACATCTTGAAGAAAACGTGCTACACGAGAACCTTCAATATTACTCTGTTCTTCTACTTCATTACCAATAAACCACATAATAACACTCGGATTATTTCTGTAATGTTTTCACTAAATTTGTCAAATCTTTTTCTGCCCAATCTTTAAAATAAAGATGATAACCATTTTGAGACTTTAGGTATTGCCCACTCGTCAAAACTTTCAACAGCAAAGTAACATTCCCATTTCATCAGCAATTTTTACATACTCTGGCGCTGGCATATTATGAGAAGTACAGAATTGCATTTGCCCTCATATCTTGCATTAAAAGAATTTGTCTGCGGATAGCTGCCTCATTTACTGCTGAACCAAGCGCTCCCAAATCGTGATGAAGACACTCCTTTTAATTTAATTTTCTTTCCATTTAAATAAAAACCATCATTAGGTTTCACTTCTATTGAACGAATACCAAAAGTAGTTTCTGTTTGGTCTTCTAGCTTTCCATTTTTATATAATTTTGTTATTGCTTTATATAAATTAGGTTGTTTTATATCCCATAATTGTGGAAAGTCAATAAATATTTTGCTGATTTATAGTATTATTAGAAGTATATTGAGAAGATTTCACTTTATTTTGAGCAACTTTTTCACCTTTTGGATTAAAAATTTCTGTTCCTACTTCAATATTTTCTATATTTTTCACTAACAAATTCTGTATTTATATCAACTTTGAGGAATTTAGATTGTATCTCTGGGGTAGTGATGAGACACCCCATATAGGAATATGCGTTTTATTCTTCGTAATAATATGTACATTTCTGTAAAGTCCCGCACCTGGATACCAACGTGACATTTGTGTAAGGTTATCAAGACGTACAGCAAGAGAGTTGTTTTATTTTTACCCAATTAGAAATATCAAGGAAGAATGTATTATAACCATTATGCCATTGTCCTGCTTTCTGCCCATTTATAAAAACTTCTGGGTTACTCATAGCTCCATCAAACTGAATAAAAACTTTTTATCGTTGGAAAAATCTGGCAAATCAAAAGTTGTTCTGTACCAACCTACCCTACAAAAAGGCAGTCCGCCTGTTCGTCCAGTGTGTTCAATAGCATCTTTTTGTCCATCTTGTTTGATAGCAGTTCTCTGGATATCATTTTCCATATCAAAAGGACCATAAAGTAGCCCAGTCGTGAGGAATTGTAACATTCTGCCACTTAACATCATTAAAAAGTTGATTGTGAAAAAGCAGACTTATCCTCACGAGTAAATTTCCAATTCTTTTGGAGCGTTTGCTTTTATTTGAGCAAAATTTGTTATAGGTATTCCTATAAGGAATAAGGATAAAAATATTTTTCTCATTATAAAAATAATTTTAATTTTTATGAATAAATAATTTTTGACTAAAAAGTAAGCAAAAAATGTATTAACTTTTATTTTTAGATTTCTTTCTGAAGTTTTTCAATTATATATTGTATAAAAAGCCATCAGTATACCGAAAAGAAAAATAATACTACTGAAAAATAAATGAATAAAAAGTTGTTCTACATTTTTATAAAAATAAAATAGCCAATAAAAGACATAAAAACAAACCAACCAACATAGTAACCGTTTCGGACAGGTTTATTTTTAAAATAAATCTTTTAAAAAGTTTATTTTTGTCATATTTTGTTTAACAATATAATAAATCAGGAAAAATTTATGATATGTTTTTCTAGGCTTTACATTTTTGAGGCAAAGATACGAAATTTATTCTTATCTTTTTAGTTTAAAAAAGTAAAAACACGAATTGTAAGTTTTACAATTGTGTTTTTATATTATTGAGTATTTTTATATAACCTTGAAAAGAAAATTAAATACAGAGTTACATATTGTATTTACTTGTCCTTTAGCTTGTACAGGCATAGAGCTAAGACCGATGATAATATCTCCTTTTTTCTACGTGTTCTTTTTGGCAAGCGATTTGGTTTATATCCTCAACAGTCTCATCAGGTAGACACATATCTATCATAATAATAAGTAGTTACACCCACAAAAGGCTAAGTTTAGAAAGTAATCTTTTATTAGATGTAAATACTAAAAATATGAGCATTTGGTCGAAGAGCAGAAATTTGGAATGCTGTATAACCACTATTTGTAGAGTAGAAATCACTTTAGCTTTCATATCTCGTAGCCATTACAGAAGCACTATAACAAACAGAACGTGTTACAAATCGCTCCATATCATCCAGTTGGCATAGGTGGTACTTTTTGGTACGCTTACAAACTCTGAATTTTTCTACGCTACTAACAATTTTTAGCCATTCTTTCAATTACTTGTACTGGATATTTCCCATAGATGTTTCAGCAGAAAGCATCACAGCATCTGCCCCATCAATTACAGAGTTGGCAACATCATTCACTTCTGCACGAGTTGGGAGTAAGGCTATCAATCATTGTCTCCATCATCTGAGTAGCAATGATAACAGGAATTCTTGCTTTTTAGCTTTGCTTACCAACTCTTTTTGTCTTAGAGGTACTTCGTGAGCAGGAGTTTCAACTGCTAAATCTCCACGAGCAACCATCAAGCCTTCGCAATTTTCTATGATTTCATCAATATTAGCTAATGCTTCTGGTTTTTCTATTTTTAGCAATAATAGGAATTTTTAGCTCTGTATTCTCTTGTATTAGTTTTCTTAAATCATCAATATCTTTAGCGTGTCGAACAAATGAAAGGACAATCCAATCTACCTCTTGTCTAATAGCAAAAAGAGCATCTCTAATATCTTTTTCTGTTAATGCAGGTAAAAGAAATATCTGTATTTGGTAAATTTACTCCTTTTTAGATTTTAAGGCTCCTCCTTGAATTACTTTTTCAACTACTTCATCTTGTTGGTTAGAAGATACTACTTCAAAGATAAGTTTACCATCATCTAATAAAATACGTTCTCCTTCTCTTTTTACGTCTTGTGAAAGCTGAGTGTAATTCATATACACGAGTATTATCTCCTACAAAAGCCTCTCCTGTTACGAAAGTAATTGTATCTCCATCATTTACAAAAACATTATCTTCCATTACTCCTACACGAAGTTTTTGGACCTTGTAAGTCTGCTAATAAAGCAACATTCGTACCTATTTCCTCACTGATAGAACTTACCATTTTTAATTCGGTTTACTACCTCTTCATAATCTACGTGAGAGAAATTTATACGAAAACATTTGCCCTGCTTGAATCATTTTTCTAAGAATCTCGGGGTTATCGGTAGCTGGCCCAAGGTGTTGCTACAATTTTGGTTTCGTCTTCAACATATTCAAAAAGTTAATTTTGTTTTTAATTTTATTATACTATTTTTATTTTTGTAGATTCTACAGATTGATTTTCATCAATAATAAAGAAATAATCTATTAAATGTATTTTTGAGTAAAGAAAAAAATAATCTTCATCTTCTGAAAAATTAGAAATTCTCAGAAAATAATCTATTTTGGAAACTCTTTCAGTAAAAATATCTTTTTCAATTTCATAAAAATAGTCCTACTCCTTGGCTTATTTCTGTTCGTTTATTTGCTATAAGAAACCAATTTTTCTTCATTGTTTTTTCCAATAAAAAGGGAAATCTAATTGAGTTTCTTTATCTTGGAAGTTCTCTAAAGCACGAGTAAAACCTGTAGTTAGTTCTTTTATTAAACCAATAAGCTAACTTATGAGGCTCAACAGAAGAACATATAGCTATAAACAATTCTTTTTCTTCAAAAATCATCATCAAACTCTAATATTAACTTCATTTAAAGCTCTAAAATTAGCATTATTTTTATCTTGGGTGCAAAAATACTATTTTTGAGAATATATTTACTCTTTTTCAAATAATATATATCTTTTTAAAATTATGCTTTTTGTGTTAAAATAAAAATAAAACAAAAATTTATACTTAATTTTTCTACTCTTTTAAAGGAAAAACCAGAAAAAGTAGTATTTTTGCAGAGTTATTTCTTAAAAATCATATAGAAGATACATCCAATCTTATGGGTACCTACTATTTATTTTGCTATGGGGATACCTTATGTTATGCTTTCGTTGGTAGCTCCTATTTTTCTTTAAAGATTTGGGTATTCAGATGCTAAAAATTACATTCTGGACATCTTTGATTACCTTAGCTTGGTCTTTTTAAAACCTATTATTAGTATTATAATGGAGTTTTTCGGGACTAAACGAAAATATATTATCTTCACGGAGATTATTTCAGCAATTCTTTTTGGGCTTATTGTTTTCTCTTTGCCGCTTTCCAATTTCTTTTTCTATCACCTTAACTCTTATGTGGCTTATTGCTTTTAGTGGTTCTACACACGACATATCTGGAGATGGTATATATATGGAGCAACTTGATTCCTCTACAAAAAGCATTTACTCTGGTTGGCAAGGTGCTTTCTATAATTTAGCAAAAGTAATGGCTAACAGCGGACTTGTTTTCCTTGCGGGTTGGCTTGTAATGAGTCAAGGACTAAGTATAGTAACATCTTGGCAAATTATTATCGGTATTATTAGCTTTTGATTTTTAGCTCTTGTAGGTATCTATCATATTTTTGCTCTACCGAAAGATACTCAACCTAAAAATATCAGGTAGTTTCTCTAAAAAAATGAATAACCTTTGGGCTATTTTTGCTGATTTTTCACTAAAAACACATCATCTATTATCTGATTTTCATTTTTATGTATCGTTTTGCAGAGGGATTAGCTATGAAAGTTGCTCCTTTATTCTTGAAAGATGCTGTTGAAAAAGGAGGAATAGGTCTTGATAACCAATCTTATGGCTTAATTTATGGTACATTCGGAACAATAGCTTTCATTATAGGCTCTATCTTAGCTGGGCACTTTTGTTTCTCACTTGGTCTTAAGAAATCTTTATTTACATTGGCTTGCGCTTTCAATATTCCATTTGTTGTGTATTTGATATTTGCTTACTTGACAGCCTGACGACCTCACTTTTTATTAGCTTAGGTATTGTATTTGAGTATTTTGGGTATGGATTCGGTTTTTGTGGGGCTAACTCTTTTTGTGATGCAACAGATAGCTCCTGGGAAGTACCAAATGACGCATTATGCCTTTGCCAATAGCTTAATGAACCTTGGGTAGCTGTACCAGGTATGATAAGCGGGCACTTAAGTACCTTCTTAGGGTTTAAAAATTTCTTCCTATTAGTAATGATATGTACTATTCCTGCATTAATAATGACCTGGTTTGTACCATTTTGCTCATAACGACAAAAATAATATATTCTAAAAATTAATAGCTATTAATTCTGATTTGGAAAACTACCCAAAAGAATTAATAGCTATTTTTCATATTTATTTTTAAGATATAAAGAATATATAAGTATAAAAATGAATTGGAAATTATAACTAAAATTATTTTTAACTATAAACATTAGACGGAAATTAGAGATATAGAACAAAAAGCTATAAAATAGATTAGAAATTATAACTAAATTTATTTTTAACTATAAACATTAGACAGAAATTAAAGATATAAAAATAAAAAGCTATAAAAATAGATTAGAAATTATAACTAAAATTATTTTTAACTATGAACATTAGACAGAAATTAGAGATATAAAAATAAAAAGCTATAAAAATAGATTGGAAATTATAACTAAAATTATTTTTAACTATAAACATTACATGAAAATTAGAGATATAAAATAAAAAAGTACCATAATAATATTATTATGGTACTTAATATTCATTATCCTCTAATTATTCTATGATAAATTCATTTTTCAAATTAGATTGACTAATTTTATTTTTCTGCATATGTTCGGTCAATACTTAGTGAAGTGATATCTGTACTTGGAAGCTCAAACATCGCATCTGTCAAGATATTCTCACACAATGAGCGAAGCCCCCGCGCTCAAGTTTGTACTCTAAAGCCTTATCGACAATGTAATCTAAAAGCATCTTCGGTCACTTCAACTCTGTCCATCCATTGCAAAAAGTTTTTGTACTGTTTGATAATCGCGTTTTTTAGGCTGTGTAAGTATTGTTCTTAGCGTTTTCCTTATCAAGCGGATTCATATGAGTAAGGACAGGTAAGCGCCCAATAATTTCAGGAATAAGTCCGAAATCTAGGTCTTTCGGCGTTACGTATTTGAGAATATTTTTATCATCAATCTTGTTTGCCTTAGAAGAAGCATACCCACAGATTGCTGATTTATTCTACGAGAAATAATACGCTCGATACCATCAAAAGCACCTCCTGCAATAAATAAAATATGCTCAATATTGATTTCTATATACTTCTGGTCTGCTTTCTTCCCCTTTTGGAGGAACATTCACAATAGAACCTTCTAATAGCTTTAATAAAAGCTTGCTGAACCCCTTCTCCTGAAAACGTCTCTTGTAATAGAAGGATTGTCGCTTTTACGAGCTATTTTATCTATTTCATCAATAAAAAGCAATACTTTTGAGCTCTTTCAACATCATAGTCTCGCCGCTTGCAAAGCCCTATGAAGAATGCTTTCTACATCTTCTCTACATATCCTGCCTCAGTAAGTACAGTAGCATCAACAATAGCCAAAGGAACATTGAGCATTTTTCGCAATAGTTCGAGCCATTAGGGTTTTCCCTGTTCCTGTTTGCCCAACCATTATGATATTACTTTTTGTATTTCAATATCCTCTTCGTCTTGGTGTTGTAATAATCTTTTTATAGTGATTATACACTGCCACAGAAAGCACTTTTTGTATATTCTTGTCCTATAACATATTGGTCAAGAAACTCTTTGATTTGAAGAGGTCAGTAAAATATCTTCATCAAGCAATTCTCCTTTTGAGCTTTTTGGCTTTCAATTTCTGCCATCCAAATATTATAGGCTTGCTCAACAATAATTACAAATACAAGTATCTGTATATAAAGCACTGATATTAAAAAACATCTCTTCCTCCTATTCGTCCACGGGAACGAACATTCATTAGCATTTTTACCCATAATTATTTTTCCTCGAACAAGTACTTCATCAATCATTCCAAAAGTTTTAGCCTCGCTAGCAATCATCCAATAATCACGATCACTTTGTTGAGTTACTTTTTCAATAGGTTGCCCTGAATGATGAGCTATAATTTGTGATAATTCGTCTTTTATTTTTCAATATTTCACGAGCATTTATTTCGATATCACTCGCTTGCCCTTGAGCCCTCCAAGTGGCTGATGAATCATTACACGAGAATGTGGTAAAGCAGAGCGTTTACCTTTGGCTCCAGCGCAAAGAAGAACAGCCGCCATAGAAGCAGCCAACCCTGTACAAATAGTTGCTACATCTGGTTTTATAAATTGCATTGTATCATAAATTCCTAATCCTGAGTACACCTCTCCACCAGGAGAATTGATGTATATTTGGATATCTTTATGAGCATCAACACTTTCTAAAAATAATAATTGGGCTTGTATAATATTTGCTACTATGCGAATTCACATCTGTCCCAAGAAAAAATAATTCTATCCATCATAAGACGAGAAAAACATCCATTTGAGTAACATTCAAATGTCTTTCTTCCATAATATAAGGCGTCATACTACTGCAATTTTGTCGTAATACATACTATTGATACCTTTTTAGAAATAGCAAATTTTTAAATTCTTTTGATAAATCCATATTTTTATTTAAAAATAGTTTTTGAAAATATTTTTATAATAAAAAAAGCGTAAGTGTCTTTCACGCTTTTTATATTCTATAATAATTTTTCAGGAATAATTATTTTTGAAAATTCAATTTCTTCAAACTCTTTAAAAAGTAACTGTCGTTAACTTTTGCAGTTTGTTTATAAAAATCCAATAATTTTTTACCTAAAAAGCTCTCTATAAAGTCTATCAACTTCATTTCTATTTTTCAGTATATTTTGTAAAGCCTTTTTACTTGCTCATCTGTAGGCTCTGCAATACCATAGTTTCTGAAGTAATTTTTAACTGCATCTTCTGCAAATGCATTAAGTTCTTCATTAGAAATATTCAAATTGTTTTCATTCACAATTTTACTTTCAATAAGTTGATAACGAAGACCTTTTTGAGAACGCTCAAATTCTTTTTCTACTTCTTCCTCTGTCAATTCTTTCTCGCCAGCTGTACGTAACCAACGTTTTAAGAAAGCCTCTGGAAGCTCTATCTGAGTTTCATCTACTAAAGTATTAGTTACATTGTCTAAAAATTGTTGATTAGCATAAGCTTCAAACTGATTTTTCAGACCTTCTTCTATTTTAGCTTTCAATTCATCTTCTGAATTTACTTCACCATTTGGAGCAATTTTCTTGAAAAAGTCTTCATTTAGCTCTGCTGATTTTATGTCTTGAATTGCCTCAATAGTAAAAGTTACTTCAATATCTAAATGATGAACCTCATCATGAGAAACACCTAAAGCGTGCATTAAAATATGAGCATCAACAAATAAATCTTTTTGTTTGAAGCTGAACTTGGTCTCCTACTTGTTTACCTTCAAGAGATTTTTAATCCTTGTTTAGAAAGTTTTTGAAGCATCAAAAGAATAATTTTTATCTATGTTTCTAGCTTCATTAAAGAAAGTACCTGTTATATGGCTTTTTCTCCAATTTTTCAGCAGGAACAAGCCTCCTTGCTCAGCAAGAATACGTTCTACTTGCTCTTGAATATCTTCTTTGGTTGGAGTTATTTCATAGCAACGTAAAATCCATCTTTTTGGAGAAAGATTAACTTCGAATTTTTGGCGACAAACCTATCTCAAAATCAAACACAAAGAGTATCTGCATCCCAGTTTACATCTGTTTTGTTTTGGAAGAGGATTTCTAAAATATCCAATTTTTCAGAAGTAATATAGTTATGAATTAGCTTCTTGTATTAATTTTATTTATTTCATCAACTTGTATAGCTCTTCCATATTGTTTTCTTATCATTCCCATTGGGATATGCCCTTTACGAAAACCTGGGTACACTAGCATATAATTATTTAGGGCATTTTCTACTTTTTGACTATAATCTGCCTTTTTCAATAGATACAGGAAAGTACCGCATTTACATTGTCTATTTGCTCTTTGGTAATCTTCATTTTTGTTATAATTGATACTAAAAATTCAGTTTGCAAAAATAAAAATAATTATTGTCTTTTTCACTTTTATAATAAATTGAGTAAAAATAATTTAAAAAGTGATAAACTTCATAAAATATATGATAATTTTTAATTTATAAAATCCAATATTTTTCCATTTGCATACTTCTTGAGCCTTTTATAAGGAAAAAGTATCTTGATATTCTTTATTTGAAAAATATTTAATTACCTCAGAAATGTTTAAAAATTTAACAAACTCTGTACTTGTTTTTATTAAAATTTTTCTCTACTAAAAACTTTTTCCCAATGAAACTGCTGAATATAATCAACTATAAACTGATGCTCTCTTTTCACTTTTCCAAACCCTAATTCCTTCATATCTCCCAAAATAAGTATTTTTTTAGAAAAAAATCTAAAAGAAATAAAAATTATCAATTGCCGCCTTCATACTACTAGGATTAGCATTATAAGCATCTAAAATAATCTTAATATTAGACTGTTTTTCAATTATTTGAGAGCGATTATTACTCGGAATATAAGCCTCTATACCTTGTTTTTATAGTTTGTTCTGAAAGCTTAAAAATAGCGTCCCTACACAAAATAGCAATTGCTATATTTTGAGCATTATATTTCCCTATTAAAATGAGATGAAATTGTTGTTTCTCCAAACTTAAATTCTAAAAAGGAGATGTTTTTCTAACGAAATTTGGATATCTGCTGATGGATTTTTGGATAAAGAAAAGAACATTTATCAGAATATTCTTTTAATTTATTTTACCTGATTTTCATCATCTTGATTAAAAATATTCTTTTTATCAGCAATTAAATATTGATATAATTCACTTTTAGCCTCAACAACCCTTCAAGAGATAAAAATCCCTCCAAATGGGCTTTCCCAAAAATTCGTAATATAACCAAAATCAGGCTGAGCAATTTTTGCATAAAAACTCTATTTCTTTCAGGGTGGCTAGCTCCCATTTCTACAATTGCTATTTCAGTTTCAGGCATTAAAGATAATAAAGTAAGTGGTACTCTATATGGTTATTTAAGTTACCTTCTGTTTTTGAGTATTAAAAGATTGGTTTAAAACACTGAAAAATAAAGCTCTTTTGTAGTTGTCTTCCCATTACTTCCTGTAAGGGCAAAAATAAGAGTTCCCATCTATGAAAAGTAGCTAACTCTTGCAAAGTAGCTAAAACATTTTTCAACTAAAATAGTATTAGAAAGTTGATATTTAGGATTATCTATTACAATATATTTAGCTCCTTTTTCACTTGCTAACTGAGCAAATTCATTTCCATTAAAGTTATCACCACTTAAACAAAAGAAAAATTTTTTTCCTTCCACTTCTTTACGAGTATCTGTGGCTACCCTTTACATTCTTGAAATTTTTATAAATATCTTCTATGTTCATAACGATTAGGATATATAAATATAAAAAGACCCCAACAAAAGTTGAAGCCTTTTTCATCTATGAAAAATCTGTTTTTATCATTAAACTCCTCGTGCTGTTTTTATTTTTCTTAGCTTTTTGAACCTACACGGCTCATAGCACAACGGAAACCAATATAATCAGTTGCACTATATTGAGGTAAAGATCTTCTTTGAGCAGGGTCTAACCAATAAGCTCTATCTCTCCAAGATCCTCCTTTATAAACACGAGCTTCGTCATCAATAAGAGTGGTTCTATCATTAGACTTATCATATTCTCTGATAATTCCACCTTCACCATTATTAATAATCTTTTGATTTGGAGAATTGTACATTGAACGAGATATATTAGCTCTTTCACTTGCACTTCTCACTGCTCCAGCTGACTCTCCATCAGCCTCTAAAGTCATTTTTCATACTCTTTACTTGAAGCTCTATCCCCATCACGATAGTTTCTATTATCACTACGATTAAAGTTATAACGTAGATAAGTTTCTTTTTCATCAACAGGTACGGTTGCTAATTGTCCTGGTAAATTTCTTGCTATAAAACGTCCATTACTCAAAGTATCATAAGTTATTGACTGAGCATCTACAACAACCAATTTTCCATCTTCTCCTATTTTATTTTTGGTATAAACGTTTCCTCGATAGTAGTTGAAATCACTGATATCATCATCAATGATAGGACGATATACATCGGCTACCCATTCAGCAACGTTACCTGCCATTTCATACAAAACCAAAATCATTTTGGAGGATATGTTTTTACTTTTACAGTAATATCTCCTTGATCATCAGACCAACCGGCAACTCCACCATAATCTCCTTTGTTTTGTTTAAAGTTGGCTAACTGATTTCAATATCTCTTCTTTTTAGAAGAACGTGTATAACGACCACTCAAGGATATTTTTACGTCCTCTAACACTATTGTACTCACGTATTCCGCTAAGTGATTTAGCTGCATATTCCCATTCTGCTTCAGTAGGAAGTCTATATTCTGGTAATAATATACCACTTGTTTGTTTTGCATAAGTAGGGTTACCTTCTTTATCTACAGCTTTTTACCTGCAAATTCAGACACTTTTTCTTCCGTAAGAATTCTCAGGTGTATTTAAAGTAAGTATCTGTACTAAAAAGTACTTTCAGCATCTACTTGATAACGAGAATTTTTCTCTATATAACCTTCTCTCTCTAATATTCCTTCATTCACACGATTGGTACGCCATTGGCTAAACTGAACAGCTTGAACCCAATTGGCTCCCACAACAGGATAATCAGCGTAAGCTGGATGTCTAAGATAGTTTGAAACCATAGTTTCATTAGAACTAAGCTCACTACGCCACGACTAGAGTATCTGGAAGGACGCCTAAATAAATATTTTTATAATGCCCTTCTCTTTATCTTCTGGCGGAATACCTGTTTTGTCCAATCAAGAAATTCCATATACATCTTGTTGGTAACCTCTGTCTCATCCATATAAAAAGGACTGAATATGTTGAGCAGTTGGGGTATTGTTCCAGTCGTGCATTGGGTCATCTTTGTACTTTCCCCATTGTAAAGGTACCTCCTTCTACAAATACTAATCCAGGACCTGTTTCTTGATCTTTAAAATCGGTATTGTACTGAAAACCTCCCTCTTTGGAATTAATTTTTCCACCCTGTGGCACTCGAAGTATTTCTATCCGAGCCTTTTTCCCACAACCTACGATAAATGTAGCTACCAAAGCGGAAGCTAAAAGTGATTTTTAAAACTTCGTATATTCATTTTCTAAACAAAATTTTCCTTGCTCAATTTTTGGGTGGCAAGTTACTATATATATAATCGTAATTTATTTAATAATTTTGTTGATAACTTTTATTCAGAAAGTGTGTCAGAGCTTGTTTTTATTGGTGTTTGCTTTGCCTTTACTCCTGTTAATTTTACCATTTTTGTATGTAATTATTGAAAATATTTTTCTTGTTCTTCTGAAAATTGATCATCTTCATTATCTGAAGTAATAGAAATTAATTGAGCATATCGCCTAATTGTGTACTCTATTTTCATCTGACCAACGGAAAAATCTTCTGGTGAAAAAGATAAATAATAATTCAACTCTTGCTGATATTTATTGGCTACTTGTTTGAATAATTTTCGAGCTTTTTCAGTTTCTTTTTACCTTATAATATCCTTCAATAAAAGGTTCTATTGTGAAATAGTAGCCATAGCTATCAAGTGGGATATGTGTTACAGCAAGCTCTATGATGTCTTTTTGCTTTTTCAGTTTTTCTTCTGCGATAAGAGTTTCAGTTAAGCGGCTAAATTTCCTCGGAAAAACAATACTATTTCTACGAGTTTTTCAGGGTCGTGATAGATATTTGGATTATCCAATCGCGCCAATCCCAACTCATCACGATTTTTATACATTAAATCAGAATCAATTCGTCCCATATCATAAGGATTGTCCTTATCACAGGAGTATGAATTGGGACTAATTTATAAGTAAGCCCATCTAATTGTAAGTAATCTTTCATCCAAATATACTCATCGGCACTCATACTTCCTCCCAGAAATAAATAGGACGTTTCCAATCATTATTAGCAATGATATCTAACATTAGAAGTCTATTTTTACCAAATCCTGTTTTTAGGCAGAGTAATATCAATATAATCTACAATCTTATCAGCATCTTGTGGTTTTACCACTCCACTCTTCAATACATTTTCTTTATTTACAGGAATACGAACTTTATTAGTTGGATAAGTAGAAGTGTATATTTTTCTCCCTCTATTTCATAATCTATTTTTAGTTTTTAATATCTTCACTAGCAATCCATTGAATTAAATTTTTGATATTCCAAGTTTTATCTGTCAATTCATTATAATAAATAGCATCTCGAACTCCATAAGCATACTTATCGTGCGTAAGCTCAGATGGTATAGGCTCACTTGTATACGCCTTACGTTTCATTTGGTCTATATACCAATCTGTACCTAAAAAGAGAAGTATTTACAACACGCACATCTGTTCTATAGCCTTCAATTTCTTGCATATACCCAAAGTCCAAAAGTATCATTATCTCCAATAGAAAAATAATAGCTCCATTATCTTTAGAAACTGAATCTAAATAACTTTTAGCCAACGCCCTTGCTGTATATTTTGCCTGCTCGGCTATGGTCGTCCCAATTTTTGGAAAGCCATAAGAGTAGGAACACTCAGTAAACAGAATAAAGTAATTCCTAATGAAGTAATTTGAGTTTTTGTTTTTCTTTTAGCGCATCAAACAATGCGAAAAACTCCCATTCCTATCCAAATACAAAAAAAGTAAAGAAAGACCCTACCAAAGCATAATCTCTCTCACGAGGCTCAAAAGGTTTTTCATTAAGATAAACTTTTAGAGCTATACCTGTAAGAGAAATAACAACATCACTACCCACCACATTCGTCGGCTTTTACCAAAATGAAATACCATTCCTATAACACCCAATATTAATGGTAAGAAAAATAAGTATTTCTACCTCTGTTATTTTTGCGCATCAGCAGGTAAATTAGTTTGTGGAGCTCCTAATAAAAACGAATCAATAGGTGTGATACCTGAAATCCAATTTCCGTGATTATTAAACATTTTTACCTTGTTCATCATCTTGCCTACCTACAAAATTCCACATAAAAATATCTGAAATACATATATTTCACCTGATAAGTGAAAAATATTCCAAATTATCAAAGAAAGAAGGTTTTTCTATTTCTAAAATTTCTTTTATATTGAGACAGCAATCTTGCATATTGTTCTAAATTTATTTGTCCTTCTATCAATTGCATTTTTATATTTGTAGCTATTTTTGAGCCTCTGCAACATCTCTATACTCTTCTTTTTAGAGTAAAGCTGACAGGACGAGTAAGCATCATATAATTTGCTGCGTGGTCTCTACTCCACATACGAGGTAAAAACACCTTCTTGCTTTTGTATTTGGAGCAGGAATTGCATTTTTATAATGATTTACAATAATATATTTATTTGTTTTTATAATCTCTTTCATATTTTTGGTTTTTCATCAGTATATGGGTTTTTAGGGTTCAACCCCGCATACTGGTCTGTATACATTGGACCATAAAACAAATATGTCTTTTGATATTGTTCCAAATTATAATAAGCCAACAACAATCGAGCATCAGACGGGTCATTTTTCATTAATAATTGTTCCTGCATTTGCTCGAATAGGAAGCATTAACCAAGATGAAAAAAACCTACAAAAAAATAAACAATAAACAAAGAGTTGCCGTTTGCATAATAGGCTTTTTGTTTCTTTTTGCCAAGAAAAACATTCCTATAAAAAGCAACTAAAAAGCAATCCTGCAAAAATTGTCCCCGAATTAAATGGCATACCTAAGCTATTAACGAAAAATATCTCTAAATTTCCGAAAAAATGCTAATGTGTAAGGTAATATTAATTTAAATATTAATAATAATATGGTAATAGAAATAATATTTGCAAAAAATAAAATTCTTTACATTTTTCTTGTAGTTAGAATTAAAAATACATCATTCCAATTGCTGGAATTGTTAAAAAGAGCATAAAGTGCACCCCAAAAAGAAAGCCCTACGATAAGAGAAATCAACAAAAAGCCATTTATCTCCTCTGGGAGTATTTAAATTATCTGTCCATTTGAGTCCCAACCAAAAACATTACCGCCATAAAAAGCATAGCCATAGCATACACCTCTGCCTCAACAGCATTAAACCAGAAGCTATCAGAAAAAGTATAAGCCAAGCCTCCTACTACTCCACTTCCCAAAATAGCAATCATTTCTCCCTTTGAAAGCTCCTGTACATTTGGCTTTGCTACCTTTTTATAAGATTTACAATAATAAAATATAAAAAAATAAAATAGTGAAAGCACTCGAAAATACTGAAACATAATTCACAAAAGGGCTATTTTATCTGAAGAAGGTGCAAAAGTAGCAAAGAAAGCCCCTACCATTTGGAAAAAGGCGCCCCTGGTGGATGTCCCTACTTGTAACTTTGCCGATGTTGATATATACTCTCCACAGTCCCAGAAACTTACAGTAGGGTTCAACTGTAAGAATATAAGTTATTAAAGCAACTAAAAACACTCCAACCAACAATAAGGTTGTACTTATGAAATTCTTTTTGTGTAATCATTTTCTGTATTTCAAAATCAGAGCGAAGATACGAATATTCAGTTAATCGCCTAATAGTAACATATTTTGATTGATTTGCAAGTTTGACGTCGTACCTCACCGCAATAAAGCAATGGTCGTATTGTAATGGACACAGCAGATTTTATGTCTCTTATTCGTCTGAGTCCCTGTAGACCAACAATTTGGAGGTTTTCTGAATTGAGCGTTAATCATATTATTATAGTTTAAAGTTATTATTAGAAAAAGCAGTCGTAAAAGATTGCTTTTTTCACTAAAACTTTTCGAGAAAGAACTTATTTATTTTCATTTTATAAACTTAAAATTAATTTGGAGAAAAGGCTATCGAAAGATAGTCTATTCATTATTATTTGTTTTATTTTTATTAAAATATTTCAAATTTGCTAACCAATTAGAACATTATTATGAAAATAAGTCATTTATTTGAAGAGACTGCTTTATGGTATTGCAACTATCCTACCCCGTCTTTTTAAACCTGATTCTCACTCCTTTGCATACCAGTGCGAGAATTTATCAACAACTCAGTACAGGGATTACTAGGGTATTATTTATATGATAATGGAAATGTGTTACTTACTGGTATGAAACGGCTTTTCGTTTTATAAACAAAACTACGGATATTAACACGACGATACAAGCCATACAGCTTTTAAACTTCACTTTTTGTAACAACATTATATTACCTTGCTTTTTACTTTAGGCATCAAATTGCAGAATGGATAGGTTATGAGGTGCATTTTGTAGGGTTATGCAGTTAATATTTTAGCCTTAGATACCTTAGTAGCTATTCCTTTTGCTTGGTATAGGGGCTCGTGGAAATCTGTACACTATACTGTTATAAAAGTGAGTAATGTATTTTGATAAATTTATTTTTAAATTTATTCTTCTTCCTTTCTTTTACCTGATTTAGCATATCCTGAAATGTGGAATTGGCTTGTTATTGATGATAAAGTACATTATATTTTTATTTCTAACCTGATTGCTAGTCTATTAACATTATTGAGTTTAATTCCTTTTGTATGTATTGGTTTCGGATATAGCACTTTCTTTTCTGAAACAAATGTTTGCTTATGCTTTTCCTGTGTTAGTTGCTGGGGTAGCTTTTTCTATAAATGAAAGGTTTTGATAGGATTTTCATCAGAGCTTTATACCCTGTGGAAGAAGCAGATGAAGTAGTAGGAATGTATGCTGGTTGTTATAAACTTGAGTTTTTATGTCTCTTTTATTACAGCTTATAAACTTGAGTAGAACCATCAGTACTGCAACAGATAGATATGCTCCAGAAACATATGCCAAAGTTACTCAATACTTTACAATTTTGGTTCTTGATTTTGCTTTTGCAGGATCTTACACTCACGTTATCAAACATTTATTAGTTCCCAATCCTGCATACTGGGAGGCTTTAAATATTGCTACCTGTTATTCTACTTTCAAATTTTTGTTTAGGTATTTATCATAGTTTATCGGTATGGTATAAGGTTACTGACCGCACCCTGGTATGGGGCTTATATTTCAATCATTGGAGGAATTATAACTATTATCACCAACCTGATACTTATTCCTATAATGGGTTATTTTGCTCTGCGTTGGCTACACTTTTAGCTTACGGAAGTATGATGATTATTTCTTTTGGGTTGGGCAAAAATATCCTATTCCTTACAATTTGAAGAAAATATTGCTTACTTATTAACAATGTTTTCACTTACTTGTATCAATTTTTATATTTTTAGACTTAATAGTAGGTACTGTAATTCTTTTTATGGCAATGATATTTTGAACGAAGAAAGATTACTATTTATTTTGAGAACAAAAAGATAAAATTTATGATTCCTATAAAAATAATAAATAAAATCGACTCATTCCCTACCTTTTATGAAACCAAGCTGGCTGGAATGGATAAAAAGCTTTTATTCAGAAGAAATAATCCTTTAAACCCTTACAGCGTGTTTTGGTAAAAACAGGGCTTTTTATAGAACTTCCTGAAGGTTACGAAGCTCAAATACGCCCTCGTAGTGGTTTGGCTCTGAAATATGGTATAACAGTACTAAATGCTCCTGGAACTATTGATGCTGATTATAGAGGCGAAATAGGCGTTATCCTCATTAATTTATCTGATAATGAATATATTATAAAAACGGAGAACGTATAGCACAAATGATAATTTGTAAACACGAAAACTGCACCAATGGGAAGAAGTTACTATTCTCTCTGAAACAGAAAAGAGGTTCTGAGGTTTTGTAGCACAGGAAAATAATTGTAACATCATTTTGACAATTTTTATTGACTTTTGGGCCAATTTTTATTCATTTTTCTCTATAGTAAATATTATTATTTACCTGAATATAAATCTTTTAGAAAAACGACTAATTATCATGCACAAAAAGCACTTTTTCAGTGCTTTTTATTAAATAAAAATAGAAGTTTAAAATTACATAAAACTATTTTTATCCTCATTTACAAACGTACTACTTAATACTAGTAAAAACTCTTTCTTTTGAATTCAACTCATCTCATAAAAAGTCAGCGTTAAAAGAATACTTTTTCTTATTTTTCCATAAAGAAAACTTTATAATTGTCTTATTAAAATTTCCTTCTAGTTATACTTTATTTTAACAGCAATAACTATAGCTTTTTACCCATTTTAGCAGTATTCTATATTATTTTTCTCTTAAAAATTTATGAATTTATCATATCTATTTTTATTAACGAAAACGTATTAGCTTATTTTATGTAAATTTGTTCTATTAATTATAACATTATAGATGTATGAATAAGAAAGAAAATTTCTTTCTGATGCTTTCTTTACAATATTCAGTGGAATATTGTTCAGACTGAGGAAAAACTGGTAACAGGTAAAGTTACCGATGAGGATGACTAGGATTACCTGGTGTTAGTGTATTAGTCAAAGGTACGTCACGAGGTATTTTCACAGATTTTGACGTGGAAAATACCAAATCCAAAGCCAATACAGGCGAAGTACTTGTGTATAGTTCTGTTGGTTATTCCTCACAAGAGACTCTGGAGGAGGAAAAACATTATTATCAATGTTGTTCTAAAAGAACAAACACAACAACTTGAGAGGTAGTGTTACTGCCTTAGGTATTAAAAGAGAAGAAAAAGCGTTGAGTATTAATACCAACAAGTTAATTCTGAAGAATTAACAAAAGTAAAAGATGCTAACTTTATCAATGCCTTAAATGGTAAAAGTAGCTGGGGTTACTCATCAACCGAAGCTCATCAGGTATTGGAGGGCTTCCAAAAGTAATAATGAGAAAGGAAAAGTCTATTGAAAAAGTAACAATGCTCTTTATGTAGTTGATGGAGTTCCAATGCTCGCTAACTCGTTCTACAAGGAGAGGGTAAATATAATTCTGACGGATCTACAGCAAAAGTATTGCCGATATAAACCCCTGAAGACATTGAAAGTATGACAGTACTTACAGGAGCTTCTGCTGCTGCTCTTTATGGTTCTGCTGCTGCAAATGGTGCTTATTTTAATCACTACCAAAAAGGGAAAGAAGGTAAATTGAGTGTAGGTTTTTCTTCTGGCACAGAAATAGAAGTCCTTTTATTCTTCCTGAATTTCAAAACACCTATGGAAGTGATGGAGATGTTACTTCGAGGCAAAAACTTCCTGATGATGCAGAAAAATACAATGTTAGAGAGCTTCTTTCCAAACTTCATATACTCTAACAAATCCTCTCTATTTCTGGTGGTTCTGAAAAACCAAACTTATTTCTCTGCAGCTTCTACTAATGGTAGAGGTATTGTTCCTAATAATAATTATAATCGTTATAATTTCTCCATAAGAAATACTTCATTTACTTAATGACCGATTAAAAATAGATGTGTCTCGCAAGTTATATCATTCAAAACCATTTTGAATATGATAAACCAAGGAGAATATCTGAACCCTCTTGTAGGAGCTTACCTTTTACCAAGAGGCTACGGACTTTCTAGAGCAAAACACTTTGAAAGATACAGCCTAATAAACGTATTTACGAACAAGTTTTGGGAGATTTAGCTGAAGGACCTGATGGAACATTCTCTGGTAGTTTTCTAAAAGATTATTCTTTACAAAATCCTTATTGGGCGGCATATCGTAACTTACGAGAAATGAAGAGAGAAAGAAATATAATGTCATTAGGAGTTACTTATGATTTGAAAAATGGTCTGATACTGAAAAATGATATTTCAGGGCGTGTTCGTTCAGATAATGCTAACTTTACTCGATACAGACAAACATTATGCTTCTACTATGTCTACTTTTAAAAATGAGTCCAACAGGCTACTTTAGATTAGGACGTGGAGAACGCCAAACTTATATGGATGTTCTTACTAATATTACCAAATACTTCAAAATGGGATAATGTAGGTCGTTTCTCTCTTACTACGAATATTGGAGCATCTTTACAAGATATTCGTTATGACGATTCTTATTTTGGTGGTGGGCTTATGCCTTCTGAATTCCTAATGTCTTCAATTATTACCAAATAGAACCTGCAGGAAAAAGAGACTCATGGTTCTCAAACAGGATATATTGAACAAACTCAATCTATTTTGGTAGTGTTGAAGTTGGTTATAATAGCTGGTTATACCTCACTCTTACAGGAAGAAAGTGATTGGGCTTCACAACTCCATAACTCTCCACAATCATTTTTCTATCCATCTGTTGGGCTTACAGTGATTACAGATATGATATCTTCTGAAACAAAAGAGAAATGGAATCCTACGCTTTCATTTATGAAAGTTCGTTTAGCATTCAGTTCTGTAGGTTCTCCTTTCCAAAGAGGATTAACTCTCCTACATATAATTTTAATACTCAGAAAAATCTGAAACCAGTTTCTCATTTCAATAGGACAACTTTATCCTGAAAGAACAGACTCTTATGAAGTAGGTTTAGCTACTAAATGGTCTCAAAGGCAAACTAACTTTTTGATGCTACTATATACCAAACCAATACTTATAACCAAACTATTTCAGTTGAATCTTCTAGTACATCAGGGTATACAAGTTCTTATGCTCAAACAGGAGATGTACGTAACCGTGGTTATGAAATAGGATTGGGTTATAATGCTAATTTATCTGAAAAATAGGTTGGAATAGTTACTTTACTATTAGCTATAACCAAAATAGAATAATGAAACTAGAGAAAATGAAATGACCCTACCACAGGAAAAATATAAAATCTGATTATTTTAGAAAAAAGTAGACATGGAGGGTTTACTTATCTTCTTAGAACTGGAGGAACATTGGGAGATGTATATACCAAAATGATTTCAGACGTGATAGCAATGGAAACATTATGGTAAGACGCTAATGGAAATGTAAATATTGATGACTTTAAAAGACGTTTCTGAGTATAAAAATTAGGAAGTGTTTTTACCTGATTATAACTTAGGATGGAGAAACGACTTTCTATTGGAAATTTCAATATTGGTCAATGTTAACAGGACGTATTGGTGGGGTATGTTTCTATGACACAAGGGTGCATTAGATAACTTCGGAGTTTCTAAAGCCTCTGCGGATGCTCGTGATGCTGGTGGAGTATATAATAATGGAGTAAAAATCAATCCTCAAAACTACTATACTACATTAGGAAAAGCCTTAGCTCCTCAATATTATACTTATTCTGCTACAAACTTCCGTTTGCAAGAAGCCTATATCTTATAAATTACCTCGTAAATTTATCAATAACCAAAATGGATTTAACTTTTTCTGTTATAGGTCGTAATTTATTAATGATTTTATGCAAAAGCTCCATTTGACCCAGAAGCTGTTCTTCTCAACAGGAAACTATTCTCAAGGTTTAGATTATTTTTATGATGCCAAGTTTAGAAGTTTTTGGTATTAACGTTAAAGCTAATTTTTTAAACAAACAGAAATGAAAAATTTATTATCCCAATAATAGCATTATTACTTGGAACAAGTTGTACCAAGGATTTTGCTGAAATGAATAAAAGCGCTTATGGTATCACAGATAAAGAGTTACTAAAGAATACCATTAGAGGGAATGATCTTCTAGCTTTACAAAATTTAGTTGTTCCTCAACAAGAGAACTCTTTATCAAATGTGTTTTGACTTACCTGCTACTTCTTTGTGCGGATATGGAGCACAAGTTCAAAAATTTCAAGGAGATTATGCAGGCTACAACCCCAGAACAGGTTGGAGTGATTATATTTTTGATGATACTTATCCAAAAATATATCCTGTTTATTTCAACTTAAAAGAAAATACTCAGGCTGATATGAGCAAACTTCCTTTTGCTTGGGGAACTATACTTAGAGCCGCCATTACTCACTGGATAACAGATGTTTATGGACCTATCCCTTACTCTCAAATGGAAAAGAGGAAAACAACAAATCCATATGATAAACAAGAGTTTGTACATCAATCTTTGCAATGATTTGAAATCAGCTATTGAAACTCTAAAAAACCATTTCTGCTGATGAAAGACAATATCGTAACTATGATTTGGTTTTATGAAGGAGATATGACCAAATGGGTTAAATATGCTAATTCTCTTTTTATTAAGAAAGTGTCTATTAGAATGTCTGATGTAAATGAAGAAAAAGCAAAAGAATTTGCACAATATGCTATTAATAATGGAGTCATTACAAGCAATGCTGATAATGCAAAACTAAAAACACAGATAACCCTGTATTTAAAAGTTCATACTACTTGGGAGACTCTTGTGCTGGTGCAGATTTGGTGGAATATATGAATGCTTTTTCTGACCCTCGCCGTGCACAAATGCTTACCCTGTAGAAAGTAGAGGTACAAATGTATTTTTGGACTTCGTTCTGGTGTTTCTGATGCAAATATCTCTCAACCAGCTTTTTCAAATTATTCTAAACCAAATCTAAAAAGTAAATTCTGATATTTACTGGATTACTGTTTCGAAGTAGCTTTCCAAAAAGCTGAAGGTGCTCTTAAAGGTTGGAGTTTCATTTACAGAATCTGCTGAAGATTTGTATAAACAAGGTATAAAACTTTCTTTTGAACAATGGGAGCCTCTGGAGTTGATACTTACTTAACTAATACCAGTACTCGTGGTAATTTTGTAGATAGCAAACAAACTGCTTATAATACTTTTCTTCTCCTATTTCTGTTAATGGGCAGATGCTGGCAATGATAAAGAAAAACAATTGGCTAGAATATGTACCCAAAATGGATTGTTATGTACCCTTATGGAGCACAAGAAGCTTGGGCTGAATGGAAAGAACCGATACTCTAATCTAATGCCTATTATCAATAATAAAAAGTGGAGGTATCGTAGCTAACATAACCACGAAAAAACAGGAAAGATAAAGGTGCTATGCGAAGAGTCCCTTATTCAAGCAAAGAAACCACCCAAAAACCCTGTTAATAAAAACATTGCTATTGGCTACTTAGGTGGTGCAGACATGGCGCTACAGACCTTGGTGGGTAAAAATAATTTATAGATAAATAAAATTTGTCTTCATTATAAGTTTATGTATACATATTTGCATGTCTCTCCTTACCGCTACTGCGTAGTAAAGTGAGAGCCTATTGATGTTAGTGCTCCACAAAGAGAAATTGATACCCAAACTCTTACCCACAGAAATCGAACTTACAAAAATCGAAATATCACTATGGGTATGATGTATAATTGGACAAACGAAAGTAGGTAGCTTCTTAATGAATGTCCCTAGTAAAAGCTGGATGTTGTTGTCCTAAAGATAACTACAATAACATTTTCAGTACAAAAATGATTTTAAGCTGTACAACAGAGAAAAGCTACAAAAAGTACTTGTTAGGGTTAAGTTAGCTGATATTTCAAAGAATATGAAGACTCAAAAAGAAAAACAACTAGCTGAAAAACAAAAAGAAATGAAGCCAATAAATCTTTTCTAGTGCTGGAAAGAGCTGAAGAACTCAACAAAAGCTACCTTAGAAATTATAGCAACTCTATCTACTGCTGCCAAAGAAAAAGCATAACCAAACAAGCAGAAAATATTCTTCAAATTGCAAAAAATAATGGGATTTGATGGCATTAGTCTGATTCCTAATTCTAAACGATCCTTTTCTCTGAAGAAAATTTTAACACTATGCTTTAGCCAAGTTGTTAATAACAAAGAAATTTATTATAGTAATTGAAAATCCTTATGGAGACAGAACTTAAGTTCTGAAAAACAACCTATTGACGCTGCCAATTGGATGCTTTATTACATAATGAATTGTACAAAAAGTTTTTACTGACTTAGCAGCAAAATTCCCTAATAATAATATCTTCTACAGATTTTTCTGAAGAAACACTTCAAGATGGTTTTTCTGACAGTAAAAACTTCCAACCCTGATGGTAAAAACGGAAATATCCTAGAACTATTGGAACAATATACTGGACAGCTTCTAATAAAAAGGAGTTGCTCTGTACCATATCGAAAAAGATTATTTCAATTTTTCAGGAAAATATCCGTATAAAAACCTCTGAAGTATTATTCATAAATTACAAAGTAAACTAATTAAAATTATGAAAAACACATATCATATTCGGAATGCTCCTTGCTTTTGGGTGTAGCTTGCGCCCCTGAAGAAGAAGCACAAGGAGGTAACAATTTCGGTCAAATGGCTTCTTTTGTTGAGAAAAGATAACAAAGCGGTAAGTTTTACACTCCTATTAGCCTTAATCTTAGTACCGATGATATTGGACAAGAAAAAGAAATTGGTTATCAAATACAATTATTAAAAGAAAAATGACCAAAATGTAAAGATTTCTCTAGCTTTTAGATAATTCATTAGTAGAAAAATACAACTCTACTTATGGAAAGTCTTACTAAGTATTACCTAGAAGAATATATTTTATACCAATTTCTCAGAAATTACACCAGGAAATATATATTCTAATGTTGCAAAAGTCAAAATACAAGTATCCTCTAACCCAAAAGAGAATACATCTTATATGTTTGCACTAATATCACTTATAAGTAATAATAAGCATTTCACAAGATAACAAAACTCTATATGGTAGAATTGAGTTAGAAAAAGAAAGCATTAAGAAAACATTTGCCATCATCATGATCAATATTTTGAAATTGACAAAAATAATTCTAATGCAAGTGATATTGGTACCACATTTACTTTTAGAAGGACTTATCAATGTTCAAAAATCTAGAAGTGATGATGACCCTGGTAATGCTAAAATTTCTACCTTTATGGGTACAGAAGGCTACGTTACTTCGCTTTGGAGACCACGGGAACCTTCCCGATAGAATACAACCTAACGGACAAGGAACTGAGCTTCCTGTGAGCCTAAAACAGACAAATGGTATCACGTAGCTTTTGTTGTTGAAGGTAACAAAATGTTATGGTTATATTAATGGAGAAAAAGTAGGAGAATTCAATAAAGGAGGACGTTTAGGAGAGTTCTTCATCGGAAGAAGTTATAACGAAAAATCGTGAGTATTGTTGCTCGATTCAGCGAAATTCGCCTTTGGTCTGTTGCTCGTTCTGGTGCACAAATTAAAGAAAATATGATACAAAAGTTTCAGGTTCTACAACAGGGCTTTTGATATATTGGAAAATGAACGAGGTTAAAAACAATCAAATTCCAGATGCTTCTAACAATGAAAGACCTCTCATCTTGAAAAACAAAAAGATAAATCTCGTTTAGAAATCTCTATTTACGATGAAAATAGAAGTTAATATTGAAAATTAATTCTATGAAAACAAAATATTTCTATAGCAAGGTTACGTCCTTGTTCTTTTTAAGTTGCCAAAAAGAACAATTAGAACTCTCTCAGCCAAAAATAATACTTCTACATTCAATCAAAGTTCTATTTATAATAAAGAAAATCCTAATGAAGAAGTTACCTATTTATCCAGTGAAGCAATATACATATGTTGTAAAGCAGGAAAAGCTACAACAGAAGCAGGTGTTGTATCTCTAAACTCTTCTGCTATGGCTAAAACTGTAAAGGAATATAATAACTTCAAAGGAGTAACAGACTATACCCTTTTTACCTAGTGATAATTATTCTTTCTCTCGGAGATTCTTTTAACCATGAGTTACTGAAGCAGAAGCTAAATTAACTATCAAAAATTTATCTTCTTTTAAACTAAGGGAATTATTTTGCTCCACTAAAAATTAATGATGGAAAATAGTCAAGTTTTCCATATGGTTATAGTAAATAAAGATAGCGAACACCCTCCCTATTACTGAAACCTAAAAACCCTATGCCTCCTGCTACATATTCTAGTGCTAATCATGCAGAACCTATGAAAATGATTGCATATGTTGAAACTAATGATTGGGATATCCGTAATATGGGACAATTTATCTTAAAAATATAAAAACCCGTCTTTGATATTGTTATTCTTTTTCGCTCGAATATGAATTATAATGTACAAACAGGAAAAAGAACTCTTTCTTTAATGATAAATTAGAACCTATTGTAAATGACCCTAATAAATACATCAAACCTTTGAAAGACAGAGGAATAAAAGTTCTCGCTACTATTCTTCCTAATCACCAAGGTGTTGGATATTTTAACTTCCAAAACTATGAAGAAGCTCTAGAATTTGCTCGTGAATGTAAAGTTTGGGGCTGACAAATTAGGTCTTGATGGTTATGATATTGACGAAGAATATGCAGAATATTACAAGCTCCCTTCTAAAACCTTATACTGGTGAGCAATCTATTTTTCTGGTTTATGCGTTATGAAGGAAGTAATGCCCGACAAACTCTCACCCTTTATGATTTTGGACATAGCTTAGGAACTGATGCTGTTGATGAATTAGGTAAACACGTAGCTGATTATGTAGATTATAGCTAAACTACAATGAAAGACATAGGCTCTTATGCAGGTCTTCCTAATGAACGTTACGCTTCTTATTCTATTGAAGCTAACAGATATTGGTCTATGCTAAACACTAATTATAATGCAAACATATAACCTATCTAACTGTTATGGTGGATTAATGTTCTTGACATTAACGGTACTCAAATAAAAAGCGGACAGCTACAGATTTTGAGTAGAGCTACTAATTTATTCTACGGAGAAGATACAGTATTCTCAGGAAAATATCATAAAAGGTCCAAAAGACGGAAAATAATAATACTAAACTTCTAAAAATTACATCGTTAATTTTATAGTTAGGTTTATTAATGGAAAGGGAGAAGTAGTTTTTCTCCCTTTTTCTATTTTATAAAATTAATATAGCTTCTTTTAAAAATAATCATCATACAAATTGTAAGACTTTTCCTTTTATAGAATACAAAACGTTTTAGATTTTTAACATCTCTATTATCAAAAATTCTAAAACGTTTAATATTTTATATTTATATAAAGTATATTTTACTCTATCTCTATAAATAAATGATTCCAAAGGTTTTTATATTTATTTTTATACTTCCTTTATTATCTTTTTACTTGAAGTGTAGAATGACTTTCAAAAGTTTATCTTTAAGAGCATATTTTTCCTTCTAGCAATTGCCAATATTTAATCACATTTTCTAGAATTTGCAATTGAAATCAAAAACTTTTCTATTGAAGAAAAATTATTCACTATAATATATTTCTTACCGCCCTTCTCCCTCTTGTAAAAGCATATATTTTATCTTTTATAAAAGAGTATGCTTACGATTATAATGATGAATATCAATATATTTCCCTAACATCAATATTTAATCAATTTTATAATACTCTCTCATTCTTTTTGATTATTAGAGTTGTCTCCATCAAACTTACATTATTCATCCATTTCTGATGAGAAGAACTCCTATATAATCAAAAAGTAGATGTCGAAGAAGGACTGCCAAATCCTGCATTCTCGCACCTTCCTCACCAACCTCTTGTCCAAAATAAAATCATCGTTGGAGCATCAGATATTGTACAGAAAACCACCATTGCAGGGCAATGCTTTTTCTGGTTTTTCTGCAAATTCCTTTTTAGAACGATTCTTTTGTTCATCGTGGTTTTCAAAGAAAATGAAGCATATGCGAAATATCTTTCAAATCTTCCTGGACAGGGAGCTATTCCATCTGTTGAATGTCCTCAGTGTACATATGTCGTAATGTATCATGAGCTGTACTTTATCATCTGATAATCCATCTTACCTTTATGAATATAATCTCGATAAGCCTTCGGATTATGAAATCTCTACCAAGTAAAAAGATTTTGGATTTTTCATTTTATAAGCTGAATTCAAATAACTCCAAAAACTCGACAGGCACCATTTCTGCCATATCAAAAGACGAAATCCGTCTACTCCTTTTTCTAACCAAAATAAGCAGCTATTTCTTTTGAATCCTCAACCAAGTATTTGTACTTTTTATCTTTCCAGAACTGATAATGTTTTTCATAAGATTCATTTTCATATCCTTTGGTAATTAGAAATTCTTTTTCACCATCAGGAGAAATTCCATTTAATTTAACAGTTTCATACCAATCATCAAAGTTTGGTTGCGGACTTCTTGAGCCATTTCCTGTCCATTTGGCAGGATTTTCTTCAAAGTTTTCCATCAATCATTTATGTTTTCTTCCCCAAAGGCAAATAATTATATTTTCATACTTAGGGCAACACAAATGACTGATTAGAACGTAATAGAAATTATTATCCATCAAAAACTACTGTAGAATTATCTGTTTTGTCCATTTTGCACTCCTTTTGGTGCAGAAATACTTTCATATTTTTCGAGCGATATGGTTGGGTACTATATCATTATTACTTTTAAGCCGTTATTATGTGTTCTTTTTAATAAGTTGCTCGATACTCAGCAAGTCTATTCGCTGGATTAACCGCCAAATCAGGATTTACTATAATAATCTTTTACTGCATAAGGAGAGCCTGCACGCCCTTTGACTACTTCGGGGTCATCATCAGAGATACCTATATATTTATAATCTCCTACCAAAGCGTGATGCGGAACTCCTGTATACCAAATATGTGTAACTCCAAGTTTTTAATCTCTTACAAAGCTGTATCTGTATATCTTCAAATTTTCCTACTCCGTTTTGTTCTTTTTGTTCCCCAAGGAATGTTTTCGTTTCTTTATTTCGCAAAGACGCAAAATTTGATGAGACTACTTTTTCTGAGAAAACTTCTGAAAGTTGTTTCGTTACTTTTCATTCTTCCCAATAGGCTAACAATGACTAGCCTAAAGAAAAATACTCACAAAAAGAATATTCAGTTTATTCATAATAAAAATATTTATCATAGATACAAAGATACAAAATATTAGCTAATAATAAAAACATAAAGATATACATGTTACAACGTTTTTCGTGATATTTTTCCAAATCAATAAAAAGAATTAATTTAGTATAATGATAATCCAAAAATATCTATTCTGATGATTGTTTTATTAGCATTCCTTTCTTTTGCCTCTTTTGTTTTTGGGCAAAAATATAGAACCGCCCTTTTGGTGGAGTAATAGTGAAAACAAGCCAAATACAAGTGCTTTTATATGGAGAAAAATATAAGTAAATATGAGGTAAAAAGTGAACTTCCTATTGAAAATATTTCAAAAGTAGAAAATCCTAATTATCTTTTGTTGCTTTCTTTTCAATACAGAAGGGAAAAAAGAAGCAAAAATACTCCATCTCTTTATGGGAAAAGAAAAAGACAAACTATACTATATGAACTTAAGCTCGAAGAGCTGCAATTCTGCTGAACGAAAAGGTTTCGATGCTTCTGATATGATTTATTTATTAATGCTGACCGCTTTGCCAACGAAACCAGATAATGATTCCTCTCTAACCTAACTGAAAAAAGCCAACAGAAAAGAACCAATTTGTACGACACGGCGGAGATATACAGGTGCTATTAATAATTTGGGATTATGTTCAGTCTCTTGGTGCTACCATTTTGAGCACACCTATGTGCGAAGATAATGATGCTGCATACTCCTATCACCTATGCACAAAGTGATGTTTATCATTGATGCTCGTTATGGCACCAATGAAGATTATTGCAATCTATCAAAAGAACTCCACAAAAGAGATATGAAACTCATTAAGGATTATGTTACAAAACCACTGGGGTGCAGGCATTGGATAATCAAAAGACCTCCTATGTATGATTGGATGCATCAATTCCCAGTATGCACAAAGTTCATATCGAATGAGTACTCAAATGGATCCATACGCATCTGAATATGATAAAAATATTGTGAAAAAGGTTGGTTTTGTTACATCTATGCCGGTTGAATCAAGAAAATCGCTTTGTTTTACAACATCATTCAAAATGCTATCTGGTGGATAGAATATGCAGATTTAGACGGCTATCGTGTTGATACTTATTCATATAATGATAGGTATGTCAAATGGACAAACAAATAATGGAAGAATATCCAAACTTTAACATCGTTTGGGAAGTTTTGGCTGCGACACGCTCAAATTTCTATTGTGAGAGGATAGCCTATTGCTACTATGCGAAAACTACAATACCCACTTCGCCTAGTGTAATGGATTTTTACCCTACACGATGCTTTTGGAGAAGCTCTAAAAAGCTCAGCCTTCTTTCGGATAAAGGGAATGATTCAAATTTCATGAAATTTTGTTAATGATTTTTGTATAAAAATCCTCACAATTTATTAATTTTCGCCGGAAAACCACGATACGTCTCGAATTAATGAAATTTATCCAAACATTGAAGATTATCAAATCATAATGAGTATTCTCTCTACAATGCGTGGAATTCCTCAGCTTTATTATGGAAGTGAAAATAGAATGCGAGGCGATAAAAGCAAAGGCACATGCCCATTCGTGAAGATTTCCAGGGGCTGGAAAGAAGATAAACAAAATGCTCTTTTCTCCAAAATTACGAAATGCTGCAAAAGCATACTTTGACATTACAGCAAAAATTATTCAATTGGAGATCAGCCGTTATTCACTCAGGAAATTTATTACAATTCTTACCAATCAATGAAGTATATGTTTATTTCCGATATAATGAGAACAAAACTGTAATGGTTATTATCAATAACAAAGAAAAATCAAACTATTGATTTAGAAAGATTTTAAAGAATGCTATTCACATAAAATGCAAAGGGAAGATGTGATATCTGAAAAGAATTTTCTCTGATTCTTTTGAAATTCCATGCAAAACAGCATTTATTTTTAGAGTTATTATAAAAATAAAAACGCACCATAAATTTATGGTGCGTGTATATTTTCTTTATTACTTATAGCATCACCACCTTCTTTGGCTATTATAGAAAGAAAGTATTGGCATCTACTTTTTGTTTAGATATTTTATAAGCCTTTGGATTATTTTTATAATGAGCATTTTTGCATCAGCGTAAAATAGTGGCTTCATACTTTTTGTTTTTATTCTAAGAAATCTAATTTTAAGTGATGTATGTCCATTTCATTAGCTGTACACCTATATACCAATCATTAGAATTTTTGTCTTTTCGTGCTACAGTAATGTACCTACTGGTTCAACTTCGAGGTAAATACTTTTTGCCAATCAACAGGAACATCTTTTATAAATTGACATCTGCATATTTTTCATAATTTTTCAGGTAATCTGCAGCCATTTGCAAAAGGACTGTACATTGTAGATAAGCCTAATTGTTTTGCCAAGTAGAACGAGCATAGCTTTTTATTATCAGGATTTACATTCCAAATTTGGTTTTCAAAAATTCCAGGAGTATAATCCATGGGTCCCTCCTTGCAAACAGTAAAAAGGCAATACTGTGGTATGAAAAAGGTTTATTTCCACCAAATGATTCAAACTCTGTACCACGAAATGAGCGATTCATTTCCTATAAGATTAGGATAAGTTCTACAGCCCTGTTGGCCGAACGAGCTCGTGTGCATTAACCATTATGTTTAGCTTTGGCTTCTTCCTGCGTGTAAATAATGATTTACAGTCCATTGCCCATAGTGTATTCTCCTCGTGGTAAAAATATTACCTACATAACCACTTTTTACAGCATTATATCCATAATGGTTCATTAATTGATAAGCTCCATATGCCTTTCATAGTTACGAACTGAAGAAAGAGGTTTCGTGGTGCATCATTAATTTAACACCCTTAGAATGAGCATATTCATTAAGTGCTTTGATATCAAAATCTGGATATGGAGTTACAAAATCAAAAAGCATAGTCTTTCTGAAAAGCCAAAACTAATCTTCCCACCTGTATTCCAGCCTTCTACTAAAACTTGGTCAGCCGTGTTTTGCAGCAAAATCAATATATTTACTGACATTTTGATTTATTTGCTGCGTGTTTTCCATTAAGGTTTTAATTGAGAATAATCTACTTTATCTAACTGAATAGAAGGAAGTTCATCTGCTTATGCTTAAGTAGCTTTCCTGTTATCATTTCCCACAAACACCTACATATTTTACAGGTTTTATCCAGAAGTATCCTCATAAACACAAGGGTCATTTAGGTTCAAAAATCGATGAAGCTAATATTTTTCGAACATCGTCACTAACCATAATTGTACACCGCCAAGGGGTATGACAAAGCGCTTGCAAATGAGCTTTATTTTCCTTGTGCATCAGGAGTTAAGTGAGACTGAAATACTAAATTTGTTTTCATTAAGGTTCAAATGCATACAAGAATAATCTACAAAGCTGCCTCGTGAATATTAAGTGTACAGATTATCATCTGTTTTCATCATCAAAGAAGTTTGCACTCCTGTACGAGAAAAAGCGTTTGAGAAGCATTACCAGAAATAGCACCTTGGCTAAATAACCCAATTTGGAAAGGCGAGACTCTGTATAATCCTGCTACTTGTATCATAGTCTCCTGCTATCCACCAAGCGCTATGGTCTGCTGTCATAGCAAACTCTGTCCATTCTTCCTTCAACAATGGTAAAAGTGAGGTTAAATGCTGAGGGGATTCGACATCGAAACCAACACCATCATCATAAACACGAAAACGGATATTTAGTATTCTATCAGATGTTTTTGGTGAAGAAAGAAACTAAAAGCTCATTATAATGATTTCGTATCTTGCTTTCTTCTCCCCAAACAGGCTCCCAAGTTTGGTCAAAAGTATTTTTCAGTATTGAAAAATCAGAAATAAAATTGGTTGTATTTTTCAGTTCAAGACCTAAAACTTTCTTTTTATTACTTCTTTATTTTTATATGAAAACTTTGTAGTAAGGTTTTCCCTATTTCATTGAGCGCAAAAGTAAGTTTTCACATTCCCATCTGGAGAAGTTTGAGAATGTTGTGCAAAATGTTGTTCTAGCAAACAACAACATAAAAGAAAAGAATAGCATTTATAGTGAATGAATTGAAATTTTATAAAATAATTTATTGCAAATATAATAAATTATTTTTAACTTTCTTCTTATTTAAAAGAAAAAGCCACTCCGAAAAGAATGGCTTTATCATTTTATTATTTTCGATAGAATAAATACCAGCTTTTTAGATTGACTGTTATTTTATAAGTACTTCACCGCCATTGTATTTAAGGTTATTACTTATCTCCTTTTGGAGCGATAAAGCCTGTATTACCTTGGAAAGAAATATCTCCCCAATCTAATTTATCCCAAGATTTTTGCCCTAGAATTTGAATTCTGCTCCATCAGGCAATGCCATTGTATGTTCAAATACTCCCTCAGATACTTTTAGTCATCGTAATGATGCTATTCAAATCCCATTTATTCGTGATAGAACCTATTAGATATAAATTTTCATACTGATAACCTAAACTTGAAGGTATTACATTGAAGATTTTACCTCTTCTTTTAGCATTAATTTCTATTTTTATAAATACCTGTAGTACCAGAAAAATACCATATTTTTCAGCATCATTCCCGTCAGCTTTTTGTCAGATTAGAAGAAACTGTTTTAAAGTATTTATAATCCTGTTTTTACATTATCAGCATCCATACTATAGATTAGTTGGTCCTAATCTTTTTGACCTAAGAATCTGAAAGCTTCTCCATTTTTAAGATAAGTGTAATAGTACTAAGATTATCTATAAAAGTAATTGAGCTTTTTGATTCATTCCAACCCACATAGCTAGCATTTCCTACAAGGTAGAATGAAGGATATTCTATAATAGCTTTATATGGTGTAGCTTTATAGTTTTAGCTTCTGATGATGCAATAAGTAAACTTTTAGCTCTATCAAAGCTTTTACAGTAAAAGAGAGTGTATTGGCTATGTTCAATGGGCATTTTCAAACCATTACAAATAAGATTGAACTCCTCAACAGTAAATTCTTTTTAGGTTCTTTTACAAAATAGTTTTTGCATTCTCTCCATAATTAAAACTCAATTCGTAATCAAAAACTGTTTTTACTCCAACATCTGGGGATGTCCCAAGGAAATTGTAAAGAGCTTTATTGGCAGCATTGGCTTTGAGTAAAACTATCTCAAAGTTGCAAACTTCCGAATTAATAGTTCTTACGGTTTGAGTATCAATGGTACTTTTCTTTCTTTTTCACAACTTACAAACAAAGCCGTTGTTAGTAAGCTCATTAAATATGCTAATTTTTCATATTATTTATAGCTTGAGTTTTGTTCAATAACTCCTTTTGATGCTAAAATGATGTGGTAGGAGTGGGTATAAATTACGATACTCTGCAGTTCCTGTTCGTCTTTTACCCTCCTTTGAAAGGCCAAAGATATGAAGAAGATGTAAAATACCCATAACGAATAAGGTCTGTCGACGGAAACATTCTAATATAACTCTCTGATCTTTCATCTAAAAATATTTTCAGTAGTAAGACTTGTAAGTGAAGTAGCACCAGCACGAGAGCGTAAATCATTTACATATTGTAATGCCAATGCAGTACTTCCGCCGCCTCCACGAGTAACAGCCTCTGCATAGTTAAGATATATTTCAGCTAAAACGAATAAGAGGTAAATCTGTATCTACAATTTGTCCTGCTGGGTCTTTACTGCTTGCCCTTTTTAGTAATATTTTTAAACTTAGTAACAGCATAACCTTGTTCAAACTTAGATACATCCTCAATTTCATAAGTTTGCCCATTTGTATGGAACATTGCTCGTGCATCTATCCAAGAGGTAGGAGGTGTTCTGAACCATTAAATTTATTTACTAAGCTTTTTGTAGTTCTAAGACCTTCCCAAGCTCCTCCTTTTTAGTCCAAAGTCTTCTACTTTCATACTTCCTCCAATAGAAGCGTGAACTAAGAATGTTGTTCCTCCCCAAGTTTGAGAACGAAGACATCATAATTAAGAGTAAAAATATTCTCTTTTTGCGCACCATTTGTATCATTATCTGCTAAGAAAAGATGAGCATAATTGGTATGTAAAGTATATCCTGAATTGATTACTTTCTCAGAATAAGTTACACAATCTTGATAACGCTCTGTCCCTGTATATACTTTAGCATTAAGATACATACGAGAAAGTAAAGCCAAAGCTGCTACTCTATCTACACGACCATATTCATTAGTTCTTGGAGCTTTAAGAGTATTTTTCAATATCTTTTAGCTCTCTTTCAATAAATTCGAAAACTTGCTTGCGAGGAAAGAACGGTCTGTTGTTGTAAGAGAACTTTTTACTTCAGTAACAATAGGCGCATCTCCAAATAAATCCATTAAATAATAATATGAAAAAGCACGAATAAAACGAGCTTCAGCAATGTATACTTTTACATTTTCATCAGAACTTCCTTGATTATTTTCAATAAATGAATTGGCGTATGAAACAGTTTGTGCCAATCTGTAATACATCCCTTCAATTATTCTATTATCAGCATCCCAATTAAGGTTGTGAAAAATCAGGCACTCCTGGGTCTGTCCATCTTACAAAGAGCATTGTCTGTAGGCAATTCTTGCATATAGTATAATAAACGACTGAAGAAGAAAACCTTCATCTATCCCTGAAATATCTGGTGCATCTGTTGGTCCTTTTTGTCCTGTAAGAGCCAAAAGAACCATATACTTTCGCTAATACAGATATTGTTTTTGAAGGATCTTGTTCTACACTCTTTTGATTAATGCTATCTGGGTCAATAGTTGGGTCTTGGTCTAAGTCTTTAATACAACTTAGAAAGCCAAAGCTAATGCTAACCCCAAAACTTTTATTTGTTTATAATAATGCTTCATTTTTCTTTTTTTAAATTCTTCATAATTAAAGAATGTTAATACTTTTTTTATAGATTAGAAATTTACATTAATTCCTAATAAATAAGTTCTTAGGGCGAGGATATATGTTATTATCAATTCCTCCAAAAACTTCTGGGTCTAATCCATCATACTTGGTTACAATAAGCGGATTTTTGAACAGTTCCATAAATACGAACACCTATTTTTTTCTTTCGGGAAAGTATATCCTAAGGTAATATTATCTATTTTGAAGAAAGAACCATCTTTAAGATACATATCGCTTAATAAAGTATTACTTGTTTTGAGTTTGAAGCATAGTATCATAATAAGAACGAGGAGTGTTTCTCAAAAATACCATCAGAATATACACGGCTTAAAGCTGCATTTGCTGAAGATACGTTATTATAAACATAGTTACCGATACTTGCTCGAGTAGCAATATTCAAGTCCCAATTTTTATAATTTACATTGGTTGTAAAGCCCCATTGTAACAGGCGCATAAGGAGATTTTGCCCATATAACGGTCTGCTGCATCTATTACACCATCATTATTTCTATCTACATAAGCACCTTCTATTGGTTTTCCATTGGTATCATATGCTTGTTGATAAAAGATAGAATGTAAAAGGAGCATACCCTTCTTGGTGACGCTGAACTTGGTTTATCTACTCCTCCTGCAATACCTCCAACGTTTTGAATATTAGTCAAGCGAGTAATTTTATTTTTCATTGTAAGCGATATTATAGCTAACAGTCCATTTGAAATTATCTGTACGAACAGGAACTACATTAACCAAAAACTCTATACCTTTGTTTTCCATATCTCCAATATTACTTGCTATGCAGCTACCAAAATTGGTAAAAAGGAGCTAAATTACTATCAGAAATAAGGTCTTTAGTTATTTTTCGGTAAACATCAATACTACCAGATACTCTATTTTGCCAAAAACCATAATCAATACCTGCGTTAAGTGTATTTCCTACCTCCCAACGAAGATTTTTGTTAATTGCCTCTGGTCTTAGTAAAGAATAATATTGATTTCCGAACTGATAATGTGCAGCGTTATTAATACTATTCGTATAACGAGTAATGAAAAAGGTAATCTCCCAATCCGTTTACGTTACCTACCTCTCCATATCCTAAACGAAGTTTCAATTCATTAACTGTTTCATTATCTTTTAGGAAAGATTCATTTTTTTGTATTCCACGCTAATGCCACAGAAGGGAAATAGCCCCAACGGTCATTTGGATTCAATTTTGAAGAAGCATCAGCTCGGAATGTAGCTGTAAGCATATAACGATCATCAAAGCTATAGTTTGCTCTACCAAAGAAAGAAACTAAAACGCTTCGGCTTCTGTCATAAGTAGGTGTATATATATCACTTTTTCCTGTAAAATATTCTGTTTTTAGTATCATTCGTGAAGTCAAATTTTTGATAAGAATGCCCTGCCATAAAAAGAAATAGAGTGTTTTCCTAAGTCTTTGATATAGTTAGCATAGGCATCAAAAAGACTATTAATAGCTTTATTTCCGTAATAAATATTCACTCCATTAAACTCAGACGAAGGATCTGGCATTTGTGGGCTTGTTATATTTTTCTCCATCACTTTTTGTAGCATCAACACCTACGTTAATTGTAGCTGTAATATCTTTAAAGAATGGTAAGTATAGTCTAATTTTACGTTAGAAATCAAACGTTTAACTGTAGAAGTATCATCTTTCAAACGAAGCAAAAGCTAATGGGTTTTTAGGAGCTGTTGCGCTTTGTGTTCCATTGCTTGAAAAGCCAAGAACGATACCCACCATATTGAGTAGAGTTAGAATAAATAGTTTGTGTTGGATCATATTCTAATGCTGCTCCAATTGCATCTTTATTTGCGAATTTATTTTTACATAAGAACCTGAAACATTGAATTCTACTTTTAAAAGATTTATCCAAAAAAATACAGGTGTAAGAGATAATTTTGCTGTTCCTCGTTGGAAGTTATCTGTTTTCAAAATACCATCTGCATAAGTATGCCCCCAAAGATAAACGATATGGAATAGATTTTACATTTCAGATATTCCAACGTTTGTATTGGTAGTTGGTGCCAATTGATAAATTTGTTTTTGCCAATTCGTATTAGCTTCTCCTAAAAAGTGCTTTTTGAGTAGCAGTACCTGTTGTATTAACCAAGTTTCGGAATTCTTCTGCAGAAAGCAAATCTATATTTATAAACTTCTCCAACTGAAAGGCTTGAATTAACACTAATTTGTGTATCTTGGTTTGCTCTTCCTTTTTAGTTGTTATCATAAGTACACCATTGGCAGCTCTTGAACCATAGATAGCTGTAGATGAAGCATCTTTCAAGACTGTCATACTCTCAATATCTTCTGGATTGATGTCATTTAAAAACATTTCGAGAACCATCAATAGCTTTATCATTCATCGGAACTCCATCAATAACTACCAGAGGATCAGAATTTAACACCAAAGACCCTGTTCCACGCACACGAATATTTTTGCTTTTCACCAGGTGCTCCTCCTCCAGAGGTTATCTGTACACCAGCTACTTTTCCTTGTAGTAATTCTCCTGCTGAGAGGCTTTGCCCTTTTACCAAAATCTTTAGAAGTTACCAAATTCACAGAACCTGTAACGTCTTTTTTTCTTTGCCACCCCATAACCAATAACTACCACATCATCAAGCACTTGCGCATCTTCTTGTAAAGCAATGTTTATCACTTTTACTTGTTCCTACTTTTTATCTTGGGTTTGGTACCCAATAAAGCTGAACTCTAATATAGCTCCTTGTGAAGCTTTTTATTTCATAATTTCCATCCAAATCCGTTGCCGTTCCTTGTGAAGTTCCTTTTACAAGAATATTCACTCCTGGCAATGGTTCTTTTGGTTGTTCCATCAATTACCTTCCTTTTTATTACTTGAGCATTCATACCCAAAGATATAAAGGAAAGAATTAGTAACCCTAACCATTTTATGTTACTCATAATAAATTAAAATTTAGTTAAACAATAATAATTACTTTATTTCTTCTCGAATACAAAAATTAGAATTTTTATTAATTATCATTATGTAATACAATCAAAAACTACGAAAACGTTGTAATGTATATAACTTTTTAAAATCATTTTTCATAAAATAAAACTAAATTTTAAAAGAAAATCTTATTTTTATTTTTTTATATAAATAGTTATTGTATCTTTTGCCTCTATATTTTATTAGCTATGCTCAAGAATTACACTAAAACAAATTGCTAAAAGAACTAAATCTTTCTGTATCAACAGTGTCTAAATCTTTGAATGATAGCCCTGAAATTAGCAAAGAAACCAAAGAACTAATTAAAGCTTTTGCCGAAGCTCATAATTACAAACCCTAATACACTTGCTCTGCGCTTAAAAACAAGCGTAGTTATAACATTGGGGTTATCCTCCCTGAAATTGCTCACGACTTTTTCCACCGTAGTAAGTGGTATAGAATACATAGCTAATAAAAAGGGTATAACATCACAGTGTGTTTCACTAATGAGAAGCTCGAACGAGAAATAAATGATATGGAAATGCTTATCGATACTCATATTGATGGACTGATTATTGCCATATCAAAAGAAACTCAATTAAAACAAAGCTTTCAACACTTACGAGAGCTATCAACCAAGATATTCCGTTAGTTATGTTTTGATAGAGTAGTTGATAGTATTCGTTGTGATCAAGTTATCATTGATGATGCTATGGCTACTCACAACGCTACAAATTATTTGATAGAAACAGGCTGTCATAATATTGCTCTCTTTACAATTCCAGATTATATAAGCGTAGGGAGCTCTCCGAACACAAGGGTATAAAAATGCCTTATCCGACGCGGGTTTGCCTATTCGAGAAAACTTAATTCTGGCGGTTGAAGATATTCATTCTGATGAACTTATTGTTGATTTTTTTGAAAATCAACAATTTGATCTTATTTTGTGTTCTAATGAATTCCTTGCTCTTTCTGCAATCAGGCAAGCCCATAACCGAAATATAAAAAAATTCCTAAAGAACTTTCTATCATTGGTTTTGCAGATGGCTTTTTAGCTCAAAAATGCTTATCCTAAACTTACAGCTATCAATCAACATCCTTTTGAAATAGGGAAAAACCGCAACTAAAATGCTTATAAAAAGCATAGAAAAATGCGATAAAAATAAAAATTTCGAACAGAAATTATAAAAAACAGAACTTATTTTAAGAGAAACAACTAAAAACATATAAATAAAAACAAAAAAATATTTGGTTATAAATAAAAAAATTATTCTATTTTTGCCTCACAAAAACTTTATTCTTCTCAAAATAATATAAGTTTTTGACATACAATTTTAACTTCTTTTGCTTATTCTTAAGAGCAAAAGTATTTTTATTTTCTTTATCCAAAAACTTATATCCCACAAAAATTATAATTTAATCCTTCTGAATATTTTTTTATAAAAGTATTAATTTTTAATTGAATAACAAAAATTAATATTTTTATAAGATAATATATTCTATAAATTAAGGAACTAATGGAAAAAAGAAATTTAAGTTTTTTTGGCAAATCTGGAATATCAATTTCGGCTTCTTTGGGAGTGCAAATTGCTTATGCTTTACAGAATGCCAATAATAGTCGTATTTTGCTACTTTGGGTGCAGACCCTCATAATTTTGAGTTATTTCTGGATTCTTCCTCCACTTATGGGGCTACTTATTCAACCTATTGTAGGTGTAGCTAGTGACCATACTTGGACACGTTTTGGGCGAAGAATACCTTACCTTTTTATAGGAGCTATTATTTCTGTGATTGTTATGGCTCTTTTGCCTAATGCTGGAAGTTTTAATCTTTCAATAGCTAACGCTATGATTTTGGACTTATAGCTCTAATGTTATTGGATACTGCTATCAATGTAGCTATGCAACCTTTCAAAAATGATGGTAGGAGATATGGTTAATGAAAAAAACATTAGCCTATTCTATACAAAGTTTTGTTTTGTAATGCAGGGAATTTTATGGGTTTTCTATTTCCTATCATATTCACTTGGATAGGTATTAGCAACACTGCCAAAGATGGAGTTGTTCCAGACTCTGTTATTTATTCATTCTATGTAGGCGCTATTATTCTTATACTTTGTGTTCTTTACACAATTTTTAATGTAAAAGAAATGCCTCCGAAAGAATATGCAACCTTCCACAATATTAACCAAGAGGAAAAACAACTTCTAATTTATTTGTATTACTAAAAATGCTCCAAAAGTTTTTGGTCTGTTGGGTTAGTTCAGTTTTTGCTGGGCAGCTTTCGTTTATATGTGGACTTATACTAATGCAGCAATAGCAGATACAGTATGGAATACTACCGACCCAAAAATCTGAAGATTATCAAAACGCTGGTAACTGGGTGAGGTGTGCTATTCGCCGTTCAATCAGTAGGTTCTATAATTTGGGCTATTGTTTTGCCTTTTTCAAAAACCAATAAAAATGGCTTATTTTATAAGTTTATTACTTGGAGGTTTAGGTTTTTGTCTCTACTTTATTTATTACAGACCCTTATTTACTTTTTGTATCTTATATTCTTATAGGCTGTGCTTGGGCTGCTATTTTAGCTTTGCCTTTTACTATTTTAACAAATGCTTTACAAGGAAGCAATATGGGTGCTTATTTAGGGATTATTTAACGGTACTATCTGTATTCCTCAAATTATTGCCGCCGTTTTAGGGAGGATTTTTCTTAAGAATACTAGGCGGAAGTCCTATTACTATGTTGGTTTTAGCTGGAGTTTTTCCTTTTTTTATAGGAGCTTTTTGTGTATTCATAATAAAAGAAAAGAAAAATTAAAATTACAACTAAAAACACAACACTTATTATTAGTATTATCATTTAATAAAAATTAAAAAAATGAAAGGTTATATATTTGATTTAGATGGAGTTATTGTAGATACAGCTAAATATCATTTTTATCTTGGATAGGAAATGAATTTGGCTTTGAGCTTACACACGAACTTAATGAACAACTAAAAAGGAGTAAGCCGTACAGACTCTCTCAAAAATTCTTAATTGGGCAGGGAGTAAGTGTTTCTGCTGGAAAAATTCGAAGAATTAGCTACCCGAAAAATGCTGACTATCTATTATATGTAGAAAAAAATGGAAGAAAAATGAGGTACTGCCAGGAGTTAAATCTTTTATTGAAAAAAGGCTAAAAAGAAAATATAAAAATTGCATTAGGATCTGCAAGCAAAAATGCAGCCTTTATTTTAGAAAAAAATAGGTCTTATTTCCTACTTTGATGCTATCATTGATGGTAATGACGTTTCTAAGGCAAAAGCCCGATCCTGAGGTTTTTATTTTAGCTGCTCAAAAATTAGGAATTCCTAATGAAAACTGTGTGGTTTTGAAGATGCAGAAGCAGGAATACAAGCCGCAAAATCAGCAGGAATGAAAGCTATTGGCATAGGTAGTCCTGATATTTTAAAAACAAGCTGACAGCGTTTTTCTGATTTTTACAAGTTAACAAATATTTTTTTTAAAAATAAAAATAATGAATCAAAAATTATATCATTCCAGATGCTTGGTGTATTATTGAAGAAGGATTCGATAAAGACCGAGTTATGCAATCTGAAAGCTTATTTAGCTTTAGGAAATGGAGCTATGGAGGCAACGTACTACTTTTGAAGAAAAAAATATTCTGGTAAAAACCTTCCAAGGCAGCTATATTGGAGGTGTATATTACCCTGATAAAACAAAAGTGGGCTGGTGGAAAAATGGATATCCTGAGTATTTTTGCTAAAGTTTTTAAACGCTCCTAGTTGGATAGGTATTAACGTATCTATCAACAATGAAATTCTTGACTTAAACACTTGCAAAGTTCGTGATTTTAAAAGAATTTTAAATATGAAAAGAAGGCGTATATTCACGCTCTTTTGTTGCTACTCTTCAAAACAGGATAGAAATAAAAGTAGAAGCAACTCGCTTTCTTTCAATGAAATATGATGAAGTAGGAGCTATTCGTTATGATGTTACTCCACTAAACCAAGAGGCTACTATAACGTTTGAGTCATATCTTGATAGTTCTATTGAAAATCACGATACAAACTGGGAAGAAAAATTTTTGGGAAACTCTAAATGTACAACACACTGAAAAAAGAAGGATTTATAGTTGCTCAAACAAAAAGACAGCTTTCCAAGTTTGTACTTTTATGAGTAATCAATTACTTGTTTCTAACAAAAATATTGATATTCAAGACATTAATAAACAAGAAAACTATATTAGTTTTACCTTTTCTTCTTCTGTAAATAAAAATGAAAACTGCTCGTTTTGAAAAAAATTTTGCAGGATATGTAACTTCATTCAATCATCCAAAAGAACAATTAGTTGAAGAAGCTCAGAATACATTAAGTAAAAATTATTCCATTAGGTTTTGACGCTCTCTTACTTTCAACAAAAACAGATTGGGCTGAAATTTGGAAAAATGGCAGATATTTCGATTGATGGAGATATAAAAAGCACAACAAGCTATTCGTTTTAATATTTTCCAACTAAATCAAACCTATTCAGGTAAAGACCCTCGTTTAAATATTGGTCCAAAAGGCTTTACTGGTGAAAAATATGGAGGAAGTACTTACTGGGATACTGAAGCCTATTGCTTACCTTTTTATATGGTGACAAAAATGCAGAAGTAGCCAGAAATCTCCTAAAATATCGTTATAATCAATTAGATAAAAGCTATTGAAAATGCACAGAAATTAGGCTTTTCTAACGGAGCTGCTCTTTATCCAATGGTTACTATGAATGGAGAAGAATGCCATAATGAATGGGAAATTACTTTTGAAGAAATCCATAGAAATGGAGCTATTGCTTTTGCTATTTACAACTATTCTAGATATACAAATGATTTCTCATACATCTCAGAAATGGGAATAGAAGTTCTTATAGGAATAGCAAGATTTTGGCAACAAAGAGCCTCTTTCTCTACGGATAAGCAACAATATGTAATTCTCGGAGTAACAGGACCTAACGAATACGAAAAACAATGTAAATAATAATTTCTACACCAATTATATAGCTAAATGGTGTATTGATTATACCAAAGAATGTCTATCAAGAATTGAAAATGAAAATCCAGCTCATTACGCTGAAATTCTTAAAAAACTCAATTATCTGAAAAATGAATTAGGTAAATGGACTAAAGTTGCTGAGAATATGTATTTACCTTATTCTGAAGAACATAAAGTTTATTTTACAACAAGATGGATTTTTTTAGATAAAGACCTAAAAACAGTTGCAGAACTAGATAAAAAGAACGACCTATAAACCAACACTGGTCTTGGGACAGAATTTTGCGTTCGCCATACATTAAACAAGCAGATACTTTACAAGGTTTTTACTTTTTGAAGAACATTTCTCAAAAGAACAACTAGAAAGACATTTTGATTTTTTTATGAGCCTTTTACCGTTCACGAATCTTCTCTTTCTCCTTGTGTTCATAGTATTTTAGCTGCTTCTCTTGGCAGAATGGAGCAAGCATACACTTTCTATCTTAGAACTTCTCGTTTAGACTTAGACGATTATAACAAAGAAGTACACGAAGGATTACATATTACCTCTATGGCGGGTACTTGGATGAGTATTGTTGAAGGCTTTGGCGGACTAAGAATAAAAATGGGCAATTGCATTTTCGCGCCGCAAATACCTACTCAATGGAAAGAATATTCATTTAAAAGTTAATTTCAGAGGTTATATTCTTACTGTTTCTGTTTCTCATACAGGCACTCGTTTCGAAATTGACCACGGAAGTTTAGAAATTATAGTTAATGATAAATCTTTATTAGTAAGTTAAAAATCTTTCCTAAAATTTTTAATTAAACTAATAAGCAAAGGCACGAATAATTGTTCGTGTCTTTTTATTCTCAAAAATAAAATTTTACTTTTCAATACTTTCATTCAAAAAAATAAATCTGAAAAAAATATGGATATTTCACAATTATTCGCTAATTTTGTGCTTCATTTTTATTTTAAAATCATAGTTTATGGAACAATTAAAACCTGTGCGCTCAGCATTGATTTCTGTATTTAACAAAGACGGATTAGAACCCTATTATCCGAAAAATCAATGAATTAGGAATCACTATTTATTCCACTGGCGGAACCGAAAATTTCATTAAAAGTCTTGGAATCAACGTTGTCCCTGTGGAAAACATTACTGAATATCCTTCCATTTTTGGGAGGACGAGTAAAAACCCTTCACCCCTAAAAATATTTGGAGGAATCCTAAATAGAGAAAAACAATGACACAGACAAAAATGGAAAATGGAAAAATTCCAAATTCCTCAAATTGATTTTAGTTATTGTAGATTTATATCCTTTTTGAAAAACTCTTCAAAGTGGAGCTTCTGACCAAGATATTATCGAAAAATTGACATCGAGGCATTTCTCTTATCCGTGCTGCGCAAAAAACTTCGAAGATGTTTTTATGCGTTTCTTCTATGAATGATTACTCGAATTATTAGACATCCTTACTGAGCAAAAACGGAAAAACAACACTTCAACAAAGAAAAAAAGATTTTGCAACAAAAAGCATTTTTAACCTCTTCTCACTACGATACAGCTATTTTTAATTATTTCAACGAAAATGAAGGCTTAGACAACCTAAAAATAAGCGAAAACAACCATATTTCTCTCCGTTATGGGGAAAAATCCTCATCAAAAAGGCTCTTTTCTTTGGTAATTTTGATGATATTTTTATCAAATTAGCTGGAAAAGAACTCTCTTATAACAACCTTTTTAGATGTTGATGCTGCTGTAAGTTTAATGAATGAATTTACTAATGATCAACCTACATTTGCTATCTTAAAACATAATAATGCGTGTGGAGTAGCCACTCGTCCTACTATAAAAAGAAGCCTATGAAACTGCACTAGCTTGTGACCCTGTTTCTGCTTTTGGAGGAATTCTGATAGCTAATAGAGAAATTGATAGTCCAACTGCGGAACTTATTAATTCTTTATTCTTTTGAAGTAATTATAGCACCTTCTTATGAAGAAAAATGCACTCACAATTCTAAAAAACATAGAATTATTTTAATACAAAAAGAAGCTAAATTACCTCAAAAATCTATAAGAACGTGTCTTAATGGCTATTTAGTACAAGATAAAGACTTAAAAACTGACGAAATTTCTGATATTACATATGTAACAACAGAAAAAAACCTTCTGAATCTGCATTAGAAGACTTGCTTTTTGCTTCAAAAATATGTAAACATACTAAATCTAATACTATTGTTTTAGCTAAAACAAACAACTTCTTGCTTCTGGTACAGGACAAACTAGCCGAGTAGATGCCCTTCAAACAAGCTGATTGAAAAGCAAAAAGAATTCAATTTCTCTTTAAAAAATGCAGTAATGGCGAGTGATGCGTTTTTCCCTTTCCCTGATTGTGTAGAAATTGCTAATAATGAAGGCATTACAGACGTTATCCAACCTGGAGGCTCTATTAAAGATGAATTAAGTATTGAGTATTGTAATACCCATAAAATGGCTATGGTATTTATAGCATTCGACACTTTTAAACATTAATTTATTAATTTTTCCTATTTCTTTCCCAAATTTATATGTAATTTTGCATTGTTAAATTAAAAATTATACAAAAATGAGAAGATTAACAAAAATGATGCTATTAGTAGCAACTGTATTTATGGTAAATTTTGCTTCTGCACAAGAAGATAAAATGATTTTCTTTTACACAATTACCTGCAAAAAGCTCAAGAGTTTGTAAAAAGCCATTTTTGCTAATATAGAAGTAACTTCTGTTTGGAAAAGATACGGAATTTCTTAGAGTGAAGACTATACTGTTGTTTCTAGATAATGGAACAGAAATAGAGTTTTACTCTAATGGAGAATGGAAAGAAATAAAAATCTCGTGGGAACGAAATCCCTACTAAAATTATTCCTACTGAAATAGCTCAATACTTACAGAAAAAATATAACAATATGCCTATTAAGGAAATCAAAAAGAAAAGAACTGGCTATGAAGTTGAGCTTTCAACGGATTGGATTTGGAATTTAACTCAAAGGGAAATTCCTTCTGCATAGATGATTAATACAAATCTTATAACTCTAAAAAAACTACTATTTTCATATGAAAATAGTAGTTTTTCTATTTTTAACTATTATAAAAACAAAAATATCGATAAATAAGTAAAATATGTTTTACTTTTTGCATTTATATTATTTAAGAAACTAAAAATGTTTAAAAATCACTCTTTTTATGTTTTTTTGAGCCTCTCTTTATGGAGTAACGCTCAAACAGATACTTCTGGACGAACACTATACCGTGCAGAACATACAAAATCTACAGAATTAGACCACACCAAACCCGTGTAAGTTTTTAATTTAGAACTCTATGGAGAAGAGTGGCTCACTGCATCTCCTTATTTTTACCCATCAGATTCTATTATTTTTAGATGCAAAATCAATGCTTATTCATTCAGTTAAAAATGATAGAAAAAGGTAAAAGAAACCCCTTTAAAATACAATTATAAAAATAATCTTTTAAAAATTAATTTAGGAAAAAACCTTCAATAAAGGAGAAAAAATATACCATTTATATAAAAATATACTGCACAACCTGAAAAATATTGAAAAAGGAAGCAAAGCCATCTCTGATGCCAAAGGATTGTATTTTGTAAATCCAACAGGGAGAAGAGCCTAATGTTCCTACACAAATATGGACTCAAGCGAAACAGAATCTTCTTCGTGCTGGTTCCCTACTATTGATAAAACCCAATCAAAAACACACAAGAAATATATATCACTGTACCTGAAACATTTTTGTAACATTATCCAATGGTATTCTAAAAATCTTCACAAAAAGAAAAATCAGGACAAAGAACCGACTATTGGGTAATGGATAAAAACACGCACCATACCTTTTTCTTTCTTGGCGCAGGAGAATATTCTATGATAAAAGACACTCCTTGGAGAGGAAAAGTACCTATTGACTATTATGTAGAAAAAGAATATGCAAATGTAGCAAAAACAAATTTTTGGGAAAAACCTCAGAAATGATGGAATATTTCTCTAAACTATTAAACTACGACTATCCGTGGCAAAAATATGCTCAAATCACAGCAAGAAACTATGTAAGTGGTGCTATGGAAAATACTACCGCTGTAATACACGGAGAAAAGTGCACAACAAACCGCTGAACAACTTGCAGATGAAAACACTTGGGAATCCGTTATTGCTCACGAACTTTTCCATCATTGGTTTGGAGATTTGGTTACTGCTGAGAGTTGGGCAAACCTTACCGTGAATGAATCTTTTGCTAACTATTCAGAAGCATTATGGTTCTGGCATAAATATGGACAAGATGCTGGTGATTATCATCTATCACAAGATGTAGGAGAGTATAAACATAGTAATTCTTTCAGAAAACACTTAGTTCGCTTCAACTATAATGACCGTGAAGAAATGTTTGACAGAGTTTCTTATAACAAAGGAGGAGCTATCTTACATATGCTTCGTGATTATTTAGAGATGAGCCTTTTTTCCAAGGGATTTCATTATACCTAAAAGAAAATGAATTTGGAACTGGTGAAGCTCATAAAATACGTATTGCATTAGAAAAATTAGTGGAAAAAGACCTTAATTGGTTCTTCAACCAATGGTATTATAACTATGGACATATTATTATGACACCAAAAGTAAGCTATGACACTACTAAAAACAAGCTATTGTAAAAATAATACAAAGTGATTCTTTACAATTCCAATTTCTCTCGAAATTGACCTTTATGCAGCAGGAAAATACCAAAGAAAACGTGTTTGGGTAGATGCTAAAACAGAAAATACATTTCTTTTTCCCTTTAGAAACGAAATATAACTTAGTAAATATTGGACCCAAGAGGTGTATTACTTGCTGATGAAAACGAATATAAAAATGCTGAAGAATATCTTTTCCAATACAAAAATGCAAAAGACTTCAAAAGTAGAAACCAAGCTATTAGCTATGCCATAAAAACAGAAAAAAATATTGACATTCTAAAACTTGCAGCTGAATGATCCTTTTTCAGACTAAGAGTAAAAAGCTCTTGAAAATTTAGACCAAGAAAGTTTAGAGTCTGCTTACCTATCGTAGAAAAACTTGCTTCATCTGACCCTGAAAATTTGGTTCGAGGTGCAGCAACAACTTTACTTTCTTACCTTTATTGACCCTAAATATAAACCTATTTTTGAAAAAGGAATGAATTCTGGGTCTAATTCTGTTAAAATAGCTTCTATAATAGGGCTTCTTGCATACGATCCTAGTAAAGTTACTGATTATATTGATAAAATAGACCTTAATCAACTGAATTTTCGACCAGATTTCTCTTTTTTACCATATATTATACATACAAAAATGAGAAATATCTGAAAACCATTGTACAGTTTGTTACTTTTTACCCATTTATGCAAAACCAAAATGAAAAAGATTTCCTAAAAAGGATATATTTGGTTAATGAAACAGACAATACCAAGTTAGTACAGAAAGCCATTCCTGTTTTTGAGCAAATTAATGAATATTTTAGTAAAACCGGAGAATAAAGAAGCATTTAAAGAAATGATTCAAGAAGGAATTTCAATAAAAGAGAAGCTTTATAAACAAAAACCGAATTCAAATTCTTTAAAAAGAACAAAATAAAACTTCTAAAAGAATTAAATTTTTAATATAAAACAGAATACTTTTTATATTTTTATACTTTGGTAAGGTCTCATTGCTTTTACCAAAGTATTTTTAATAATTATACAATAAAATGGATACTATTTTACATTATTTTTTCCTGAAATTTCTTCTACTCAGAGAGAACAATTTCTTAAAGCAATGACTTTATACAAAGAATGGAATGAAAAATAAATGTTATTTCAAGAAAAGATATAGAACAGATTGAAATAAGGCATTTTTACATTCATTAGGCATTGCAAAGTACAAACCTTTCTTCCTAATTCCAAAATACTTGATGTGGGACAGGAGGAGGCTTCCAGGGGTGCCTTTGGCTATACTATTCCCTGAATCTCAGTTCTATTTGGTGGATTCCATAGGAAAAAGATAAAAAGTAGTACAAGAAATAGCAAAAAGAAATAGGTTTAACAAACATAAAAAGCAGAACAATGCCGTGCAGAAACCATATCTTCACAGTTTGATTTTATTGTTAGCCGTGCAGTAACACAAATGCCAGAGTTTGTAAACTGGGTAAAAGGAAAAATAAAGAAAAATCAGAACTATCAACTTCAAAATGGCATCTTATATCTGAAAGGAGAGATTTATCAGAAGAATTAAAGCCCTTTACAAACATTACAGAGTATCATTTATCTGATTATTTTCAAGAAGATTTTTGAAACAAAAAGTAATTCATTTACCAATGTAAATTCTTATTTTTAGTATGATTTAAGTTAGAATAAAATTTCTATTTCCTCTATAAAATCAATTAATAAATGCTTTTCTATGAAAAAGGATTGAATATGATATTCAATCCTTTTTAATTATCGTATTATAACGGATATATCTACTCTTCGAGCTTTTTCTATATCTACCGAATCATCTATTCCTCTAAAAAGCGGTAAGTATTCGTTGTAATGCTATTCCTTGCTTTTGAAGTAAGCGAGCCACACTCTCTGAACGCCTCATTGACAATTGGTTATTGTATTCTGATGACCCCACATTACTTGCATACCCTTCTAATAGAATCGGATAACTCTGGATTTTTCACGAGACATTGTTACTATTTTGGTCAATAGCTACTGTATCGTGAGGTAATGGGTTATATGAATTATTTGCAAAAGTAAATAGGCGTCTTTTTATGTCCATATTTGGCTAATAAATCTTCTAATGTACGTCTTCTTTCTTCAGAAATAACCATATTACCATTATTATACTCAGGTACTCTTACGCTTTGTACTGGAATTACAGTTTCTGTATGGCTTTTGTACATTATTATGGCTCGCTTGTTTCTTGAAACTAACAAAAATGAGAGTCTATACTCTGTTGCATTTTGTTAAGTTTATCCTTATTATTCAATGTAGCCAAAGGGAACAATAGCTGCTGCTAATAATTTTTGCTGATTACTTAAATCATTTTATTGATTTGAGACATCGCATTTAACTGCTTTTTGCAACAAAAATATCCTTATTAGGAGTGTTATTAGCTATATACTTTACCGTATCTGTTAGATGAATAACTGAAACACTATCTTTTTCATCATATAAGCCAATAGAATATCCATTTTTCTATTTAGTTGCTCTACGTCTGTATGTGTTGAGTCTGTATCTTGAGCTAAATAGTAAAAGTTTTTCACTTCATTGGACTTATATATATCCGAAAATAGCCTCTTTTTGTTGAGATTTATACAAATTAGCGAGTTTTTCTGTTCTTATTTTTCTCAATTTAGCTTCTGCCACTTTTCTGCAAGAGTAATTGTAGTTCATCTTCAGACAAAAACAATCTCTGTTTGTTGGTTATATAGCTTATTTTGAGCGCAAATAAGAGTTGGAACAAATGCTAATATGAATATAATCCCTTTTTATGATATTATTCATATTTTTGGGCTTTTTATTTACGTTTATTTGTTGTAGTAGTTGTTTTTGTACTGTAGGGCACAACAATATTTGTTTTTCAGTCTTTTCCTCTAAATTTTTAATAGCTTCAAGGATAGATTGATTAATTTTTGTTGTTCTTCTATTGTTTTATCGTTATTATTAACTTTCTAACAACAATTTTTCAAAGCCTGTCAATACGTTGGTCTGGAGTTTTCCCTTCACCTTCTTCAATTTTATTAACTACTTCAGTAATTAATGTTTGCAATTGTTCTGGTGTCATTCTTACTAAACGCACTTTGATTTTTCAGTAGAATAAGTAACATTCTCAGCTACATAATTATTACGCAAATCTTCCCATTTTTCTTCTCTTTTAGTAACAAAGAAGCATTATTTATATCATTTTGACGGTAAGCATTTTGTATTTGTTTCTCAACAGCTGCAATTTGAGCATTATAATAGTCTATATCTTTTTGTTTTTGAGATACTGGAGCTACTTTTGTAGGAGTTTGAACCTTTGTTTGCTCAGTTACATTATTAGTTTCTGGAGTGTGAGTTGGCTAACTAGGTCTTGGTAAGTATACTTTTCGTTTTTCTTTTGCAAACTTAATACGAATCCCTGCATTGTAGAGGATATTGGTTTTGTAACTTTATCAGGTGATTTCAAAGCATTAGTCGCATTTTCATTATTTGTTGTATATAACAGATTAGCTGCACCGAACAACTCTAAATGCTTGCCTAGAGGAATCGCTAAACCAACGCCTCCTTTTGCAAAAATACCAGATTCATTCTCAACAGTAGCCACTTTTTCCTTGGTAACCATTACCAGCCTTAAGATATCCTCCCCAACGGTAATGTAAGGAACTACTCCGTTAGAAACATTAAGACGATGCTGAAATCTGCTCCCATACAATGAAAGTTTGTCAAAGCTTGAAGATATTTTTTTCATCATTCATTGCTTGATAATAGAACCCTCTTATTCCTATGTACTCTGTAAAGTCAAAAACCTATTGAAGCACCTGCTAAATAAGCATCACGGAAAGTTATTATCTTTATCAAAAATTAATATATCCAAGTGATGGAGCTACGACAAATTTGAAGCTTTTAAGATTTGTATAAGAATGGTCTAGCTCAGTAAGTTCGTTAGGATTACGCCCTCCCAAATACAATTGTAAGCCAGCCCCAACAGACCAATTGAACATATTTTCATCAGAAACATTATTGTGTAATCCACTGATTGTAAGTACTTGTTGTAGGCTCTGAAGTTTTATGAAGAATATTAGAAGCATCTAAAGTTAAAATCGAGAACCTTTTGCCTGTACATTAAGAGTAAGTCGTCTTGCCAAATTGAATTTAGCTCCTAAACCAAATGTAAAATAAAACCGCATCTTGTCCTACTTCATTTGCTTTTTATTGTTTGAATCCCTGAACCTAAAGGTAACATAAGGCTGAAAAAGAGTAAAGCCATAGGTATATTTCCTTTAAGTTCTCCTCCCCAACGACGCACATCTACATCTGTAGAGACAAATGCATTCTTTATGTTATCTGGTGCCGAGAAACCATCAATAGTTGATTTCAAACCTAATGATTGACTATACGAACCTAGTAATTCTAAGTTTCTACCGAGCCAAAACCTACATATCCACCAGCCATAAAACCATTTTCAATTGCTGATTTTTATTCCACCACACATATTCTGCTGTAGGGAGCTATATGCAAAACTAATATCCTTAACCTGTGCTGATACATTGTAACCCAAATGCAATAGCAAAAAGACTTGTAAAAATTTTTCTTTTCATAAAATGACTATTAATTCTATTTTTAACTTTTTATTAACTATTATTCCTATAAAAACAGGGACAAATGTACAAAAATATTTATATATACAATAAAAATAGATACTACAATTATAAATTAATAGAGAAAGAGAGAGATAACATGTCTCTATTTTAGAGAAAATAATAGAAAAAAATCCTTTTAACCTAAATGATTAAAGGATTTGAAAAATTTTTATGAAAAAATGATTTTACCAATGCAAAACTACCATAAAACTCGTGTACATTCCGAAGACTAGAAGTTACTTTTGGGCTGTAAATAAGACTCAAATCCATAACCAACAGATAAGTAATAACTTGGAATTCTAAAAAGAACATAACCGTTGATAGCCTGTGTAGTTCTGTAAGTAACACCTGCTTCTATAAAAATCAGTATATAAAACAGATGCAGTAGCATCAAGCTGATATTGAGTATTCTTGGATAGATACATTTGAAATCTTGGAAGAATCGTAAAATCTTGATTTATAGAGAAATAATATCCTCCCATTGCATAAAAAGACCATCTGTTCAGAAACGGAAGTAATTACTTCATTATTAACTTTTGTTTTATCAGAAGCTAAAAAGATTAGGAATGGATAAGCCTGCATAAAACTTAGGGCGTTTTATAATAGGCTCCTGCCCCAATATTTGGCTGAAACTTCCCTGAAATATTTTGTAAATAAGGGTCATAAGCTTGGTTATAAGTTTTTAAAAGCGAGTAGCTTCAAGCCTATAAAGATTTCCTCCTGCTTTTAAGCCCTAAATAAAGATTGTTTTCCTCTGTAATAGGCAGTGAATAGGAAAAAATCTGCGAAAAAAAGAGTTTTCAGTTTGAACAAATATTTTTATCATTTACAATAGATACTCCTAAGCCTATCCTATCTGTAATTCGGTGAGTAGTATTTAGGGTTTTGTATCTGTGGATTATCAGAGGAAGAAGCTCCCTGAAACCATTGACTACGAAGATTTAACAACACACTATGCCCTGTTTCTGTACCAACAGTTGCAGGATTAACAATATTTTGTTGTTCATTATAAAAAAATATAACTATTAGTCTGAGCCTGTAATAGAGTTGCAGAAAAATATTCCTACTAATAAAAATAAAAATTTATATGTCATTTTAATAATTGATATAAAGCCAACCTTCTTTTTATTTCTTTGGTTTTGTTGTTAATGAACTTATAATTATAGAAACCTTGTGGAACTTTTTGTCCATCTCTCCTATCCCTTTCCATTGGTTTTTGTATCCCGTGAGCTTCATAGACAAGTTTTCCTTCACGAGAAAAAAATCTGTAAGGTATTTTTAGGATATAACAACACCCTATGGATAAAGAATGTATCATTGATACCGTCTCCGTTTGGAGAAAAAGGCATTTGGAATAAGAACAGTGTCAAACTCATCATCTTCTTCATTTGTTATGCCATCTCCGTCTTTTATCTTGGTCACAAACATCGCCTATTCCGTCTTTATCGGTATCTTTTTGGTCTGGATTATAAGTATTTGGACAATTATCTTTGGCATTAATTATTCCATCACCATCTAAATCGTCATCACAAATATCCCCTATTCCATCACCGTCGGTATCTTTTTGGTCAATGTTAGGAACATAAGGGACAGTTATCTTGTTCATTGAGTATGCCATCGTTGTCAATATCTTCATCACAGACATCACCTTTACCGTCTCCGTCGGTATCTTTTTGGTCTGAATTAGAAATATAAGGACAATTATCATATGTATTTAATACTCCGTCATTATCAATATCTTCATCACAAGCGTCTCCTTTCCCGTCTCCATCGGTATCTTTTTGATCTGGATTATAGATCTCAGGGCAATTGTCTTTTTCATCTATAACTTTATCATTATCCATATCTCCGCTACAAATATCCCCTATTCCATCACCATCGGTATCTTTTTGGTCTGGATTGGCTTTGTAAGGACAATTATCCTGCTCGTTTAGGAATCCATCTCCGTCTATATCATCATCACAGACATCGCCTTTTCCCGTCTCCGTCGGTATCTTTTTGGTCTGAATTAGAAATATAAGGACAATTATCGTATTCATTTTTCACTTTATCTCCATCTATATCATCATCACAAAGGTCTCCGATACCGTCGTTATCAAAATCAGCTTGGTCTGGATTGGCTTGAAACATACAATTATCTTTACTATCCATTATACCATCTCCGTCCGAGTCTTCATCTTCTTTTACGATAATTTCGCCCATATTGACAGCTAAGAAAATATTATCATCAGCTTTTTATCATAAACCGACCTTTTTCTGTAATATAATCAGAAGAAGGAGTAAAAATATAAGTTCCATTATTAGGGAATACTTTTGCGCTAAAATAGTAGAAAAAAATCTTCTCCATTATTTTTTTGAAAAAGTATATGGTTACTTTTTGAGCATTTATAGCTCCTTTTATCTGTATTGGCTACATCCCATTTTTATGGTCTGGGGTTTGTTACAGAACCAATAAGATTTTTCATTTTGAGAAGTAACACTAAAGGTCCTGCATCAGTTATGACATTAATTTCAGTATTAGTATAGCTTGTATTTCCTGTATTATGGTCAGTTTTGTTTTATCTGCTTTTATTTCCCTATTTTCTTATCCATTGCCACAAAAAGCCCAAGTAAGTTTTTCGCTTTTATATTAGAAACTGTTTCCCAAGCACTTGTTCTATTTAGGCATTCTTTCGGTTAATTTTCCTTTTTAGGATTTGAGACATACGAGGAATGTAACGTTCTGTAGATTTTGAAGGAGGTAAGAGCGTGCCATAGGTCCTTCTTGCACACTTTGAAGAAAATCTATCATAAGTAATTGCCCTGAATCATCTTCTTGCTCCCAAGTATAATAAAGTTCATCTCCTTCAGGGTCTGTTGCTAAGCCTTTGAGCACGTAAGCTGTACCACGAGGATAATATACTTTTTCAACTCATCAATTTGAGGAGGAGTATTAGTTAGTGTTTCTGTTTTTTTGGACAAGATTGAGCAGATATAGTGCTATTATTTGCTTAACACTAATATGATTGAAATAAGGATCTGTGCGAGATTGCACATCATTTTGCTCTTGTAATACCTGCATATCCCATAATGGTTGAACCACTACCAGGTTCTATTTGTACGCCAGAGCCTTCTGTCTTGTAAATTATGTGTATGGTTTTGCCCCATTTGATGCCCTAACTCGTGGCAAAAAGAAATCAATATCGAACGAATCCATATCCATATTTTCCTTGATATTACCAGCAGAAAAGCTCTACCTTTTGTTTTTATTATCACAAATACAACCTATACAACCCGCATTACCATTGGCTTGCGCTCGAGTGATGAAACAAATGCCCTACATCATATTTATCCGAACCAAAAATTACTATCAAGATAATTTTGTAAAAATAGTTCCATTCCAATTCATATTAATATTTCTTCGGAAAGGGTCTGTTTTTTTATTATCTAAAATAAGTTCTTTACCAGAAACTAATTCAAACTGAATAGACATTTGAGCTCTATAAACTTGGTTGGCTCGTTGTATTGTTGAAACAACCTGTGCCAGAGTGCTTTCTTTTCCTCCAAAACGCTCAGTAAAAATCACTTGTTGTTACAATAGCAATACAATTGTTCGAAGCACTGATTGCGTTTGGAAAACATTACGTTGTGTACTTCTTTCCATTGTAGAACATATACTAAATGGTTTTCTTGCGTACTACAACGAAATTCCATTTTTCTATATCATTATTACGATGGTATACTTTTATGCTTCGTACCATTGAGGCTTGTAGGTTGCATAAAAGTATATTTCATATTTTCTTCAAAAATAACAGATAAACCAGAAGGAGACCAAGTGAAATTCACAGACTTAGCAGGGTTAGACACAGATACCCTGAGTATGTTTCTATTTCTGGGTACTCTTGAGCTAATTGCTCTGAAAGAATTTTTGTTTTTGTTACTTCAAAAGATTCTATTTTCCCATCTGCATTAGGTATTTGAACAATTTTTATCACTTACACTTCTTGATGTTCTATTATGTAAGAGGCGTTAAAAGCCTTTTTATCGAGTGAGTAATAAAGATATTTATCATCATTATCTGTAACTGTTCTGAGAGTTTGGCATCTCTTTTCCAATAGTTTTGAGCGTGTAAAGTACTCAAAACTAAATAAGAAAAAGAATAATAAATGAATTTTTAAACATTTTTATTTTTTTAATATTTTTCTTGTTTATATTTTTGTTCCTTTCTGTAAAAATTTTTTTCTTCAAGCCTTCCTCCATTTTCTAGCCCAAAAGAAAATTAAAGTTCCTTCTGATAAAACCAAATTCTCTTGATGCTTTTTGTACCATCTTTTTGAGAGATAACATTAATTGTTGTTAAATTAGGAGAAATTTCATAAGTACCTTTTATAAATAATTTCTTTACATTCTATGCCAGTTATTGCATATTGATAAATTGTAATATCTTTTTCTGTAAAAATTACTTTTTCTTTCCCTCTGCAACCATTATAGGTAGAAAGTGTTTGAAAAATCATCATAATAATCATATTTCAAATGATGAATATACGAAAGTACCAACCAACTCTTTTGCTGGGTTTGTAGTCCAAATTTTTCTTATAAGTTATTGTTTCTTGGGTTGAGGAGTAAGTACTAAAAATATCATCTGTGAGTGTGTATTGGTAAACTTCTGGTTTTGCCTTCACTATTGAAAATAATTTGTTTTTCTGAAATTGTATACGTTTTATTTTCAGTAGTAAAAGGACAATCTTTTTCACCTTTTTGAATAATTAACTCTTATTACTTTTATTATTTTTCATCGAAAGTAAGCGAAGACTTTCGGCTACAATTGGATATTTCTACTTGATAATTATCTTGCTCTGTTATTGAAACAAGTCTCCATACCCCAAGAATGCCCTTCTGAGGAGTATTTTTATTGTATTTTAAATTTTTGTTATAAATAAAAAGTCCCTTTTTAGGAGATTGAGTGTTAATACATTATTTTTGATAGAATAAGTGTATTTATCCTCACTTTTTCATTTTTAAAAATGATTTCATCTTTTTGAAATAGAAAAATTTTGTTCATTGATTTGAAAAATCACAAAATCCTTTTTAAGTTTTTGATAATCAACACGTGATATTTTTATCAGTACTGAAAAGTAATGGTTGATTTTTCGGTCACAATCTGTGGTAATATCTTTTTGAACTCCCACAGCTTCTCTTATAGAAACAAGTTGCCATTGTCCAATAATAAATTCTTGTTGAGTTTGAGTTTTTCTTCTTCCCATTTTACATCTTCTTTACAAGAGTTATTAATAATGAGACTATTGACAAACAAATTAAATATATTCCCTTCATACTTTAATCTTCTTTTGGCAGTTCAGATATTGGCTTTTAATCTATCTTTAATGTAAAAACTCCAAGCGTCTTCTTGGTAAAGTTTAAGGCTTTCATCTGGTACATAAATTTGTGCATTTATAAAAGTAGAAAGATAATAAGAAGCCCAAAGCTGGAATAGTTTTAGAATGAGTACCAAAAGTTTTACATTTCCGCATCTATTAAAGGATATTCGCCCATAACTAGAAGGCTTTCAGGAATTTCAAGCCATAGAAGAGACTTACAATCAGCAAAAGCATCAGAATCTACTTTTCTTAATCCTTCTGGAAGAATTAATTTTTAATTTTTATTTTATCAAAAAGCATTTTTGCCAATTAACCTAATGCTTCCTGGTAAGTTAGTTCTTCAAGCATTGTATCAACAAAAGCAAAATCTTCAATTACTTCTACATTGTTTCCAATATTCACTTTTTAAGATTGGTGCAACCTGTAAATAGTCCTCGTCTTATTTCTCTAAGTCTTTTAGGAAGAGTTATTGTTTCCAAATATTTTAATCCTTGAAAAGCACGTTTTTCTATAACTTCAACATTATCTGGGCAGAAATGATAGACTTAACAATAAAATACTCAATATAAGTTGCAAAATAATCACTATTTCTGAAAGCTCCTTCACCTATGGTAGTAATATGTAGTGATTTGCTATCGGTACGCATATCTATATGCAATGTACGATTATTAACCACGCAGCTAATGTTTTGCCATCATCTGTTAGTACATAATTAGCCTCTTTATCTGTATTTTGCAAATTACTTCTGTCTCCTAATATAAAAATTATTTCCCAACCTTCTGTGGTTTTAGGTCCATACAATTTTGGCAGGATTGGCACTGATGTCAAGATATAAATCACCTACATTTCCTCTGTTTTTGCTGGAGTTCCGCTACCTTTGTGTATAGTGTTCGATTGTCCAATACGTTCATTATCTACAAGCTGAAATAAGTTTTTCGCCCTCAACCAATTACTGTTTTTGGTCCATCAAAGAAGCCCTGTATTTTTATCAATATAAAAATCTCCGATACTACCAAAATCAAAAACAGGCTCTCCTTTTGTAAAATAAATTTGAGCTCCTCGTCTTTGTTTTTATTTTTCAGTGGTTTCTTTACTACACCCAGCGAAGTTACTAAAATAAGTAGCAAGCCTGTTATTACTAATAATATATTTTTCATAAAAACTATTTCTGTTATATTATTATTTTTGCTTGTACTTTATCCTCATATTTTTGTTCCTGAAAGTGCTTCTTGGTATTTACTTAAATATTGAGAAGGCACTAAAAATACGCTCTGCATGCTACTATCAAAAGCATTACTAAAATAATTTTCATCATCATGCTACCGATTCAGACGGAACATCTCCTAAAAATACAACTTCTTTAACAGATGAATCTTTAAATAAATGAAGGACCTACTCCCTTTTATTGAAGCAGGAAAGTAACTTTCTCCAATGATGTACATTTTTCAAAAACTTCATTATGTATGTATTTTACCCTTCATTTATAGTTATATTTTTTTAACTCTATACATTGTAAAAATGCTCCTGTTCCTACATTTTCACAAGTTGAAGGCACTATAACCGATTCTAATTTTTACAATTTAGAAAAGCGTGTTTAGCAATTCCTGTTAGTCCTTTTGGAAGTTGCATTTCTTTTTAAAAGAAATACAATTAGTAAAGGCTTCTTCTCCTATTATTTTCAAGTTCCTCGCATTATTGAACACAACCGATGTAAGATAAAAATCGTGTTCGAAAGCAGAGTTCCTATTTCTTGAACATTTTTCCCCAAAAATAACTTTCGTCAAAGGCTCTTTTTCTAGAAAAAGCTTCATCATTAATTTTTCAACCTTTTTAACTTGGCATCTTGGGTCATATCTATAATTTGAGATTTGGTATTTGCCCAAACAAGCAAAAAGTAAGCCCGTCATCTGAAAGAAGATAATTAGGTAATATAGCATCAGAGTCTTGGTTTGTTCCTGCAAAAGAACTACCCCCAACACTATACCTGCACCCCAATTATTTTGGGACTTTGGTCCATAAAGTTTTCTACTTTCTAAGTCTATATACCAGTCTCCTTCTGTGCCTTTTGAATCTTCAGGATATCCTGTACCTGAATATATTTTTGAATTATCTGTTTGTTCTTTTCCCAAATTTTATTGAGCTTCCCCAGCCTTCCGCGGTTTTTAGGTCCATAGAGTTCAGCTGTTTTTCATTAAAATAGTAATCTCCTATTTTATAATCACTATTTGCTGGAATAGTACTTCCTCTATGAATTTGAGGCGTCTAATATTTCTTCAACCTCTTCAATAGTTTCTTTTCTGGCAATTTACAAATGTTACAAATGAAAGCAACGCCATTGTTCCAATTAAAATTTTTCTCATTACTTTTTATGATGATTTAATGAATTAAAAATAAGTCCCTACTCTTGGTATTGGTTTTCGGGTTCCACCTAATATTGTTTATTTTCAATGCTTTTTATATTTTCCTATCTTTTAAACTCTTAATTTTTAATTATTTTTAAAGAAAAATAAAGTTATTTTTCATTTTTAATAGGATTTTTAACCGTGCAAAATTATATATTTTTAGAACTATTGCAAATATTGTTTTTATTTTTCTAAATAAATATATAAAACGAAAAAGTAAGTAAAACTTACTTACTCTTACTAAACAATTAATTAATTTTTCTAACTTATTATTCATCAATAAAATGTAATATATTATTCCTCTATACCTAATTTTTCATTAGGAAAGTTGCGTTTTTGTTCTTGCATACTCCATCTCGTAACTTATAATCGAAGGTGAGTTCCCTTTACTGATTTCAGACTCAAAGCATTTGTTTTGCAGGAGCTCAGGATAATGATTTGTTAGGTTACACTTCGATATCGTGGGTGGCAAGCACTCTAAGGCTTTGAGCAAAAGTAGCTTCTCGATGATTTTTAATGGTTCCGTGTTGCTTGTCTTCGGAGTTTGTACCTCTGAGCACTTCATCGAGGAGGACAAAACAGCGCTCACGTCGTAGGGTATCCACGATTTGTTGAATACGGTTGATTTCAGCAAAGTACGACTTACCATCATAGGAGTCTGATAAAGCGCATAGAAGCCAACAAACGTAATGGGTGTACTACTGCCTTACGCGCACATACAGGCAAACCTACTAAGGTAAGTAGCATATTGACTAAGGTACGCAAAAAAAGTACTTTTCCCAGACATATTGGAGCCTGTAAGTAGAACAAAAAGCCTGCTCACTGAGGGGCTATATCATTGGTAATGCGCTCTTCTTTACGGATAAGCGGGTGACCTACGTCCTCAAGGTAACCTTATACTCTTGGTTGGTGTAGGATAGGCAAACTCAGGGTGGTTATAACTGAAGTTAGCAAAGCTACAGCACCTCAGTGTCAGCAACAGACTCTAACCATTGAGTAACTCTCCTCCGTGAAGAGCTTTCCACTGAAGTAGGCTACCATATCGGTGGAGTGATGAAGGTACAAAGTACATTTAAGGGGATGAGCACGAGGATATTCATGACGCTGTCCAAATCATCTAATAGGGCGGGAAAGATGGGCTGTATGGCTACTCAGCTTGCTACTTTTATCAGGAAAGCGCCTCTCTACCTGTACGATACACTCTTTGAAAGCATACAAGATGGCTATAAGTACGCTCAAAAACCAAGTTTTTCTTGGGTGATACGTCCGATAAAGAAAAAGACCACCAAATGCACAGAGATTAGCAATTTAGCAATTAAGGTAGCTATCTCAAAGTTGGCCACATAACCTAGCAAAAAGGCTTATGACAAAGCAAGATAGGTGATAGGATAATGAACACGCGGGTAAAGCTTACTAATCCTTTTTGCGGGTGCGTTTGCCCATTGGCGTAACTTTTAGTATAGAAATCCTCACTGTCGTCAATTTGTTGGGCGTATGCCATAAAGTTTGTCTCAATCTAGGTCAGGGTAAGGGCTTGGATTTGGGCTTGAGTGTGTGTAATTCCATCAGTAGAGGGGTGAAGCAAACGCTCAGCTAAGAGCTTTCTGCCTAAGAAGGTATGGGTACGATTAATATACTGATAGAGTGAGCGCTCACCAAGTATATCCAAATCATAGGCGTAAGGGTGGTTATTTTTCCTCAAAGGCTTTGCCGTTGTCAGCAAAAAGGTGTGATGCGTCAGGAAGTCTATTTCTTGCTCATTAATGCGTATCTTTGCTTTAGCAATAGCCTTAAGAGTGCTTATTTTTTTATGCCTTACCACCAGCAGAAGAAATAAAACAATAGCAAGCAGAGAAGCTACAGCCATTATAAGGGATGGCTCCTGAATAAGGTAATATACCAAAGCCATGATACCCCCATCACAAGAAGTCATAACAGTCCCCATACGATTGTATTGGGCATTAAGGCTATTATATCTTTTTGGGCTGAAGCTAAGCTTTCATTATACGTAGGTATCATATCTTGGGCTATTAATATATTAAGGTTGAATCAATCTTGTTTTTACACACTTGCTATTTATAGGCTATCTGTTACTCCTTTTATTTTGTCTTAAATCTTTCTGGAGCTTCTAAATATACTTGCATCACCTCCTCATAGCGTTCGTAACACCGATTTACAAAAGGCTTGTATTTTAGGCTTCAGTACCTCAAAGAGCCTTTCACTTCAAATTCTTCATAGGTACATCCTTCGTGACCTGTTGCACAAATACCCTAATATATCTACCTCATTATCTATATATTGGTAAAGTAAACAGAGGTCTAATAGGTCTATATCCTTTTTCGTTTAGATATTCTTCTTTCCAAAGGAGCGAAAGATATTTTTCATACGGATAATTATCCCTTGTACTTACTACAATAGTCTTCTTTTATGATATTTGCTATTTCTTCTCTATCTATTAGGCGTGCTCGGTAGTCCTCATAAAGTTCATTGATGAATGTATCTACCTCTGAGTAGCCGGTATGATAGAATTTGTTGAAGATACTTATGAGCTTGCCTACACTATCAAACTCTTGACTCTCATAAACGCTAGCTCATCAGTAGCTATACACAAGGCTTCGTAATCACAACGTAGGTAATCCCTCCATACGGTGAACCTTTTTAGGTGCGTTTCGGTTTCGAAAATCCACCACTACGCCCTCGTTATCCTCCCCGAAAAAACCTCAGGTTCTCTTCGGGTTTTTCTTTCAAGCACTTCTTTTTATAAAGGGTTCTACATCAATCATAGATAAGGGTTTTATTAGGGGGACAAATACATCATAGATAATAACTTCCTTAACCCCATCGTTCATATAGCAGGAAAGAGCAAGCATTAGGGTCACTTCTTCCCTCTTCTTTTGTCCAGAAGGGAATATATACATCAAGACTCTTTTTCTCCTCTATGAAGCAACTTTCTGCTAGGTCAAAAAAGCTTCATCAGGCAAAGGGATTATTTTTATAAGGATACCTATTGATTGTATACGCCAAATCCTCCACAAGGATATCGCCATTTTTGCCCTTTGCGCTCTATAGAGGCGTAATCGCTAATAGAAATATGATACACCAATTCCTTAATGATAGGAATAAAAGTACTTAGTTCCAAGCTCATATAACGTATGGTTTATCTCACGAATGATTATTCACCTGCTTTTGCCTCCTTCTAACTTGTTGCCTTTTTACTCAAAACAGCTTGCGCTAAGCGTTGCTTGTTAGCGTTATGCGTGTCTTCTATTAGTTTGTTAAGTAAGTTGATAAAACTTTTACTTTCTTCTGTTGGAGTAAAGCAAGTTGGTAGCAAAAGCATATTTTCGTTAGTACCTTATATAAGTTATTAGTTGCTTTCTTTTACTTTTGAAACTTACAAAAAGTATTTGCTAGCTGGCTTTCTGCTCGTCCTTCCGATAGGTTTTGGTAGGTTTTGTTATTATTTTTCTAATGCGGTGAGCGATTCTGATAGCCCTAAAGGTATCTATATGCGCTTTGTTCTCAGGCTTATTCAGGTCGTTAATCATACTACTCGATAAACTGCGTTTTTGGTACGCACAGGCAAAGACTGCACTCTATATAATTCTTACATACATCATACAGGATTACCGAAGCCTCTTTCTTAGTGCGGTCAGCATTATTACGACCTACCTTAAAGGAAGAGCAGGAATACAGATAGCTTACTCCTTTCCTTATCAATCGATGCTAATTCTTTGGTCTCTTTGCTGATATAGCTCTGACCGATAATTTCCGTTAGTAGCTCAGATTGCTTTTTGAGCCCAGAAAGAAGCTCAGGTTTTACACCCATCTTCTCTGGGAGTTATCTTTTTCAACTAAACTAATAGTAGCTTTGATGAACTGAGCGTACTCTCCCATGCTTAGCTTTTCAAGCCTAACAACTTTGATTTCTTTAATGTTTTCCATATTCTATAACTTTATTTTTAAGTAAGTGTTATTCTGTAAATTTATGTAAGGTGCTTTTTATATACAAAAGGATATAACTATTTTTATTTTTTTATACTTCTACAAAAATAAGGGTGTTAATACAACTGTTAGTTTTGCTACTTCATCATTCAGAAGCTATTGGCTTTAACAGTTAGTTTTTAGTACTTCGTACAACGAAACCTATAAAACTAATAGTTGATTTTGTAGCTCTCCACAACTGAAGCTGTAAAAACTAACAGTTGGATTTATAACTTTTGACAGCTAATGTTATGAAACTAACTATTTGTTTTGTAGCTTACTAATGTTCAACTTCCCGTTTTTAAGTAGGAAATAGGTGGTTTCGTAAGCGGATATACATTCTTTCATTAGCTTTCCATCAGGTTGAGCTACTTTTGAGCTGTTGGTAAAATAGAAGCTCTACCTTAGGGTTGTTCAGCCTCTGGAACTATTTTATATTGTATCTGCTCACGCAAAGGCTTGATAATGGAAAGAGTGTCAGGGGTAAGGTATCCCAGCTCTCGGTAGAGTAGCGATATAAGCACGTGGATTGAAGTAGAACCCACTGAAATATCCTGACCTAAGAACTTGCTCTCATAAGAAAAGTTCAAGAGTCCCATTACGGTAGGCATCACGTCTAGTTTGAGAAGCGAGGGTATCCACGCGTTTTGCTTCTAAGAAGTCCAGCATAGATAAGGCAGGGGAATACGATACCTATCCAGGGCAATTCGAGTACGCCCAGCACTCGAAGCGCAGTGGTCGGCAACAATTACAAATACCGTATCCTTAAACCACGACTCTTTTTAGCCAACTCGAAGAACAGCTTGAGTGCATAGTCAGTATATTTTACCCCACCTTGTCGCGACTTAGCCGTACCAGGGATATCAATGCGACCTTCTGGATAGGTAAAAGGACGGTGGTTGCTCACGGTCATCCAGTGGTTGAAGAAGGGTTTGCCTGTTTTTCGCTTGGGCATTCATCTCCTTAATGGCTTTGCGTGCCATATCCTCATCCTCACTCCCCCAGATGTTGGCAAAGGTAATCTCCTCTGGAGTAAAGTTGTCCCTATCTATGATATCGTAGCCGTTACCAGCGAAAAAGTCTTTCATATTGTCAAAATAACTATAGCCCCCGTAGAGGTATTTGACACTATACCCTTTGGACTTGAAGACACTCCCCGTGGTGAATTTGTCCTTGTTATCCTTGCGCTTAACGATACTCTCACCTGGTGTAGGTGGTACATAAAGGGTTAGAGCCTCAAAACCGCGTGCAGTACGGTTGCCCGTAGCGTATAAGTTGGTTAGGGAGAGATACTCTTTGCGCTAAGCTATCAAGGAACGGAGTAATGCCCCTCAGTATTGCCATAAGCCGCCATAAACTCCGCAGAGAGGCTCTCTACAGAGATGCGCACCACATTCTTCTTATGCTCTTCTTCAAAAATTCTTTTACAGGATAAGGAACTCCTAATAGGGGCAAATTGTGGTGTACCACACTCACCAAACCCAGGATAAGATATAAAAGAAATGCTTGAAAAAGGTGGTTCTTGCTTCTCTTCGGGTAGGGTGAGGGTAGAGCTGGAAGAAATCCAGCTCTGCTATGGGTGAAAGCATAATAGAACTTATAGACTCCGTTGGCGCGTATCTCCTGAACAAATACGTTGTTGGACTTGATGTTGTCAAACTTTGGGGGTAGCCCACAAGCTCAAGAGGAACAATGCCACATAGCCCCCAAGAACAAGCCTTTTCTTTAAGGCTAGAGGATAGTCTCAAGGGTAGATTTTTGTTTTTTATAGAGGGAAAATAGTCAGCGCAAGTACCACGACAAATACTCCTGAGAAGAGCGGTACTACAGGGTAGCTCTCCATAATATTTCCGATGACCTCCGTAGTGTAGATGAGGTAATCCACAGCGATAAAGTTGTACCGTATCCCGAACTCATTCCAGAAGAAATATTCGATAACGGCATTCATCACTATAGCAAAGGTATAGATAAATAAAGTAATGAAATAGAGTACATTACGCACTTGCTTACGCCACTCACCCGCAAAGAGCATCGCAGCAAAAGCAAAGGGTCTTTGCCCCAAAAGATAGCAAGGGCGATTTCCTCTACTGAACCTCCATACTGGTAGAATATATTATTAGGGTACAAACTGTATGTAACCCAAGAGCAAGAGCATTGCCCCAAGGATAATATAGCCGTATGGGCTTTTGGTACTTCACATTGGCAATAAAAAGAGTAAAAGCACCAGATACTACTGACAAGATGATGACAAACACATCGTTCAGGGTGCCGACCAAAAGCATTCCCAAGACCTGCCATATAGAAAAAGAGGTCGTGGTAATAGGGTGTACTATAAAAATGATTCTCAGCACTAAAGAAATAATAATATACAACCCACCTACATACAGGAAAGAGTTTCAGTTTGCTCAAAAAGCTGACTCATAATGATATATTTTTTCTGCAAAGATAATTATTTTTAGATACAAAAACTCCTTAGAAGCTTTAACTAAGGAGTGCGATATTGTATCGGCTTTATACCCAGAGAGCAGGCTTTTTGAGTGAAATATAAAAATAATTGTTCGCATTACAAACTATATACTAACCCTTTGGCTAAATTAGGTAGTATTCTTTATCCAAGTTTAAAAAGAAATTCCCTCTTGGGTTAGTTTTATCCAAAACCGAATCATCTTCTTTGTCAATTCGTATTTTATGTTTTAGATTATTCATTTGTACCTCTGTTATTTTATTGTTGTCTTCTTTTTATAGAAAATAAATTCTACGTTTTTATTTCCTTTTTCTGAATCAAGTATTTGTTTAAAGAAGTTTATTTTTCTTGATTGACAGAGTTTGTTTCTAAGAAAAAGATACTTTTTTAACGTTTTGTTCAACACATCTGAAAGAGAGTTATATTCAAAAACTTCAAACGAGGCTTCCCCTACTTGCTGGTATTTGGGTTGGTATAACCTGGAGAAACTCGTATTTTCATATAAAGCAAATTGTTTTCTATAGAAATTATGCCTAAATTTATTATAATCTTCTCCATAAAGATTAAAATTAAATTCGCCGTGAAAATCTTCAAGTGTAAATTTCCCATAACCATCTCCTTTATTGGAGGTTAAGTGTTCGAGCTTAGTTACAATTCCTGCAATACAATTTCTTTATTAACCCACTCTTCAAGGTTTTCTAGGTCTTTTGAAAGGGCATTACAGAAAAATTTAAATACATGCTTAAATCCATCTAACGGATGAGAAGAAATATAAAGCCCTACTACTTCTTGCTCTCGTTTAAGTTTTTCTATAATAGACCATTCTTCACATTTTGGAGGAATAGGAGCAGGTATGGCTATTTCTTCTGTATCTCCAAAAAGGCTTAATTGTACAGAATTTGCGCTTTCTTGGGCTCTTGCTCCGTGTTTGATAATTTTTCTAAATACGTAATATTTTCATTATTTTCTATATGGAAATATTGAGCTCTATGAATGTCTTTAAAAAGAATCGAAGCCCCTGCAAGAACAGAGTGTTTCAAATGTTTTTATTAGCTGATTTAAGGTCTATTCGTTTAGCTAAATCAAAAACAGATTCATAAGTACCTGACAATCTATTTTGGACAATAGTATCAACAGCTGCCTTACCTACACTTTTATTGCTCCCATCCCGAAACGAATATTCCCTTGCTCATTTACTGTGAATTTATATTCGGATTCGTTCACGTCTGGGCTAAATATTTTTAATTCTAATCTCTGACACTCAGACAGGAAGAAACCAATTGATTTTTATATCATTCATATTATTGGAAAGAACAGCGGCCATATACTCGGCAGGGTAGTTGGCTTTTAAGTAAAGCTGTTTGGTAGCCTACCCAAGCATAACAAGTAGAGTGAGACTTATTGAAGGCATAACTAGCGAAGGCTTCCCAGTCTTTCCATATTTTTCGAGAATATCTTCTGGGTGTCCTTTTCTTTTCCTCCTTCAATGAATTTTTGGTTTCATTTTTAGCTAAGACATCTTTTTAGTTTTTCCCCATTGCTTTACTAGGCATATCAGCTTCACCTTTGGTAAATCCTGCCAATTTCTGAGAAAGTAACATAACCTGCTCTTGATAAACAGTAATTCCGTAGGTTTCTTTAAGATATTCCTCCATATCAGCTAAATCGTAGGGTAATAGGTTCTATACCGTGTTTTCGCTTAATGAAAGCTAGGAATATATTCTATTGGACCTGGACGATAAAGAGCATTCTATAGCTATAAGGTCTGCAAAATACGGTAGGCTTTAAATCCTTCATATATTTTTGCATTCCAACAGATTCGTACTGGAATGTACCTATAGTTTCTCCTCTTGGAATAATTGATATGTTTTTCATCTTCAAGAGAAATGGCGTCAATATCCAATTCTATTCTGTGTCTTTTTAATAATTGAAATAGCATCTTTAATAATTGTAGGCGTTTTTCAAACCAAAGGAAATCCATTTTGAGTAGCCCAGCACTTTCTGCTACTGAGTTGTCAAAACTGAGTTACCAAAGGTCAGATTCTTTAGCTACCGTTACAGGGACAAAATTAGTAATATCATCTGGGGTAATAATCACTCCACAGGCGTGAATACCTGTATTACGGATAGAACCTTCCAATATACGAGCTTGTTGTATTGTTCGAGCCGAAAGATCTTCTCCTTCTGAAATTTTTCTTAATTTCTGTATGCTTTTGAAATATCACTACCTAACTTTTCTTTTAGCTTATCATCATCAAAAAGAAAATATTTTTTGTAGAGACAAATCAGGAATAAGCTTTTGCTATTCGGTCTGCTTCTACAAAAGGCAAATCCAATACACGTGCTGTATCTCTGATAGATGACTTTGCAGCCATTGAACCATAAGTAATAATTTGGGCTGCTTGGTTAGCTCCGTATTTATTAATTACATATTCTAAGACTTTACTTCTCCCTCATCTTCAAAAATCAATATCAATATCAGGGCATACTTTACACGGTCTGGATTAAGAAAAACGCTCAAAAAGGAGGTCATACTCAATTGGGTCCATATTGGTAATTCCTAAACAATACGCTACAGCTGAACCAGCAGCTGAACCACGCCCAGTCCTATAGACACACCCATATTTTCGAGCTGCAGTTATAAAGTCTTCAACAATAAGGAAATAGCCAGGATATCCGGTTTTTCTATGATAGAAAGCTCAAAAATCAGGCGCTCTCTTATTACATCATTTATCTCTTTATATTTTTTCAGCTCCTTTATAGGTTAAATATCGTAAATATTTATTTTCCCCTTTCTTTCCTGTTGGGTCATCTTCTTTCCAAAAAACTCTTGTGGAATATCAAATTTAGGCAACAATACGGGCTGAGCTCAATTCATAAGGCTCTACTTTATCAATAATTTCTTTTTATAGAGAAAAATAGCCTCTGGAATATCCTTGAATAACTCTTTTCATTTGGTCTGCCGACTTGAAATAATATTCCTCATTAGAAATCCATAACGCTCTCCCTACCTGTTCCTATTGGCGTAGCTTGTTTTTCATTATTTTTAACACACAATAAAAATATCGTGAGCATTTGGCATCTTCTTTATTAATATAATATGTATTATTTGCTGCCACAAGCTTGACATTATGTTTGTTAGCCAAATCTATGAGAACAGTATTTGCTCTATTTTCATTCTCTTGATTGTAGCGCATTAGCTCAATATAGAAATCTTCTCCAAAAAGTTTCTTTCCACCATAAAGCGCCTCTTCGGCTTGTCTATTACCTAAATTCAAAATTTTAGAAGAATTTCTCCATTCAAATTTCCAGAAAGGACAATAAGGTCAGATTTGTATTGTTCTATAATTTTTATCAATACGAGGTACATAATAATATCCTTGTGTATAGGCTATTGAAGCCATTTTGCCAAATTATGATAACCATTTTTATTTTTAGCCAAAATAACTATCTGATAACCATTGTCTTTTTACTGTTTTTATCTCAAATGATTTTCACAAACATAAAACTCACAACCTAAAATAGGTTTTTATAATTGGTATTGTTGCAGGCTCTCACTTTTTCTTCTGCTTCCACATTTTGGCCTTAGCCATTTTATTATGTGCAAATATTTCTTTTAACAAATATAAAAGCTCCCATCATATTTCCAGTATCGGTAATGGCAAGCGCAGGCATATTAGCCTTTACTGTTGCTTTTATTAAATCAGAAATTGAAGAAGTAGATTGTAAAACAGAAAACTGAGTGTGATTATGTAAATGAGCAAAAGGCGCATCAGCTAAAAGTCTTTCATTTTCAGCTAATTGTACATCTGAAATTTGAGACTGAGTTTGGTTTTTCTTTCTACTAATTTTTGCAGATTCTTCTTTTAGATTAATATGATGTAGCCCTAAAAAGCGGTATCTGAACAGGATTTTTTCTGAAATTCAGCAATATACTCTACGGTTATCTGTGAAGAAGAAAAAGCCTTCTCCTCTACGAATAAGCTCAAAGAAACAACGCTGTAGCCTCCACATCGGCTGTTGCATTGTGAGCTTCCGCAAAAGGAACTCCAAAACAAAAATTGGTGTAATTCTGTAAGTGTGGGTAACTTAAACTTTCCTCCTCGCCCACCAGGTAATTTACAAAGTGTAGCCGTTATCTCTGTACAAGTATCCAATACAGGTAGATTAGCCAAATCATTTGCTACTCCATAACGATAAAAACTCAGCCCCCATTATATTGATATCAAAATCAATATTTTGACCTACAATATATTTAGCTTGGCTAATTACATTATTAAATTCTTCGAAAATAAATGGAATATTTTTCCCTCGCTCCTGAGCCAATTCGGTAGAAATTCCGTGAATACGCTCTGAGTCATAAGGAATTGTATAATTATCAGGAGTTATCAAATAGTCTTTATGTTCAATTATTTTCCCACTCATCGTGAAGTTGCTAAGCTATTTGCACTGCACGAGGCCAATTTTCACTATCTGAAATAGGGGCTTTATAATTTCTTGAAGCCCTGTTGTTTCTGTATCAAATACTAAATACATATATACAATTTGTTTATTTGGTGCAAAAAAATAAGGAAATTATTAGCAAAGACAATAAGTATTTCTACTTTATAAAATGATGTTTCTTAACAAAATTAAAAATCAAAAGAATTAGTTTATAAAAGTTATAAACAACATTAAAAAAATAAAAACTATCTCTATAAAGATAGTCTTAATTTCTTATAAAAGTATATAAAAAGCTATCCAAATAGGATAGCTTTATATATTTATTCTGCTGCTTCAGTGGTTGCAGTTTCTTGTTCTGCTTTTTTTACCACGACCACGACGAGTGGTTTTCTTTTTAGCAACTTTTGGAGAATATGTTGTATTATAATCTACCAATTCAATCATTGCCATTTCAGCATTATCTCCAAGACGATTACCCAATTTGATAATACGAGTATAACCACCTGGACGGTCTCCTACTTTTACAGAAACTTCTTTGAAAAGCTCTGTAACAGCATATTTATTACGCAAATTACTAAATACGATACGACGATTATGAGTAGTATCTTCTTTAGATTTGGTAATCAATGGTTCTACAAACACTTTAAGAGCTTTTTGCTTTCGCTAAAGTAGTATTAATGCGTTTGTGCTCAATTAAAGAACAAGCCATATTTTGCTAACATAGACTTTCTATGCGCAGCTTTTTCTTCCCTAAATTATTTATTTTTATTTCCGTGTCTCATTTTCCCTTTAAATTAAATGCGTTATAACAGATTAATCTTTATCTAACTTGTATCTTGACAAATCCATTCCGAAAGTAAGTCCTTTACCTTCAACTAATTCATCAAGTTCTGTAAGCGATTTTTACCGAAATTTCGGAATTTCATTAAATCACTTTTTGGTAAAAAGAAACAAGGTCGCCTAAGGTATCTACTTCAGCTGCTTTGAGACAGTTTAATGCTCGAACAGAAAGGTCCATATCTACCAATTTTGTTTTTAGAAGCTGTCGCATATGTAAAGATTCTTCATCATACTGTTTCTGTTTGCTACCACTTCATCTGTTTCAAGAGTTATACGCTCATCAGAGAAAAGCATAAAGTGATGAATAAGTGTTTTTGCAGCTTCCATAAGAGCATCTTTCGCGAATAGAACCATCAGTTTTTATTTCAAAAACTAATTTTTCATAATCTGTTTTTGTTCAACCCGATAGTTTTTCGATGCTATACTTAACATTTTTTAATTGGTGTAAAAATGGCATCCGTCAGAATAGTACCTATAGCTACATTTGGCTTAGCATTTTCTTCAGCCGATACATAGCCGCGTCCTTTTTCGATAGTGATATCCATTTTGAAATTCACTGTAGGTTCCATATTACAAATAACCAAATCTGGATTTACGAACTTGAACCCTGTTATAAACTTCTGAAAATCACCCAGTCAATTGTTTCTTCCCTGACACAGCGATAGATGCTTTTCGCTATCAATATCCTCTGCTTGTCTTTTGAAACGCACTTGCTTCAAGTTCAAAAATAATTTCCGTAACATCTTCTACAACACCAGAAATAGTTGAAAATTCGTGTTCTACGGAGTCTATTTTTAACCGAAGTAATAGCAAAACCTTCCAATGAGGAAAGCATCACTCTTCGCAATGCGTTACCAATGGTTAAACCATAACCTGGTTCAAGTGGACGAAATTCAAATTTGCCTCGAACTCTGGAAGATTCAATCATTATAACTTTATCTGGTTTTTGAAAAATTGAATAATGCCATAATCTGACTGCTGTCTTATTTATTATTTAGAGTATAACTCACGATTAACTGTTCTTTAATATTCTCTGAATTTGAATTCTTTGAGGAACAGAAACAAAAAGTCCCTTCTAATTTTTCTGTATTCCAAGTTATCCACTCATACACAACACTATTTGCTGATAATGAGCTTTCAATAACGCTAAAGAGATTTTTGATTTTTGACGAACACCAACAACATCACCTAGCTTTTAAGTGTGTATGAAGGAATATTCACTACCTCACCATTAACAGTAATATGACGGTGAGAAACCAACTGACGTGCAGCACGACGAGTAAGGGCAATACCCATACGATAAACTACGTTGTCTAAAACGAGACTCACAAAGTTGAAGAAGAATTTCACCTGTTACACCTCTCTACGACGAGCTTTCTCGTATAAATTACAGGGAATTGTCTTTCTAGAATTCCATAAGTGTATTTTGCTTTTTGTTTTTCTTGCAACTGAATAGCATATTCAGAGTGTTTTGCTCTTTTTACGATTAATGCCGTGTTGCCCTGGAGGATAGTTCTTTTTAGCAAAAGATTTATCTTCTCCAAAAATCGCTTTCTCCAAATTTACGTGCGATTTTTAGTCTGTGGACCTGTATATCTTGCCATTTTAAAAATTTTTAATAAAAAGGGAAGAGATTATGAATTAAGGCTTTCCTTCGATAATTGCCTCTTCCCTTGATACTTATAAATTATACTCTTCTTCTTTTAGGAGGACGACATCCATTATGAGGAAGTGGAGTTACGTCAATAATTTCTGTAACTTCTATACCAGCATTATGAATACTTCTAATAGCAGATTCTCTACCATTACCTGGTCCTTTTTACGAATACTTTAACTTTTTTTAAGTCCTGCATCGAATGCATTTTTGTCTGCATCTTCAGCCGCTACTTGTGCAGCGTATGGAGTATTCTTTTTGAACCTCTAAATTTCATTTTACCAGCAGAAGACCAAGAGATTAGCATCTCCTTTTTATTTGTAAGAGAAATAATAATGTTATTGGAATGTAGCTGAAATATGAGCCTCACCCACAGATTCGATAACTCACTTTACGCTTCTTTTGAAGTTTTTGCATTTGATTTTTGCCATATTGCTACTTATTATTTAGTTGCTTTTTTCTTATTAGCAACAGTTTTTCGTCTACCTTTTTCTTGTTCTTGAGTTGTTTTTCGTTTTTGTCCTCTTAAAGGTAATCCTGCTCTGTATGAATACTCTGTAACAACCAATATCCATCAAGCGTTTAATGTTCAATTGATTTCAGAACGCAACTCTCCTTCAATTTTGTAGAAGCAACAACCTCACAGAATGTTACGATTTCATCATCATTCCATTCGTTTACTTTTTGTCTTCATTTACTTGAGCTCTTTGTAAGATTTCTTTAGCTCTACTTTTTCCGATACCAAAAATATAAGTTAAACCAATAACTCCTCTTTTTGTATTTTGGTAAATCTATACCTGCATTCTTTGCCATAATTATCCTTGTCTTTGTTTGAATCTAGGATTCTTTTTATTAATTACAGCTACAATACCCCTTTACGACGCACAATTTTGCACTCAGGACTTCTTTTTAATTGATGCTCTAACTTTCATGTGTTCTTTTTAGTTATATGTTTTTCACATGTGTCTATTCTTACTAGACGGTTTTATTCTGTTACTAAAATTTAATATCTGTATGTAATTCTAGCTTTGGTCAAGTCATATGGAGTCATTTCCAACTTTACACGGTCTCCGGGTAGAAGTTTAATATAATGCATTCTCATCTTTCCTGATATGAGCTATTACTACGTGTCCATTATCTAATTCTACTGGAACATAGCATTAGAGAGTGACTCTATAATTGTCCCATCTTGTTCTATTGCTGCTTGCTTAGCCATCTTACCTTCTATTTTTACCTGTTTTCATTAGTCCCATCATAGTGACGATTTAGTAAGTAAGAATTTACTTGCTGCATTGTATCTATAGCAACACCTACTAAAAATAAGTAATGAGGTTCCTCCATAAAACAATGCCCATTGATGGTGTATATCTAATATTTTATTAGCTACTGCTGGTAACACAGCTATGGCAACTAAGAATAAAGGAACCTGGTAGTGTAATTAAAGACATTATTTTTATCTAAATAGTCTCCTGTTTCTTGTCCTGGTTTTTACTCCAGGGATAAAACCTCCACTACGTTTTTAAATCATCTGCCATTTTATTACTAGGAACAGTTATAGCAGTGTGTAGAAATATGTAAAAATAATGATGAGTAAAGCAAATACAAAATTATACCAAACTAAAAACGTCACTAAAATTATTCTTTATTTTGCCCTGCTAATTCAGATTTAAATAATCCTGCTAGTGCAGATGGCACAAACATAATTGCTTGTGCAAAAATAATTGGCATAACACCAGATGCATTAAGTTTTAAAGGAATATATTGTCTTGCTCCAAAAATATTTCTCTCTTCTTTTCCCTCCTGTAGTTCTTCTTGCATATTGTACTGGTACTTGTCTAACTGCAAGAGTTAAAATAAATACAAGCCAAAATAATAAGCAACCACAAAAGTACTTCTACAATGATAAACATAGCAGACTGTCTAGCAACCTCACCTATAAAGGCATGAGGGCATACGTGCTACAATACCTACCATAATAAGTAATGAAATACCATTACCAATTCCTTTATCTGTAATTTTTCTCCAAGCCACATTGCAAAAACAGTACCTGTTACTAAAAATAATTACAGAAGGAATAATGAAGTCAAGACCTTTTCCTAAAAATAAATGCACTTTCTGGAACACCTAATGCACTTATAGAGTAAAGATAAGCAGGAGCCTGTACAATACAAATTGCTATCGTTAGCCATCGGGTAATCTGATTTATTCGTCTTCTACCACTTTCTCCTTCTTGTTGTAACTTTTGTAAATATGGAATAGCTATTCCATAGTTGCACAACAATTGAAGCAGAGATATACGGCATAATCCTAAAGCAAAAACAGAAGCTTTAGCAAATGCCCCCTGTAAAAGCATTAAGGATATCCAACAAACCTCCTTCAGAAGTTCTTTGAGTCAATTTTACTTAATTGTTCGCATCTATACCAGGTAGAATAACGTGCGCACAAAACGATATACCAAAAGAATGGATAAAGTTAAGATAATTCTATTACGCAATTCTTCTATCTTCCAAACATTGAGTTAAGGTCTCGATAAATTTCTTCATAATACAATATTATAGAGTTACAGCTTCGCCTCCTGCCTTTTTCGACAGCTTCTTTTTGCACTTGCTGTGAACTTATGAACAGATATTTTTAATTTAGATTTCAATTCTCCTCCTCCAAGTATTTTTACTAAATCTGTAGCCAAACGATTTTTCAACTAAAATATCAAGATTAACAGTATCTGTAATAAGCCCCTCTATCTACAAGCTCTTGTGGTCGACCTATATTGATACCTACATACTCTTTACGGTTAAAGTTTTTGAAACCGAATTTTGGTACGCGTCTTTGAAGTGGCATTTGTCCTCCTTCAAAAGCCTATTTTTAGTAGAAAAACCAGAACGAGATTTTGCTCCTTTGTGTCCTTTTGTAGAAGTACCACCTTTACCAGAACCTTGTCCTCTACCTACAGCGCTTCCCTTCTCTATGTACTGAACCCTTGTGCAGGGTTTCAAATTACTTAAATTCATAACTTATTATTCTGCTTTTTATGCTTCTTGTACAGAAACTAAGTGTTTAACTTTATTAATCATTCCAAGAATACTTGGTGAGCTTCATGTTCTACTGTTTTACCAATACCTGTAAGCCCCAAAGACTCTAATGTTAATTTTTGAGTCTTTGTACGCTTATGCTACTTTTAGTTTGTTTAACTATTATCTTTTGCCATTGTTACTAATTTTAACCTTTAAACAATTTTTCCAAAGAAATACCACGTTGTTCAGCAATTGTTTTTAGCACTTCTAAGTTTCAACAAAAGCATCAAAAGTAGCTTTTACTACGTTATGAGGGTTTGATGAACTTGAGATTTTTGAAAGTACGTTATGTACTCCTAATGCTTCTAAAAACAGAACGAACAGTTCCTCCGGCAATTACCCCAGTACCTTTTGTTGCTGGTTGTAAATATACGAGCTCCTCCATATTTCCTTTTTGTTCATGAGGGTAAAAGTAGTACCATTAAGAGGGATACGAACTAAGTTCTTTTTAGCATCTTCTACTGCTTTTGCAATAGCATCAGCTACTTCTTTTTGATTTTCCTAATCCGTGCCTCTACAACTCCGTTCTCATCACCTACCACAACGATAGCTGAAAAACCAAAAGCACGTCCTCCTTTTTGTAACCTTAGTTACTCGTTGAACTCCCTACCAAGCGATCTTTTAATTCAAGTCCACTTGGTTTTACATATTCTACATTTTTATAATTCTGATACATAATTTCTTAGAATTTAAGTCCGCCTTCTCTTGCTCCTTCGGCTAATGATTTTACTCGTCCGTGGTATAGATACCCTCCTCTATCAAAAGATACTGTTTTCAATACCTGCTACATTCGCTTTTCTTAGCAAGGGCTTCACCCACTTGTTTTGCTTTTTCAGTTTTTGTACCAGATACTTTAATATCTTTTATCTCTGGAAGATGCAGCTACTAAAGTAACTCCTTTGGTATCATCTATTATTTGAGCATAGATTTCACTATTACTTCTAAAAACAGCCAATCTTGGTTTTTGAGCAGTTCCTGAAACTACTTTTTTTATTCTGTTTTTTAATTCTTTGTCTTCTTTCTATTTTTGATAATGCCATTATGTTAACTTTTAAGCTGATTTACCTGCTTTTGCTCTAATTCTTCACCAACAAACTTCACTCCTTTTCCTTTGTAAGGCTCTGGCATACGGAAAGAACAGTTTTAGCCGCTACTTGTCCTAATAATTGTTTATCGTGAGAAGTTAATTTAATGATAGGGTTTTTACCTTTCTCATTAATAGTTTCCAACTTTATCTCTTGTGGAGTTCCATTATGATATTGTGAGAAAATCCTAAAGCCAAGTCTAATTTTTGACCTTGGTTAGAGGCACGATACCCTACCCTACTAACTCTAATTCTATAGTAAAACCTGCAGATACTCCGTGAACCATATTGTTAAGCAATGCACGATATAAACCGTGCAATGCATTATGAGTTTTTGTCGTACCTTGGTTTTCTAACACTAATTTTCCATCCTCTTGCTTTACAGCAATGTCTTTAACCTCCTGGGTTAATTCGCCTAGTTTTTCCTTTTTACAGTAACAATATTACCATTGATAGTAATTGTTACTCCTTGTGGAATACTGATGGGTGCTTTTACCTATTCTTGACATTTTTAGTCTTATATTATTAGTAAACATTACAAATTACTTCTCCGCCTACTTTTAACTCTCTTGCTTGCTTACAAGTCATTACTCCTTTTGAAGTAGATATGATAGCAATACCAAGTCCATTAAGTACTCGCGGAGTTCAGTAGAACTCACATGTTTACGAAGTCCTGGAGTGCCACACGCTCAATTTTTCTGATAACAGGTTCTTTTGTTACTTTATCATATTTAAGAGCGATTTTAATAACTCCTTGAATTTCATTTTTCTTCAAATTTATAACTAAGGATATAACCTTGGTCAAAAAGGATTTTAGTAATCTCTTTTTAAGATTTGAAGCTGGAATTTCTACTACTCTGTGCCCTGCATTACTCGCATTGCGAATTCTTGTTAAATAATCTGCTATTGGGTCTGTATACATATTGTCTGTTTTTAAATTACCAACTTGCTTTTTAACGCCTGGAATTAACCCTTTATTCGCCATTTCTCTGAATAATACACGAGAAATTCAAAAGTACGCATATATCCTTTTGGTCTTCCTGTGAGTTTTGCAACGATTGTGCAAGCGTACTGGAGATGCATTTTAGGAAGTTTTGTAATGCTTCATAATCACCTGCTTCTTTAAAGAGCTTGGCGTTTTTGCAGCATACTTAGCAACTAATTTTTCTCTTTTTACCTCCACGGGCTTTCATTGATTCTTTTCGCCATACTAATTCTTTTTAAATGGTAATCCTAATTCGGTTAATAATGATTTGGCTTCTTTATCTGTATTTGCAGATGTCACAAAAGTGATATCCATACCTGCTACTTTATTGATTTTATCAATATCGATTTCAGGAAAATAATTTGTTCTGTAACACCTAAGTTATAATTTCCTCGCCCATCAAAGCCATTAGCTTTAACTCCTTGAAAATCTCTTACACGAGGAAGAGCAGTAGTTACTAATCTATCAAGAAATTCATACATTCTTTCTCCACGAAGAGTTACTTTAGCTCCAATAGCCATTCCTTTACGAAGTTTTGAACGAAGCAACGTCTTTTTTTAGAAAGTGTAGCAATAGCCTTTTTGACCAGTAATCTTAGTAAGCTCTTCTACAGCATAGTCTATTTGTTTTTATCTGCAACAGCAGACCCTACTCCACGCTTACTACAATTTTTCAAGTTTAGGAACTTGCATTACATTTTATAACTAAATTCTTGTTTGAGAGCTGCAATTACGCGCTCTTTATATTCCTGTTTTAATCTAGGTATATATTTATCTGCCATAATTACAATACTTGTTTAGATGAAACTCTCACTTTTTCCATCTCTCACTTCATATCCTACTTTTGTTGGCTCACCTGTTTTAGGGTCTAAAAGCGACAAATTAGAAATATGAATAGGAGCTTCTTTTCTTTATAATTCCTCCTTGAGGATTCTGAGCACTTAGCTTTGTATGTTTAGAAATTAAATTGATTCCTTCAACAATAGCTCTATTTTTCTCACGATCTACGTTAAGTATTTTGCCTTTCTGACCTTTATGTCTCCAGCAATTACAACAACGCTATCTCCTGTTTTAATTTTTAGCTTTATCATTATTGTGTCTAATTAAAGCACTTCTGGTGCTAATGATACAATTTTCATAAATTGTTTGTCACGAAGCTCTTGCTACAGGGACCAAATACACGAGTTCCTCGCATTTCACCTGCTGCATTAAGCAGTACACACGCATTTTCATCAAAACGGATGTAAGAACCATCTTGTCTTCTTACTTCTTTTTAGTTCTCACTACTACTGCGGTAGATACTTGTCCTTTTTACATTCCCATTGGGAGTAGCTTCTTTCACTGCAACAACTATTTTATCACCTACGGAGGCATAACGACGTTTTGTTCCTCCAAGAACACGGATAGTCAAAAACTTCTTTTTGCTCCCGTATTATCTGCTACTTTTTAATCTTGATTCTTGTTGTACCATAATTACTTAGCTCTTTCAATGATTTCAACTAATCTCCAACATTTGGTTTTTGCTTAAAGGGCGAGTCTCCATAATTCTCACTGTATCCCCAATGTTACAATCATTTTTCATCGTGTGCTACAAACTTTTTAGTTTGCAATACGAATTTTTCCATACATAGGGTGTTTTACTCGTTTTTACCACAGAAACTACAATGGATTTGTCCATTTTGATTACTGGATACAACCCCTATTCTTTCTTTTCTGATATTTCTTTTTCCATATTAAAAGCAACAACGATTTATTGTAATTCTCTTCTTGTTAGCTCACTTGCCAATCTTGCTATTGTTCTTCTTGTCTTTCTTATAGACAATGGATTTTCAAGAGGTGTAATTGCGTGAGCAATTTTCATATCTGCGTATGCTTTTTATATTCACTAAGCTTTTGTTGTAGCTCAGCTACCGATAAATTTTTAACTTCTGACTGTTTCATTTTGTTAATAAAATTAATCTTGATAATCTCTGCTACAACGAATTTAGTTGTTACAGGCAGTTTTTGAGCAGCTAAGCGTAAAGCTTCTTTTTGCTACATCAAGAGGAACGCCGCCTATTTCAAACATAATTCTACCTGGTTTTACCACAGCTGCCCAATATTCTACGGCACCTTTACCTTTACCCATACGTACCTCTAAAGGTTTTTAGTAATTGGTTTATCTGGAAATATTTTTTTATCCAAAGCTGACCTTCACGCTTCATAAAACGAGTAGCTGCAACACGAGCAGACCTCAATTTGACGAGCGGTAATGAAAGCTGATTCCAAAGATTTAATACCAAACATACCATTAGAAAGTTGGTGACCTCTTTGACACACCTTTCATTCTACCTTTTTGTACCTTACGATATTTTTGTTCTTTTTGGTTATAACATTCTAATTCTCTTTTAATAATTATTTTTTTGCGACGAGCTCTTTTTAGCATCTGAGTTTCTCTTTCTTCTTTTGAAGAACCTCCAAGATTTTCTTAGACATTCCTACAAGAGGAGATAATTCTCTTTTGCCATATACTTCACCTTTCATAATCCACACTTTGATTCCCATACGTCCGTAAGTAGTATGAGCTTCTCAAGTGCGTAATCAATATCTGCACGGAAAGTAGAAAAGAGGAATACGTCCTTCTTTTATAACCTTCTGATCGAGCCATTTCTGCTCCATTCAAACGTCCAGATATTTGGATTTTTAATACCCTCTGCATTCATACGCATAGCAGCAATAGCCATTTTTATTGCTCTACGATAAGAAATACGACTTTCTATCTGGCGAGCAATACTTTCTGCTACAAGAGGTGCATCAAGTTCTGGTCTTTTAATTTCAAAAGATATTAATTTGAATATCTTTGCCTGTAATTTTTCAATTCTTCTTTTAACTTGTCTACCTCTTGTCCGCCTTTCCCCGATAATAATACCTGGACGAGCAGTAGTGATAGTAACGGTTACAAGTTTTAAAGTTCTTTCAATAATTACACGAGAAACACTAGCTTTTGATAAACGAGTATGAACATACTTTCTGATTTTATCATCTTCAGCTAACTTATCTCCGTAATCATTACCTCCATACCAGTTAGACTCCCATCCTCTGATAATACCAAGGCGATTTCCTATTGGTTTGTCTTTTTGTCCCATACTTTAATCTTAGCTTACAGTGTTATTTTTAGCTCCCTAAAACCAAAGTTACATGGTTTTGAGCGTTTACGAATTCTATGTGCTCTCCTTGTGGTGCTGGGCGAAGTCTTTTTAACATAGCTCCTTCATCCACACAGTTTCTTTTACAAATAACTGAGCGTCTTCCAAATTGGCTCCTTCGTTTTTAGCTTGCCAGTTAGCAATAGCTGACAATAATAATTTTACTAAACGAGCTGCTGCTTCCTTTTGGTTAAATTTCAAAATAGCAAGTGCTTTTTCTACTTCTACTCCACGTACTAAATCAGCAACTAATCTCATCTTACGAGGGAAGTAGGGGCAGTTATTCAATTTAGCAAAAAGCTAAACTTTTTAGCTTCTTTAATTTCTAATGCTCTTTCTTTTTTCGAACTCCCATAGCCTTCTATTATTTTTACCTTTATTTTTGCTCCTGCGTGCCCTCTAAATGAGCGAGTAGGTGCAAATTCTCCTAACTTATGTCCTACCATATTCTCTGTAACATATACAGGTACAAACTGTTTTCCGTTATGAACTGCTATAGTTTCTCCTACGAAATCAGGCGTAATCATTGACGCTCTTGACCAAGTCTTTATAACGGTTTTTCTTCCCTGTTTCTTTATTTTTGGAGAACTTTTTCTCCAAAGCATAATGAACATAAGGTCCTTTTTAATGAACGTGCCATATCCTAATTATTTCTTTCTACGTTCTACAATATACTTATTACTTGCTTTGGTTTTTAGAACAGTTCTATAACCTTTTGCTGGGATACCTTTACGTGAGCGAGGATGTCCTCCTGATGCACGACCTTCACCACCTCCATTGGGTGATCAACTGGGTTCATAACAACTGCTCGTGTACGAGGTCTTCTTCTAACCAACGAGAACGACCTGCTTTACCAGAAATTATCAACTGATGATCTGGGTTGGACACTGCTCAATGGTGTGCTAAACAAGTAAGTAAAATCATACGAGTCTCTCCAGAAGGTAATTTAACTGTTGCATATTTACCTTCTTTAGCCATAAGTTGAGCAAAAAGTACCTGCTGAACGAGCTATATTTGCTCCTTGTCCCTGGGCGTAACTCAATACAACTTATAACTGTTCCTAGAGGAATTTCTGACAAAGGCATTGCATTACCTACTTCTGGCGCTATATTTTTCTCTCCAGAAATAATTACTTGATCTACTTTCAATCCTGCAGGGAGCTATTATATATCGTTTTTCCCCATCTGTATATTGAACTAGTGCAATAAATGCTGTTCTATTTGGGTCATACTCAATAGAAACAACTTTGGCTTCTACTCCAAACTTATTTCTTTTGAAGTCAATAATACGATATTTTTTTCTTATGACCACCACCAATATAGCGCATAGTCATTTTCCCTGATTGTTTCTACCTCCGGTCTTTTTAACGGAACAACTAAACTTTTTCCGGCTTATCAGTAGTAATAACATCAAAGTTATTTACCACTCTAAAACGCTGACCTGGTGTAATCGGTTTTAATTTTCTTACTGACATACTTTATTTGTCTTCCTAAATATTGTTATAAAAAATCAATAGTTTCTCCATCTTTTACACTTACAACTGCTTTTTTTAATTGCATTTTGATTTTAGACTGTTGAAGTCCATTTTTAGTGTAACGAGTTGTTCGCTTAGGCGCATAGTTCAAAGTACGAACACTTTCTACTGTAACGCCATAAGTAGCTTCAATAGCTTGCTTAATCTGTATCTTATTTGCCTTAACAGAAACAGCAAAAAGTATAACAATTTTTAACTCACTATTAGCAGTTGCTTTCTCTGTTATAATAGGTTTTATCAATATACTCATTGTTTTTATTTTTGTTAAATTGGATTGAACAACTTCTACTGCACTCTCTAATAACACTACATTTGATGCATTAGCAATTGCATAAGTATTTAATTCAGAAGCAGTTACAACATTAACAGCCTCTAAGTTTTCTAGATGACAAATATACATTTTTATTTGTATCTCCCAACACAAAAAGAGATTTTTTTATCTTGGATTCCTAAAGAATTTAAAATTTTTAACAAATTCTTTTGTTTTTGGAGTTTCAAAATTAAAATCTTCTAACATCTACTAAAGCTCCTTGTTGAACTTTTTGGCTAAGTACAGAACGACGTGCTAAACGTTTTTACTTTTTGTTCAATTTTTTTGTGTATAATCTTTTGGTCTTGGTCCGAAAATACGACCTCCACCAACAAAAACTGGAGATTTACCACTTCCTGCACGAGCTGTACCTGTTCCTTTTTGTTTTTAATTTTTTCTGGTACTTCCTGCTACTTCATTTCTCTCTTTAGCTTTGTGTGTTCCTTGTCTTTTTATTAGCCAAATATTGTTTTAATATCAAGATAAATAACGTGATTATTTGGCTCTATTCCAAAAACAGCCTCAGAAAGAGTTATCTTTCTTCCTGTTTCTTTCCTTGTATATTTAATACTGCTACTTCCATTATTTGTGAATAGTTACGTAAGCATTTTTATGGCCAGGAATACATCCTTTTACAATAAGAAGATTTTTCTGCAACCACTTTTAATACTTTCAAGTTTTGTACTGTTACTTTTTCAGCTCCCATTCTTCCAGCCATACGCATTCCTTTGAATACTCTTGAAGGATAAGAAGAAGCTCCTACTGAACCTGGTGCTCTCAAACGGTTATGTTGTCCGTGTGTTGATTGTCCTACTCCACCAAATCCATGGCGACGAACAACACCTTGAAAAACCTTTACCTTTTGAAAACACCTGTTATATCTACAAATTCGCCTTCTGCAAAAGCTCTACTGAAATAGTATCGCCTAATTTGTAATTACTCTCAAATCCTTGGAAATTCGACAAGTTTTTCTTTGGAGAAACACCAGCTTTTAGCAAAATGTCCTGCTTCAGCTTTTATTTGCACGTTTTCTCTTTTTGTCATCGAAACCAAGTTGAAGAGCCTCATACCTGTCAACCTCTTTGGTTCTGACTTGGGTAACTACGCAGGACCTGCCTCTATGATGGTACAAGGAATATTTTTCCCGTTTTCATCAAAAATACTGGTCATTCCTACTTTTTCCAATTAACCCAGACATAAAATTGTATTAAAAATTATTTATTTACTTTAATTTTAAAAATAATGATTTTTCATCATTACATATTTGAATATTCAGGGCTAAAAATCAACCCTGAATATTGCTTTTTATCCGTTTTTCCTTAGTAAATTTACGTTTGGGACAAGTTTAGTAAATTATATACTTTACTTTATAAGTTCTTATCAAACTTTGATTTCAACTTCTACTCCACTTGGTAACTCTAATTTCATAAGAGCATCAATAGTTTTTGGAGATGAACTATAAATATCTAAAAGACGTTTGTATGAACTTAATTCAAACTGCTCACGAGACTTTTTATTTACGTGAGGAGAACGAAGAACAGTAAATAATTTTTGTGAGTAGGAAGAGGAATAGGTCCTACAACTCCTGCTCCTGTAGATTTTACTGTTTTTACGATTTTTCAGCAGATTTATCTACTAAATTATGATCGTAAGATTTTTAATTTTATTCTAATGACTCATTTTTCTAAAAATTAATTAGCTCCTTTTGCTTTTTAATAACTTCTTCGGAAATATTTGAAGGAGTTTCTGCATAATGAGAGAACTCCATTGTAGAAGTAGCTCGTCCAGAAGACAATGTTCTAAGAGTTGTTACATATCCAAACATCTCAGAAAGAGGTACATTTGCTTTTTTACTACTTTTTGCACCATTTCTATCGCCCATATCATTTACCTGACCTCGACGACGATTCAAGTCTCCTACGATATCCCCATATTTTCTTCTGGGGTAGTACTTCTAATTTCATTATAGGCTCCATTAAAACAGCTCTTGCTGCACGAGCTGCTTCTTTATAACCTAATCTAGCAGCTAATTCAAATGATAATGAATCTGAATCGACAGGGTGGAAAAGAACCATCTTTTAAAGTAATCTTCATAGCATCCATTTCAAAGCCTGCTAAAGGACCACTCTTCATAGCTTCTTTGAATCTCTTTTTCAATAGAAGGAATATATTCTTTTTGGAATATTACCACCTTTAATTTCATTGACAAATTCTAAGCCAGCCTTTTCCTTCTTCTGCAGGTTCCATTGTAAATACGATATCTGCGAATTTACCACGACCACCACTTTGTTTTTGTAAACTTCACGATGATCTGCTTTTCCCTGTGATAGCTTCTTTATACTCTACTTGAGGCTCACCTTGATTTACTTCTACTTTAAATTCTCGTTTTAAACGATCTACAATAATATCTAGTGAAGCTCACCCATACCAGAGATAATAGTCTGTCCAGATGCTTGATCTGTTTTTACTTGGAAAAGTAGGATCTTCTTCTGCTAATTTAGCTAATGCCATTCCTAACTTATCAACGTCAGCTTTAGTTTTTAGGCTCTACTGCAATACCAATAACCGGATCTGGGAACACCATACTTTCTAATACGATAGGATGTTTTTCATCACAAAGTGTATCTCCTGTTTTAATATCTTTGAAAACCTACCGCTGCTCCAATATCTCCTGCTTCTATATATTCAATAGGATTTTTGCTTATTAGCATGCATTTGATAGATACAGAAATACGTTCTTTACTCTCTGAACGAGTATTAAGCACATATGAACCAGCATCTAAATGTCCTGAATATACACGGAAGAAAGCTAAACGACCTACATAAGGATCTGTTGCTATCTTAAATGCTAAAAGCTGCAAAGGGCATCTACAGCTGGTTTACGAAGAACCACTGCTCCTGTATCTGGATTTGTTCCCTCAATCGCTTCTTTTTATCCAAAGGAGAAGGTAAATAGCGACATACAGCATCTAGCATAAATTGAACTCCTTTATTTTTGAAAAGAAGAACCACAAGTCATAGGAATGATAGCCATATCCATTACTGCAGCACGCAAAGCATTGTGTATTTCTTCTTCTGAGATAGAGTTTTCATCCTCCATAAATTTCTCAAAAGACCTTCATCATACCCAGCTACTTCTTCAATAAGTTGAGCTCTATATTTAGCTACATCAGCCTTCATATCTTCAGGAATTTCTACAACATCAAATGTAGCCCCTTGAGATTCTTCATGCCAAACAATAGCTCTGTTTTTATCAAATCTACAACACCTTTAAAATCAGCTTCTTCACCAATAGGAAGAACGATAGGCACTGCATTAGATTTCAACATATCTTTTACTTGCTGACAAACTTTAAGGAAATCTGCTCCTTGTCTGTCCATTTTATTAACAAAGCCCATACGAGGAACTTTGTAATTATCAGCTAAACGCCAGTTTGTTTTCGAGACTGAGGCTCTACCCCCATCAACTGCTGAAAACAAGAATACCAACCCATCTAAAAACACGTAAAGAACGATTTACTTCTACAGTAAAGTCTACGTGACCGGGGGTATCTATAATATTAAAAATGATATTCTTTTGCGTCTGCTGTGAGGTTTTCCATTTTCTGTTGGGAAATTCCATTTACAAGTAGTTGCAGCAGACTGAATAGTAATACCTCGTTCAGCCTCTTGCTCCATCCAGTCCATAGTAGAAGCTCCATCGTGAACCTCTCCTAATTTTGTGAGTTTTTCCTGTATAGAAAAGAATACGCTCTGTAGTTGTGGTTTTACCCGCATCAATATGCGCCGCAATACCAATATTTCTTGTATATTTTAAATCTCTACTCATATTGCTCCACTAATTAAAATCTAAAATGAGAGAACGCTTTGTTGCCTCTGCCATTTTGTGAGTATCCATTCTTTTCTTAACAGCTGCTCCTTCTTCTTTTTGCTGCTGATAATATTTCGCCCGCTAGTTTTTGCGCCATAGATTTTTCATTTCTCTTACGAGCGTATCCTATAAGCCATTTTCATAGCCATAGAAACTTTTCTATCTGGACGAATTTGCATTGGAATTTGGAATGTAGCTCCACCTACACGACGAGAACGCACCTCTACGTGAGGCATAACGTTTGACAACGCGTCTTTCCACACCTCCAAAAGCTGTTTTTCATCATTATTTTTCTTTTGTTCTACGATATCAATTGCATCATAGAAAAACTTTAAAAGCCACTGACTTTTTACCATCCCACATTAGATTATTCACAAAACGTGTAACTAATTGGTCATTAAATTTAGGATCTGGCAAAAGAGGTCTTTTCTTAGCCTGTCTTTTTCTCATTTCTCTGTGTTAAAAGATTTTTAAATTACTTTTTCTTTCCTTTTTGCTGGTGCAGCTGGTGCTTGTCCTGGTTTTGGGGCGTTTAGCTCCGTATTTTTGAACGACGTTGAGTTCTTCCATTAACTCCCGCTGTATCCAAAGCTCCACGCACGATGTGATAACGAACACCTGGTAAATCTTTACCCTTCCGCCTCTTACCAATACTATCGAGTGCTCTTGAAGATTGTGTCCTTCTCCTGGAATGTATGCGTTTACTTCATTACCATTAGTCAAACGAACACGCGCAACTTTACGCATTGCTGAGTTTGGTTTTTGTGTAGTGGTATAAACACGTGTACACACTCCTCTTCGTTGAGGACACGAATCCAAAGCAGCCGATTTACTCTTCTTAGCAATTGTGGCTCTTCCTTTTCGTACTAATTGTGAAATTGTTGGCATATTTTTAATAAAATTAAAAATATTTCTTTAAGCGAGGGCAAAGGTAAAAACTTTTTCTTTTTACCAAATATAAAAGCGCTTATTTTCAATATTTTTATTTATTATTTTCTATCTTTTGTATTAACAGAAAAGTTATTTCTATTCTTACACGGAAAAAGAAACACTCTCAATGCGTTGAAAATCAGAAATAAATTTTTAACAAATTACTTATCATATTGATTATCAAAGCAGAGAAAAAATAAAAAGTTATTAACAATTGAAAAATAAAAATCTGTACTTAAAAAATAAGTACAGATTTTCAACTAAAAACCTAATCACAATATTAATTACACTCTGCTTTTTATTGCATCTTTTGAATAATTTGTTTTGTTTTTAAAAGTATTTACTAAATTAGCAGGAACTTTTTATACATTCTATTTTCATTCCTTGACGAGCTGTTACTGATGTTAATTTATTACACTTGCTCAAATCTAATCTTTGTAAAATTAGGCGATTGTATATCAACAGTTGTAAGATTTGTTAAAGTACTTGTATTGACTGTTATAATACTATTTCCTAAAATGTTACTTTATGTAAATTTACGAATGGAGACAAATCTATATTAGAAACACTCTGCTCCTATTTCCATTTCTGATATATTTATAAAATGCCTAAACCTGAAAGATCTGAAATAGAGTATCTATAATTTGTATTTTTCTATCTCTTATACTAGCAGCCTCTGCTTTTGTTATAGAATGTACTCCTTCTACTTTATTAGGGAAGAAAGTTCTATATATAAGACTTCTCAAATTTTTTATCAGAAATGATAACAAGGCTAGAATTTGGATCTGTACTTCCTCCACTATTTGTTCTATAGAAAGTGCCTTGATTCTTACCATCTAATACATTCAGTCTATCTGCTAATTCCTGATTAGAAACAATAATAAGTTAAAGCTGTATTTGAAAGTGGAGCAGAGCCTACCGCCTTCTTAATAGATATATTCTGTGCATCATCTAAAGTTAAAGTTAAATGAGAAATATCTAAAGTACCAGATAAATAGTTTCCTATTAAATTCAATTGTTTAATAGTTGTAAGCCCTCCTAAATTAATTGCTGTAAGTCTATTTTGTTGAAGGTTTAATTTATTTAGTTTAGAGAGATTATCAAAAATTAATATTTATAATAGCATTATTACCTAATTCTATGGTTTCAATAAAGGTAAATTTCTTAGAATAACATCTTTTAATATTGTTACGTTCCATTTGAACTGTTACCAAATTAGGAAAAATCCTGAAGAACAAGATTGGTATTATTTAATATTTGCCCCTCTATACGTATTTTTGAAATATTTGAGAAATATTTTAAATCTGATATATCATCAACTTCATATTGAGAGGAAAGACAAGTAATTTCTCATTTTATAAGCTAATGCTTCTTGTTTAGTAATTTCACCATCACCATTAGCATCTACCCTTTGATTGACTGGATATGTTTTTGAGAATTAATAATACAATCTTTTTAGTTTTTGATTGATATTCAAAATCTCATCAACAGCATCTGTATGTATATTTGTGAGTACTATCTTCAATATTAAATTTATCTGCTAATTGCTTAGAAGCTACCTTAATACCTGTAATTGTACTATTTGAACCTCCTTTTACTATTTGAACAGTACTAAGAGCTGTAAGCTTTAGAAAAATCTAAAAATCCTGAAATATTATTGTTTGTAGCTTTTAATACTTTGTAAACGGTAAGAGCTCCTATATTCAATTTTGTTAATTGATTATCATTTACTTCTAACTTTTCAAGATTGGTAAAAACTCTATTCCTGTAAGGTCTCTTATTCCTTTTGCATTCAAAAAAATAAAGCGGTTGGAGCCTTTGCTTCTGCAATACTAATTTTTCCATTTTTTTATCTATATCCCATTGAGATAATGCTTTTTCTAAAATTCTCATCAGGGATATTTATTCTTCCTCTATAAGTTGTACCCAATTATTACCTTCTTTTTATATAATTTATTAGATGCTTTATCTAAAAATATTTTTGAACCAATAGAAGAAGAAGGAGTACCAGAACCGATGTAAATATCTCCGTCTGTATAATTACTTATAAAGTAATAGGCTGTCCAAGAAGAACCATTTTTGATACAAAATTTTGCTTTGTAGTATCAAAATAATATGTTCCTGCTGTTGCCGTAGAAGGTACTGTGTTCCTTTTATTTACGTACTCAGTAGCTGTGGGAGGTGTTCCATTATCAGAATTATCGCCACCTGATTTGGAACATCCAACACTTACCATAGTGCTAATAGAAGAGCAAAGCCTAATTGTTTCAATTTTTTCATTTTGTGAGTGTTTTAGTTTTAACTTTGGGGGCAAAAGGTAATTAAATATTTTAACTACACAATAAAATAAATATTTATTTTTGAGAAAAACGCTTTTTAACACACTTATTGACAATAAAAAGACACTTAAATATACAATTAAAGCATCTTTTTGTTAAAAAGACGCTTTAATTTATTTATTTTTATATTTTATTTAGTTTTTAAAGAAATAAAATGTAAATTCCTTTTTATTCACATTTTATGTTGATAACTAAACTTTTTATTTGTATAATTTTTAAACATTTTGCCATATCCAATTGGCGAGGTGTCGCTCCAATCATCTCTATCATTGAGACACGGAATAAGTTTATAAGTTTCTCCACCAGCTTTAAGAAAAGTCTTCTTTACCTTCCATTCCCTATTTCTTCAATAGTTTCTAAACAATCTGAGACAAAAAGCAGGAGTAACTACCGCCAATCGTTTTTATTCCTTATAGAGCTAAACTTTCAATAGTAGCATCTGTATAAAGGTTGTAGCCAAGGATTTTTCCCCAATCTGGATTGGAAAGATGTTCCATAAGAGCCTTCTTTTAACCCTAGTTCTTTCACTACGGCTTCGGTTGTTTGCATAACATTGATGGCGATAACAATAACTATGCGCTGGCGAATCATTTTTACAACAATTATCATCAATTTTACAATGATTGTGTAACATCCGATTTATAAATATGTCTTTCTGGAATTCCGTGATAAGAGAACAATAAATAATCTTCTGAAAATTCTTCTTTTATTGATTGCGCTAATACCTTTATATAATCTTCTCGCTCATAAAAAGCAGGGAATTTCAGTTATTTGAATATTTGGATATTTTTTTCTTTCGGATTTTTCTGCTAATACAGAAATTGTCTCTGTTGTAGCCATTGCAAACTGAGGGTGCAATGGAACCAACAAAATATGTGTTACGCCTTGTTTATGAAGCGCTTCTATACCAGACTCAAGAGATGGATTTCCGTAACGCATTCCTAACTCTACAGGGATAGATACGCGTTGTTGTACTTTCTTTTGTAATCGTCTGGAAAAGAACAATAAGGCGAGCCTTCTTCCCACCAAACTTTTTATAAGCTTCTGCCGAATGTTTTTGAACGAGTGTTAACAATTGTTCCTTTTAACAAGAAAAAGCTCGCATAAGATAAGGAATATCAATCACTCGCTCATCCATCAGGAATTGGTCTAAATATTTTTTTAACATCCTTTACTGATGGTGAATCTAGCGACCCCAAATTTACCAACAAGACTCCTTTTTGCATTTATTAAATTTTGGGCAAAAATACACATTTTAAAATTATCTGTATTAATTTAATATCAATTTTTCTATTTTGATATAGATTTTTACTTTAATATGAATAAAAATAAGTTATCTTTTTAGAAAAACTATTTCTTTTTAAGCTATATTTTATCCTAAAAATTGTATTTTTGCAAAAAAATATGTTATGAATTATTTTTCTTCTGATTTTACTTTGGGTATTTTAGGTGGAGGGCAATTAGGTAAAATGCTCCTTTTATGAAACCCGAAAATATGATATTCAAACCAAAAGTACTTGACCCAAGTGCAGACGCTCCTTGCCGTATTGCTTGTAATGAATTTATACAAGGTGATTTTACTAGATTTTGACACTGTATATCAGTTTGGTAAAAATGTAGACATTTTAACATTTGAAATAGAAAATGTTAATGTTGATGCCTTAGAAAAATTAGAAAAAGAAGGCATTTTGGTATATCCTTCTCCAAAAATCTCCAAATAATACAAAAACAAAAGGATTACAAAAATATTTTATAAAGAAAATAATATAGCAACTGCAGATTTTAATTTTTCCCTTCATTGGAAGAACTAAAAATAGTTTAACGGCAGAGGATTACCCATTTGTTTGGAAAAGTACTCGCTTTGGTTATGATGGAAATGGAGTTAAAAATTATTAGAACTTTTAACGACCTACTATCATTACCTAATGGAGAGTGCATCATGCAGAGCAACTCATTGATTTTCAAACAGAACTTTGCCGTAATTGTAGCCCAGAAACCCAAACGGAGAAACTAGAACTTACCCTTGTGGTAGAAATGGAGTTTCACCCAGAAGCCAACCAAGTAGAATACGTCATTTGCCCTGCTAGAATCCCAAATGAAATAGCTGAAAAAGCACAAAAATTAGCTTTAAAAGTTTCGAAAACCTTTCCAAAATGTAGGTTTATTAGCAGTGAAATGTTTCTACAAAAATGGTGAAGTTTTTAGTTAACGAAGTAGCTCCACGCCCGCACAATTCAGGGCATTACAGCATTGAAGCAAGTTATACCAATCAATTTGAGCAACATTTACGCGCAGTTTTAAATCTTCCATTAGGGAAAAAACTGAGAGTAAAGTAGCGGGAGTTATGGTTAATTTGGTAGGAGAAGAAGGTTTTTCTGGTGATGTTGTTTATGAAAAATATTGAAAAATAATGTCTTTGGAAGGGGTAACACCTCACATTTACGGGAAAAAGACAAACACGCCCTTTTTAGGAAAATGGGACATATTACAATTGTTAATGAAGACATTTACAAAGCTCGTGAAATAGCCGCTGAGGTAAAAACAATAAGAGTAATTAGTAAAAAGTAATTTTTATTCTCAACAAAAATCATTTTTATTTTTATAAAAATACTTATACTTTTTGAGCAAAATTAAGGGCTTTTTGATAGTCTTTTTACAACTGAATTATGAGCATTGAATTATTTATTGAATTATTAGTCGTTTTACTGGCTATATTCATAGGGGCAAGGGTAGGGAGGTATCGGGCTCAGTATCTTTGGTATGATAGGTTTAGGTATTTTGGTTTTTGGCTTTTGGTCTTAAACCAGGAGAAACACCTACAGATGTAATGCTTATCATTGTTGCAGTAATCACAGCAGCAGCAGCTTTTGCAAGAAGCAGGAGGCTTGGATTATTTGGTGAAAGTAGCCGAGAAAAATCTTGCGCAAAAATCCTGCAATGATTACATTTTTTAGCCCCTGTGGTATGTTATTTCTTCACTTTATTTTTCAGGCACAGGGCATGTAGCCTATTCACTTTTGCCTATCATCTCCGAAATTGCTACCGATAGCAAAGAGTACGCCCCTGAGCGACCCCTTTCTATCTCTGTAATCGCTTCCCAACAATGCCATTACTGCCAGCCCTATTTCGGCAGCTGCAGCAGCTTTGCTCTCAGCCGAACTCTTAGGGCAGTAAAGGGATTACGCTCGGCAATATCCTTATGGTCTGTGTGCCCGCCACACTTATAGGGGTAATTGTAGGAGCCATAGTAGTGAGTTTTATAGGTGTTCCTCTTGAAAAAGATCCCGAATATTTGCGCCGTTTGAAAGAAGGTTTATTAAAAGAAGAAAAACGGCTGCAGAAATAAATGAAAAGACCAACAAAGGGCTAAAACATCAGTAATAATATTCCTTATAGCAGTAGTTTCTATTATGCTTTTTGGTTCTATTGATATACTCCGCCCTTCATTTATGATAGGTGGTAAAATACAAAAATGGAGATGACCCTACATTATTGAGATTATAATGATGACGGCTGCAGGTTTAATACTAGTCTTCTCCCGTGTAAATGTAAACAAGGTAATCAAAGGGTCAGTGTTTTTGGCGGGGAATGCAAGCAGTTATTGCCATTTTTGGAATCGCTTGGCTGGGAAATACATTCTTTGAAGGAAATAAGATATTCTTTGAAAAATAATATTAAAAGGTATTGTAACCGATTATCCTTTTCTCTTTGCCATAGCTCTTTTTGTAATGTCTATTCTTTTGTTTAGTCAGGCATCAACAGTAAGAACGCTTTTACCCTACGGCCGTTACCACCCTAAACCTTCCTGCTTTATCACTTATCGCCATGTTCCCTGCTGTAAACGGATACTTTTTTCATACCAAACTATCCCAACAGTAGTAGCTGCCATAAACTTTTGATAGGACAGGGTACAACCCGAATAGGAAAATATGTACTAAACCATTCCTTTCAAGTACCAGGTTTTGTAGCAACTATTGTAGCCATTACGGTTGGTTATTTAATCATTATGTTTATGTAATTTTTGAAAAATATTTTGATAATGAATATATTTAAAAATTGCCCTTTCATCATTGTTAATGATGTCTGTGGCAGTCTTTGCTCAACAAAAAGCAAAGATACGTATTTTAGCTACTGGCGGAACTATTGCAGGAGTTAGTAAATCTAACACTGAAACCAATTACAAAGCTGGGGAATTAGGTATTTATCAATTATTGGATGCTGTTCCTGAGGTGAAAAACATTGCCGATATCAGTGGAGAGCAAATTGTAAAAATTGGCTCACAAGATATGAATGACGATGTGTGGTTGAAACTTTCTAAACGCATCAACGAATTACTAAACAAAGAAGGTTATGATGGAGTAGTTATCACTCACGGAACCGATACAATGGAAGAAACTGCATATTTCTTGAACCTTACCGTACATAGTAAAAAACCTGTAGTAATGGTAGGTGCAATGCGCCCAGCAACAGGAATGAGTGCAGATGGACCTATGAACCTTTATAATGCTGTTGTTGTAGCTGCTGATAAAAATGCTGCTGGACGTGGTGTTATGGTATGTATGAACGATATTGTTCTTGACGCAAAAGACGTTATCAAAACTAACACGACTTCTGTTGAAACATTCCAAGGTGCTAATTATGGAAAACTTGCTTACATTCATAATGGAAAAGTTTTTTTCAATAGAACGCCCTCAAAAACAAACATACTTATCAATCTATTTTTAATGTTGATAACTTAAAACAATTACCAAAAAGTAGGTATCGTATATAGCTACTCTAACGTTTCTGAACTACCTATGAAAGCTTTTTATTGACGCAAAATTTGATGGTATAGTACACGCAGGGGTAGGTAACGGAAACTTATACCATACCATTTTTGATTTAGCAGTAAAAGCAAGACAAAACGGAATTCTTTTTGTGCGTTCTTCACGTGTACCCTACAGGTGCTACTACGCTTGATGCTGAGGTTGACGATGCAAAAATTCCAGTTTGTAGCTTCTCAAACCTTGAACCCCCAAAAAGCTCGTGTACTTCTAATGCTTGCTCTTACCAAAAACTAAAGATTGAAAGAAATACAATCTTATTTTTAATGAATATTAAAACTTTTTCCCTAACAAAACAACATCTTATGAAATCGTTTTTTGGCAATAAGCCTTCTGATGGGAGGAGTTGCCTGTGCACAACAAAGATTTGCAAGACCAAATAAACCAATTAAAAGCAGAGCTTGAACACCTAAAAGAGCTCCGATGGATGTTCCGCCTCATAGAGAAACGGAAAATCCTATTCACAAAAAGTTTAATGTTTTTCAACTTCCAATCAAGTTTTTGATGCTGTAACTCCAAAAATGGAGAAACAGAATTGGGCTTCAGCAAGACAATTGCGCCTTGAAATTCGTGGAGATATAAAATGAACGTATTTTCTATCGTTTTCGTCATCGTTTAAATCGCACCAACGAAGCAGCCTCTTTGGACAATTTGGCTCAGAGCTACAGACATTATGTATGCAGGGTTTAGATTTAATGACAAACTCTCTTTAACTCTTGGAAAAATGTGCCAAGCTTGGGGAGGTTTTGAGTTTGACCTCAACCCTATGAATATCTATGAATATTCTGATATGGTGGATAATATGGATAACTTTATGCTTGGCGGAATGCTTACTTTTCTCCAAACAAAAACCACGAATTCAACTTCCAAATAACAGATGTTCGTAATAAATCTTTTGCAGATACTTATGGAACAGTTCCTAATGTACAAGCCAGTAAAGCTCCTCTAACTTACATTTTTAACTGGAACGGTAACTTCTTTAGAAACAACCTATTACAGACACGTTGGGCTATTGGTTTCCAAAATGAAGCTAAAACCATATTAATGCTATGTATACATTTGGTACAAAATTGAATTTTTCAAAATTTCAAGTATTCTTGGATTATATGAATGCTGATGAAGAATTAGACAGGCTAAAAATATACTCCATTAAGCAACTCACAAGTATTGAAAAATGTTACTTATGATACTTTTTATATTAAAAAGCTGAATATCAACCTATTGAAAAAAATCAATATTTTTCGTAAAAGGAATGTATGAAACAGCAAAAAATAGTATTGTAAATAATGAAAGAACATCTTTAGGTTATTATACAGGGGTAGAATATTTACCTTTTAAAGACCAAGATTTACGATTTTTCTTGGCTTACATTGGTAGAGAATCTGAAGTAAAAATGGTCTTAAAGATTACAGTAATCGCATTAGCCTTGGTATGATGTACAGAATAAAAAGCCTTTTTAAGGAATAACAATTAAGAAACGTAAGTTTCATAGTATTAAATTTTATCACAAAAAAACCAGAAGAAATTACATTAAGCCCCAATTCTTCTTCTAAAACCTCTTTATTATCTCGTAATATAATCCTTTACAAATGAGAGCTTTTTCTGAAAATATATTCATTCAAAAATGCTTCTCTAATTTTTTTGTATCTAAACAGAGTAAAGATTTTAAAAACAATTGAATTTGTCGGCATAACTATTATTAATTCCTTCTTGCAAGCCACTAGGCGAATTAATGATCATATATAAAGAATACTAGACAAAAACTTAATTTTTGAATAATATCATCCTATACTAAAAATAGGGATGATATATTATTTTATTTAAATTTGCATTAGTTAATTTTTAAATAAAATGAAACAACTTCTTTTTAATGCTATTATTTAGCTTTTAGTCTCAGAGCCTTTGGTCAAGATGTTATTTTGGAAAATCAGCGCAAACGGGCTGATAAAATACTGATGAAGGGCGACTTGGAAAAACTGCGTTCTTATATGCAAAAACACGTAAAGCGTGCTGATAGGGAATGCAAGCTACCGCGACTATGTGTGGCGATATTTGTTAGATAATGTTGTGATAAACACCGCCAACCGCGAACTATCCTGGAGTTCGCCGAAATGGCTATGAACATGAAACTGCAAGCTCTACAACCAAGACTTCCTCAATACCACTTCAGTCAAGCTCATACGCTTATCCGAAAACATCACTAGACCAAAATATTTGGCTGAGATGCTGCCTTCCTCGACACCTATTCCTACCACCATACGCGATTGCTACAGTATGATGGCTATCTCACACATCTCCAACTATAACTGTCACCGCTTTGCATTCTGATGATTTCGTGAATGATGAAGTAGTGAAAAAGGGCAAAGTAGATGTATTGAGGAAATTGATGACCAAGGGTATAACATCTTAGACAAGAAGAAAATACCTTCAGAGCTTTACACCCAATTTCCAGAGATCGCGAGTCCTTGGCTCATAACGGCTAAAAAATAGGTACCGAAGAATACAAAATAGAGAAGTTCTTAACTGATTTCGAGGGGGACAAGTTTATAGCCCAACACTGCAGCTTTTGCCAAGGAGGCCTACGACAAAGTGAAAGACGAAAATAACTATTTCAAAATACGTGGAACATGGACGTAGGAATTTTCAACAAAAGAATTCACTAAAAGGCTTCCAAACTATTTTGCTGATTTCAACTAGAAAAAATCTACGAAAAACGATGTCAAAAAGTTGGAAGCTATCAAGCAAAAATATAGGACTCACTCAAAAAGCTCCTGCTATTAGCTTTGGGACAATGCTGAACAGTTCGACACCGATTTGCAAAATATTTCGGGTATAAAAAAACTATTCATATATTCTGAGGATCAGGTTAAAACGTAATACAAATGAAGAATTATCCCTATGGGGGCTGACATTTCTGACCTTGACACGAATATGTATCCTCCTGACAAATATTTTATTGAATATTTTATCGCTAACTATTTAGATAACCCTATTGATAGAGAGAGAAAAAGTCAAGATCGCAGAAGATTTGTACCAACTCAGACTTATGATTAGGAGCCTCTCAAAACACATTTTTAGTTACACCTTAAGGACAAAACGCCGTACTTTCAGCGAGTATTCAACTATTAACTGAAGTGAAGAAGAAAGCGATGCTGGATTGTTACAAAATGCTTTGGAATATCAAAATGCCTAACTATGTTCTCACCTGACAATTTCTTTTTCAGAGAGAGCCTAAGTCACTGTTGTATGAAGTGGAAAAACAGAGAAAGTGCTGCTGCCAGTTTCAACTCCAAATACAGCGATCAAGGCCTCATAAACCAGCAGAAAGACAGCAAGTGCCAAGGTTGCAAACTCTCCGACTACTACCGCCAAGAGCTCTCACAGACTAAAAAGTAGGCAACTATACCTTTATCGCTCTGGAAAACCATAATAACTACGTAAAAATTTTCTACACTGATAATGGCTGGTATATAGACCACTAGTAGGGACATAGCTTCAAGAGCTTAGACTCTACTACTAAGCTATCTGCTGAAAAAGTGTGAGGAGGAGTATTGCTGATAATAATTTTTATTTAACCTTCTTATTTCTTATAAAAACGTCTACCTTTCTGTAAGATGTTTTTATTTTTATGCTCACCTGCGCTACCAAAACGAGCTACAGTTTTTATAATATCATCATTAATGTCATTCTGCTGATTTTCAAACTTTGAATATTATCAGAGAGAGCTTTTTAGTAATCGCTTAGCTGCAAAGGAGAGTATCACTCTACTCTGTACACACACCTTTGCGTACTCCTGGCATCATACTAACAAAATCTAAAAACAAATTCAGATTCTGAATGATTTACAACAACCAAGTTTGAATACACCTTTTCCTTTTTAAAGGATGAAAAGCACCAACCAAAAGGAATGTTTTTCTGGTTTTTACTCCTTTTGTATATAAAAATAAGTGAAAAAGATATCCTTATTACTGCCAAAAACACCTATTTGTATAACCTAAACGAACATTCTTTTTCGGAAATACCTTTTTGAAGATAATCTTACACCAAAGAATGCCTTACAACTTAAACTCCAGCAGGACAATACTTTATTTCTATCCAAAGGAAATATATTGTATAAAATAACTGAAAATGAGAAAAATACAACATTTCCTTACCTTAGATAAAAATGCAATATTAGCGCTGTTTGTTATGATAAAGAACAAAATACATATTGATAGCTACTTCTAATGGGTTATTTAACTATTCTCCTAATAAAAATAAACTCAACAGCATAAATACAGACAATATGTTCCATCAAATCAGTTATATGCAAATGGATAACAAACAACGCCTGTGGATTAATGCTTCTAATGTTTTATTCTCTTTACCATATTCCTGATAAAAATAATTATACAAGATGAGTCTGATGGTTTTGCCAAATGATATTATAACAGGATATATTCATCCTTCAACATCTTTTTCCTTTATATGGGAGGAGTTAGTGGTTTTGTGAAAATTAATAAATCATCTTTTCTGAGGCAAATACTATTCCTTTATTATTTCTGAAAGTATTGACCTGAATGGAAAAATATATACCAATGAAAAATTTTCCAAAGGAAATACCACCGTATTTTTAACACTTTAAAAATTAATGTGGGGCTTAATGAAAAAGATATGTTCCGCAAGATACTTTTTTTAGGTTTAAAAATAAAAATGAATCTCAAAACCTCAACAATAGAAAACTTACGATAACAGCCTAGACATCATATCTTTTACTTTCTGTAGGAAAAATATGAAGTTTATGTAGCCTGTATGACAAAAATGGCTATTGGACAACAGATGTTCCTTTATTAACCTTTTGAAGTTTTTGGCTCTGTTTGGTATCAAAGATTTTGGTTTATCAGTTTAATGGTTCTATTACTTTTAGGGATAATAGCAGGAATAATGTGAGGGGTATTTGCGTCGTAAAAACAACAACTAAAATGGCAAATAGCTCTTCATCAGCAAGAAATGAATGAAAATAAAATACAATTTCTTACCAATGTAAGCCTACGAATTGCGTACTCTCTTACGCTTATTTATGCTCCATTGAAACGATTACTTAACAGTGATGAAACTCAACAACTTTCTGAAAACCAAAAAAATCAATTACAAAGTGCTTTCAGACAAGCTTAATACAATGAAAAATATTATTAATTGGGTTTTTAGATTATAACCGAAGTACTTTTTCAGAAAATACATCTTTTGCATTGCTTATTGGGAAGTTAATAATCCTTCTAAAATACAAAAATATATATAAAGCTAGTGGTAAAAACTAATAAAACTATTATTTTCTTAAAACCTGAAACAGAATATGCCTGCAAAATCATTTATGGCAATGAGCTATCTTCTGAAATAAAAACTTTCAAGACTAAAGAAGTACAATCCTTTTACCAAAAGCAACACTTGAAAAAGATGAATTAAAAAGAACCTCTTGACGGATATTTTTAACCAATTTACGTAACCCAAAAAGCCATATATATATATGGATACTCAAGGGGTTATCATTTGTATGAACTTATTCCTGAAGGTGTTTTTAGTTGTTAATTATGACCCTCGTACAGAACATTTATATATGCTTACACAGCCCACACACCCAGTGGGAAGTACTTTTACTTTTTAATGGAAATGGAGTAAAAATTATTGACCTTTTTGGTAATATTATTTTCCAAAAAGACCTTTCTACTTTTACCTGAAATGAGTAATAGACAAGCATCACGAATGTCGCCCAATGCCAGATGGAAGTATTGGTTTGGTTACTTATGTAGATAAAACATTTGACCTTTCCTTACAAGGAGGAAGTTCTTCTGAAAAATGTAAAAAGGAGATGGATTTATTATCCTAAACCTAAAAAGGAGAAGTTACACACCAATGGGATTGTTTTTCCTTACCTATCTCCATTGAATGACTCTCTAATATTATGAATATAAAAATGATTGGCTCCATGCAAATTCTCTCAATTATGATAATGAAGGTAATTATTATATGACGCTTAATCGATATAGTGAACTTTTGGAAAATTGATAAAAACAAATTCTTTTAAAAATATCGTATCGGGGAAGGTGGTACTATTAAACCTAATGAAAAATATTTTTCGCACGGAATGCATTGCGCTAACCCCATAGCTCTGAATGAAGTTTTAGTAATTGACAATGCGAGAAATAATCAAAATACAGGTTCAAGAGCCTTAGTTTTTCAGAGTAAATGAACACTCTAATCTGTAGATGTCTTTAATGGTTTCTCTTCCAAAAAGGTGTTTTTCTGGTAATCGTAGTAATGCTCAATTTATTAATAATGATTTAATACTTTTTGCTCTAAGTACAGAAAGGAAATATTATTATTACCAATAAAAATGAAAATCCTGAAATAAAAACGACAAATTTCTCTAACAAATACTTTTTATCGTATTCAATATATTCCTGATATTCAATATTAATTTTATGAAAAATTTATATTCTTTTTATTATTATTCATTGGATGCAAGTCTCCTCATTCAGTGATAATATATAGAACTATTCCACTACCACAATCTATTCAGTACACTAAGCAGCAACCTTTTGTATTAGATGCTAAAACTGTAATTACTTATCTGCAAGGTAACGCTCTACAAGATGCTTCTTTTAGCTTCTTATATCCAAGAACTTTCAGGAATGCCTATAAAAACACAAGCCGGAGTAATCAATGGCAAACGTATTATATTGAAAACCGATTTGCAAAATGCAAACCAAGAAGCTTATCAACTCACTGTAACAAGCGACCAAATCACTATTGATGGAGCAAGCCCTGCCGGTGTGTTCTATGGTATTCAAACTTTGCGCAAATCTATTGATGTAACTCACCCCAAAGTCGTAGTTTTTCCAACCGTAGTTATAAACGATGCTCCCTCGCTTTGCTTATCGCGGAATGCACTTTGATGTGAGTCGTCATTTTCTACTGTAGATTTCATCAAGCAGTATATTGATATACTCTGCATTGCACAATCTCAATAAGTTCCATTGGCATCTCACCGACGACCAAGGTTGGCGTATAGAAATCAAAAATACCCTCGCCTTACTGAGGTAGGTTCAATGCGTAAAAGAAACGCTTATCGGGCATTTGCTCAAAGATAAACCCCACCAATTCGATGGTAAAACCTTATGGCGGGTTCTACACCAAGAGCAAATAAAGAAATCGTAAAATACGCTCAAGACCGCTATATCACCATTATCCCCGAAAATTGATATACCTGGGCATACCTCGCTGTACTCACCGCCTATCCTGAGTTAGGGCTGTACTGGGTAAAGACTATGCTGTAGGGTACTCAAATGGGGCGTTTTGACGATGTGCTGTGCTGGCAACGAGGCTTCATACAAGTTTTTAGAAGACGTTTTTGATGAACTTACTGAACTTTTTCCCTCTAAATACATTCATATAGAGGTGATGAGTGTCCCAAAACACGTTGGAAAGAATGTCCCAAAATGTCAGGCTAAAATCAAAGCTTTGGGCTTAAAAGGCGACGGTGAACACACTGCCGAGCAGACACTACAAGGTTATGTGGTATCGTGCATAGAGCAATTCTTAAAAACTAAAGGCAGAGAAGTAATTGGCTGGGACGAGATTTTAGAGGGTAACAACATCTCGACAAGATGCGATTGTAATGTCGTGGCGAGGCACTGAAGGAGATATTGCTGCAGCTGCAACGTCACAACCTGCGCTATTATGACCCCTCACTACAGTTTGTATTTCTGACTATAATCAAGGAGAAGACCCTACCAAAAGAACCGCTTTCCATAGGTGAATACCTCCCCGTGAAAAAGGTGTATGACTACGAGCCTATCGACCCTAAACTCACTCCTGAACAAGGTAAATACATCTTAGGAGCACAAGCTAATTTATGGACAGAATACATCGCGAGTCCCTGCACACGCTCAATATATGCTTTTACCTCGATTAGCAGCCTTAGCTGAAGTGCAATGGACAGCGTCCCGAGAAAAGAATTTTCCTAATTTCCTCAAAAACGTTTGGGGAACCTGCTAAACTATTATCAGTTAAAAGGTTATCACTACGCCAAACACATAATGGGAGTTATCCCAGTAATCCAAACCAGCTGCCAATAAAGACGGTATCTGGGTAGAGCTCCTCACCGTAGGTGATGGCAAAGTGTACTACACTACCGATGGCTCTACCCCCAATGCAAGCAAAAACACTCTACACCCAACCTATTGTTGAGCAATGAGTTACTACTCAAAGCTGTTGCCGTACATAAGGATACTGTAAGCGGAGTATTTAGCTATCAATCCTTATTCAATAAAGCTACTTACATACAATTACTCACCGAAACCAACCCTAAATATACTTTTTGGAGGAGCTACAGCCTTGGTTGATGCCCAAAATAGGTAGAAGATTCTTATATCGATGGGACATTGGGTAGGCTTCCTGGTCGTGTAGGAGTAGAAGCAGTGATTGATTTGGGGTAAAGAAGAAGAAATCAGCAATTTAAAAAGCAGGTAGTTTAGCCGATACCCCTAACTGGATATTCCCCGCCTCAGAAGTTGCTATTTATAGTTCCTCGATGGCAAAAACTTCCAACTCATCGCTCAGCAACCTTTGAAGATTGCCGAAAAACTGACCCTATCAAGCGAGTACCTATCAGTTTGAACTTTTGCTAAAACTAAAACCCGCTTCGTAAAAGTAGTGATTAAAGGTACTATAATCCCTGAATGGCACGAAGATAAAGGCTCCTCTGCCCCTACTTTTGTAGATGAAATACAGTTAGACTAGAATATACTCAACATCTTTTTAATATATTAATATTATCTCCATTAATTTCATAATGGAGATTTTTTTATATCATATAATTATCTCTTTTAAAATAACCATTTATGAAAAACTAAACTTTTTGAATATTATTTTCAAGTTCTTTTTATTTTATTCCTAAATGTTCTCTGACTTCCTGCACTGTCTTCTCTGTAAATAAGGCTTCCAAATTTTTCCAAATACTATGATACCCATACGGTCCCTGAAGCATTTCTTCCTTAGCAGTAGCTATACTCCACTGATGGTAAAATAATACGATACATAGCCACCATAATTCCTGTACGGTCTGCACCGTGATAGCAATGAACCAATACTGCCCTTTGCTCTTGAGCCTTACGAATGCGTTGTAATACTTGGGCTATATCCTGCGCTCTGATACGCTGCAAGTAACGGATGATTAATCAACGTAATGTTATCAGCGGTCTGGAAATACCTTTTTATCCTTAGAACGCGTAAAATAACGCAGATTAATAATCGTTTTTATAGGTATATTTTTAATCATTTCTTTGTCTGCCTTCACCAATTGTTCGCTACGATAGAGAAGACTATCCACTTGGTATAAATTTGCATCAGCAGAAATAAGCACTGCTTGTTCTTGCCTCAAAAGAGAAAAACAAAGAGGAAAAAGGTTAAAAACAAGTATTTTCTTTTCATCTTTTCTATATTTATTAATAAAAATGCTCTACTATAAAGTAGAGCATTTTTGATTTTATGCTTCACCTGCGCTACCAAAAACGAGCTACAGTTTTTATAATATCATCATTAACTTCATTCTGCTGATTTTCAAACTTTTGAATATTATCAGAGAGAGCTTTTAGTAATCGCTTAGCGTGCAAAGGGAGTAAGAATCACTCTACTCTGTACACGCCCTTTTGGTACTCCTGGCATCATACTAACAAAAAATCTAAAAACAAATTCAGATTCTGAATGATTTACAACAACCAAGTTTGAATACACTCATTGGCTACTTTTTTCATCTAGCTCTATACTGATTTCTTGTGAAAAATTCATTTTCCATAGCTTACTATTTTTGCATATCTCTTTTTAGAGCCAACAATAATATTTTTCGTAGCGTTTTTAGCCCTGTTCCTGCTGGGATACGGTGTCCCATGATAACATTTTCTTTTTAGTCCGTCTAAGAAATCTACTTTTCCTTGTACTGCTGCCTCGTTAAGAACTTTTGTTGTTTCTTGGAATGATGCTGCAGAAATAAACGACTTAGTTTGTAATGAAGCTCGTGTAATACCTTGTAAAACAGGAACTGCAGTAGTGGGATAACATCTTTGCTACTACCAAATTCTTATCTTGGCGTTTCAAGATAGAATTTTCATCTCGTAACTGACGAACGGTAACAATTTGTCCCAGCGGTAAGGTTTTCAGAATCTCCCTGCATCTTCAACCACTTTTTACCAAATAGTTTATCGTTTTCTTCTATAAAGTCATCTTTATGAACTAATTGCTCTTCAAGGAATAGTGTATCTCCTGGGATCTTGTATTTCTACCTTACGCATCATTTGTCGTACTACTACTTCAAAGTGTTTATCATTGATTTTCACCCCTTGTAGTCGATATACTTCTTGTACTTTCATTTACTAAATATTGCTGTACAGCAGAAGGTCACTTGATTTTTAGGATATCTTCTGGAGTTACAGAGCCATCAGAAAGAGGCATACCTGCACGTACATAGTCATTTTCTTGTACCAATACTTGGTAGACAATTTTACTAAATATGTACGTTTTTCTCCCTAATTTTGATTCTACAAAAATCTCACGATTACCACGTTTTACTTTTTCCGAAAGAAACCACACCATCTATCTCTGAAACCACATGCAGGGTTAGAAGAGTTACGAGCCTCAAATAATTCAGTTACACGAGGAAGACCTCCTGTGATATCTCCTGATTTAGCTGACTTTTCTAGGTATTTTTAACTAATACTTTTCCTTCTTTAATTTTTATCTTTATCATCAACCATTATATGAGCTCTCACAGGTAATGTATAAGAACGTAAAATATTACCTGCTTTGTCCTGAATGTGAAGAGTAGGAATTAAATCGTTTATTACGAGATTCTGAGATTACTTTTTCTTGAATCCTGTTTGTTCGTCTATTTCCACTTGATAAGTTACCCTTGTTCTATATTCTCATAGCTATATTACCTGCAAATTCAGAAATAATTACGGCATTATAAGGGTCCCATTGGTTAATTACATCTCCTTTTTGTACAGTATTCCGTTTTTAAAGAAAATATATGCCCTCATATGGGATATTGGTTGTACTAAGTACCATTCGGGTATTTGGTTGTAAAATTTTCACTCGAAGTACGAGAGATAACTACCTCTACTGGGTTACCTTCGTTATCTTCTCCGTGAACAGTTTTGAGGTCATCAATTTCAAGAATACCTTCAAAACGAGCTATATTTTTATTTTCTTCTGAAATGTTACCCTGCTGTACCACCCATATGGAAAGTACGAAGAGTAAGCTGAGTACCAGGCTCACTCAATAGATTGAGCTGCCACACACCAACAGCTTCACCAAGCTGAACCATTTTACCAGTTGAAAGATTTCGTCCGTAACATTTTGCACAAATTCGTGTTTTTGCTTCACAAGTAAGTGCTGAACGTACCTCAATAGTTTCAATAGGTGCTTGATTAATTTTTGAAACTGCATCTTCACGAATTTCTTCTCCAGCAGCAACGATAACTTCCTCAGTAATAGGATTAATGATATCGTTAAGAGCAACTCGTCCTAAAACGCGTTCTCCAAGTGTTTCTATCACTTCTTCATTTTTCTTCAAAGGCTTGTACTTCAATACCACGAAGTGTACCACAATCATCAGTATTAATAATAACATCTTGAGAAACATCCACCAAACGACGAGTAAGGTAACCTGCATCGGCTGTTTTCAAAGCGGTATCTGCAAGACCTTTACGCGCCCCGTGAGTAGAAATAAAGTACTCAAGATAGAAAGACCTTTCTTTAAAGTTTGAAAGAATTGGGTTTTTCAATAATCTCTCCACCACCAGCAGTTGATTTTTAGGCTTAGCCATCAAAACCACGCATACCTGTAAGCTGACGTATCTGCTCTTTAGAACCACGCGCTCTGAATCCAACATCATATACACAGAGTTAAACCCTTGTTGGTCTTCGCTAATACGTTTCATTGCTAAATCTGTAAGGCGAGCATTGGTAGATGTCCAAACGTCAATCACTTGGTTATAACGTTCGTTATTAGTAATAAGCCCCATATTATAGTTTTCCTATGATTCCTTGTACTTGCTCATTAGCATCAGAAATCATATTTTGTTTTTCTTTTGGAATAATGATATCTCCTAATGAGAATGAAAGCCCTCCTTGGAAAGCAAATTTATATCCCATTGATTTGATATCGTCCAAAAACTCTGCTGTACGCGGGATGCTAGTAGCCTTTAATACATCTCAATGATATCTCTAAGAGATTTTTGTTAATACAGTATTTATAAAGCCAGCTTCAATAGGCACACTATCATTAAATAATACTGTCCCACGGTAGTATCTATTAATTTTTGTAACAATATTTCGTTTTCATCTAAGTCTCTTGTACGAACTTTTGATAGAAGCATTCAAATGTACTTTTTCTCATTATAAGCAATATTTACTTCTTCTGGAGAATAAAATACAGATCCCTCTCCTATAACAGGATATTCAGGGAGTACTTTTACGCAGTTTAGTGATGTAATACAACCCTAGAACCATATCCTGAGATGGTACGGTAATTGGCGCTCCATTGGCTGGATTCAAAATGTTATGAGAAGCAAGCATAAGCATTTGAGCTTCAAAGGATAGCCTCTGGTCCCAATGGAAGGTGAACAGCCATCTGGTCACCATCAAAGTCCGCATTAAACGCCGTACAAAACCAATGGGTGCAAACGTATAGCTTTTTCCTTCAATAAGTCAGAGGTTGGAAAGCCTGAATACCCAATCGGTGAAGCGTAGGAGCACGGTTAAGAAGAACAGGGTGTCCTTTGATAACATTTTTTCTAAAAATATCCCAAACAACAGGTTCTTTTTATCAATTCGTTTTGCTGATTTTACCGTTTTTACGATACCTCTCTCTATTAACTTTACGAATAACGAATGGTTTATAGGCTCAGCTGCCATATTTTTAGGCAAACCACATTCGTATAGTTTCATCTCTGGTCCTACAACAATTACCGAACGAGCAGAATAATCCACACGCTTACCTAAAAGGTTTTGACGGAAACGTCCTTGTTTTCCTTTTAGTGAATCTGAAAGAGATTTTAAAGGTCTGTTAGCACTCAGTTTTACAGCCGAAGCTTTACGCGTGTTATCAAATAATGAATCTAAGATTCTTGAAGCATACGTTTTTCATTTCGAAAATCACATCTGGAGCTTTGATTTCCATCAAACGTTTCAAACGATTGTTACGAATAATTACCTTCGGTATAAGTCATTTAAGTCTGAAGTGAAGCGAAACGACCTCCATCAAGAGGAACAAGTGGACGTAATTCAGGTGGAATCACAGGGATTACTTTCATAATCATCCACTCTGGTTTATTCTCTCTATTTTTGAGATTCACGGAAGGCTTCTACTACTTGAAGTCTTTTTAAGAGCTTCTGTTTTCGTTGTTTTGAGGTTTCTGTATTGGCTTTATGTCTTATTCGTATGAAAGTTGGTCAATGTCCAAACGCTGTAAAGTTCATACAAGCATTCAGCACTCCATTTCGCAACAAATTTATTAGGGTCGCTATCGTCTAAGTATTGATTTTCAACAGGTAACGACTCCATTATATCTAAATATTCTTCTTCTGATAAGAAATCCATAGGTTGGAAGAGGCTCCCCTTCAATACTTTTGGCAATACCCTGGTTGAATAACTACATATCTTTCATAATAAATAATCATATCCAACTTCTTGAAGGTAGCCCCTAGCAACAACCTCATTTTATTAGGCAATGAACGGAAATACCAAATATGAGCCACAGAACAAAGCCAAATTGATATGCCCTCACACGCTCACGAGCGTACTCTTTCTGTTACTTCACACCACAACGGTCGCACGACCCTTTATAGCGAATACGTTTATATTTCCGCAGGTACACTCATAGTCTTTCACTAGGACCAAAAATACGCTCACAGAAAAAGCCCATCACGCTCTGGTTTGTGCGTACGTGATAGTTTATCGTTTCTGGCTTAGAAACTTCACCTCTTGACACTGCAAAAATGCTTTCAGGCGAAGCTAAACCAATAGAGATTTTATCAAATCTCACTGCTGTGTTTTTATCTTTTCCTTTTGCCATAATTATATGGTGTATATAAATTTATTTTATTTGATATTTAATTTATTTTTAATGATTTCTAAAGAAAACCCAATGACAATATATTTTTAAACTTGAAATATCACGCAAGCCATTGCTATAAGAGCTGGTAATGCTTGTGCAAAAATATTTTTAGATGCAGACAACGCACCAAAAATACCTGCTACAAACCACACAACCCTAAGAAAAACAAACGAATATTTATACTCCATTCCTCATTATCTATCAAAAACTCCATACTAAACCTGCCACCAAAACCATTATACAAGCCTCGATTAGCAGCCATTGATTTAGTTCGGGAATAAATGTTCTGGTAAAGACTTAAAAAACGTTTCCTCGAGTTTCTAAGCGAGACATTTCCATATATAAAATATAAAAGATGCTCTAATGCTACCAAAATAGTTAAAATAGTTGCTATCATCTTTATGATTCTACTGAAAAATCCATTATATTCCCTTTGTTTATCTACTCCTACAGTAAGTACATCTCTCCGTTATCATTTGCCTATTAGTGTATTCAAAAAATAGCAAATGCTGTTGATTCTGGACAAATAAAAATACTTTTGTAACTCCATTTTTGAACAAAAATCTTTTACCTATATCAGAAGAATTTACATTAAGCTCCAATTCTTCTTCTAAAACCTCTTTATTATCTCGTATTTGAATACGAATATAATCCTTTACAAATGAAGGCTTTTCTGAAAGTATATTCATTCAAAAATGCTTCTAATTTTTGTATCTAAACAAGGTAAAGATTTTTAAAAACAATTGAATTTCAGACACTTCCTCTTTTGTTGGATTTATATTTGCAGATATCTAAAAATTATCTGAGTATCAGCTTGATTTATATCTGCCTCTATCTCTTATAATAATCTTGCTCTAAAGAGAAACCCTCCAAAATATGAGTTGATAAATTGTCATAAATTACTTTGATATAAATATCAAAATCCCAAACTCCAAATATCAAATAATATCTGGAATTTGGTGTTTTTGATTTTATTTCTTTATTCTTTCTAAACGAATATCTAAACCAAGACCTTTAGCTCGTGCATCAATACATTGAATGATTCTGGCAATCCTGGCTCTGGCATTGTATCTCCGTGAACAATAGCTTCATAAGTTCGAGCTCGACCGATAACATCATCAGACTTCACAGTAAGAATTTCACGTAATGTACTTGATGCTCCATAAGCCTCTAAAGCCCAAACCTCCATCTCTCCAAAACGTTGACCACCGAACTGCGCTCACCTCCTAATGGCTGCTGAGTAATAAGTGAGTATGGACCGATAGAGACGTGCGTGCATTTTATCATCAATCATATGTCCTAACTTAATCATATAAATAACACCCACAGTTGCTTTCTGGTCAAAAACGCCTCCTGTTCCTCCATCATAAAGATAAGTATGTCCGAAAAGCTGGCACTCCTGCTTTTGTTTGTATAATCTGTTATTTGTTCTAACGAAGCTCCATGCAAAAATGGGAGCAGCAAACTTCAATCCTAATTTTTGTCCTGCCCAGCCAAGTACTGTTTCGTATATCTGACCAATGTTCATACGAGAAGGTACCCCAAGAGGGTTCAACACAATATCTACAGGTGTTCCATCTTCCAGAAAGGTATATCTTCATCACGAACAACACGAGCAACGATACCTTTATTTCCGTGACGCCCTGCCATTTTATCCCCTACTTTTAGTTTTCGTTTTTAGCAATATAAATTTTTGCTAATCTCATAATTCCTGCAGGTAACTCATCTCCGACCAGAAAGAGTGAATTTATCTCTTGAAGTGCACCTTGTAGGTCATTTAGTTTTTATTTTATAATTATGAATAAGGTCATTCACAAGAGCATTTGTATGGTCATCTGCTGTCCAAACCACCAGCTATAAAGGTGAGTATAGTCTTCATTGAACTAAGACCTTTTGAGTCATGTTTCTTCCTTTTGAATAATTTCTTCTCCTAAGTCATTATAAACTCCTTGTGAAGTTTTTTTCCATTAACTAATGAGAATAATTTTTCTAACAATCTATCTTTTTAAAAGACTCTGCTTTGGCATTGAATGCAGACTCTAAAGTTGCTAATTCATCTTTTTCTTTGCTACGTTTTTGTTTTGTTTTCACTGCACGAGTAAAAAGTACCAATAACAACTCCTTCCAAAGATGGAGAAGCCTTCAATGAAGCGTCTTTTACATCTCCTGCTTTATCCCCAAAGATAGCATCGAAGAAGTTTTCTTTCGTAGGTCAGACTCTCTTTTGGAGTTACTTTTCACCATAAGAATATCTCCTGGTTTTACGTTTGCTCCGATACGAATAATACCATTTTCATCTAAGTCTTTGTCGCATCTTCAGATACGTGGGGATATCATTAGTAAGCTTCCTTTCACTCCCAATTTTGTATCACGTACATCAAGGGTATATTCATCACATGAATAGAAGTAAAAATATCTTCACGGATAACACGTTCTGAAATTATAATCGCATCCTCAAAGTTATACCCTTTTCCAAGGCATAAATGCTACTTTCATATTACGTCCAGGGCTAATTCTCCATTTTCAGTAGCATCCTCTCCACAGCACTTGTCCTTTTTCACTCTATCTCCCTTTACGAACAATAGGTTTCAGGTTAATACAAGTACCTTGGTTTGTACGACGGAATTTTATCAAATCATATGTAGTAAGTTCTTCATCAAAAGAAACTAATATTTCATCTTCTGTTCTATCGTATTTGATAATAATTTTATCTGCATCTACATATTCTACAGTACCTTCTCTTTCTGCATTCATAAGAACACGAGAGTCAGTAGCAACACGTTGTTCCAGTCCTGTACCTACATCAGGAGCTCTGGACGAGCAAAGTAATGTACTTGGCGCATCATATCTCGAGTCCATCAAAGCACGGTTCGCGTCATCGTGTTCTAGGAAAGGAATCAATGAAGCAGAAATAGAAGCAATTTGGTTTGGAGCAACATCAATGTAATCAACCTTTCACGAGTAATTACAGGAAGTCTCCATCTTCTTTAACAACCAAACGTTCTTCTATATATATTACCACTTTCATCAACTTCGATATTTGCTTGTGGAATTTTTAGACCTTCCTCTTCCTCAGCACTCATATAAATGAGTTTATCAAGCTGAACTTTTCACCATTTTCAACTTTTCGGTAAGGTGTTTCTATGAAGCCCATTGAATTTACCTTAGCATATACTGCTAATGAAGAGATAAGACCGATATTCGGACCTTCTGGGGTTTCAATAGGGACAAAGACGACCATAGTGTATAGTGAACGTCTCGCACCTCAAACCCCTGCACGCTCACGAGAAAGACCTCCAGGTCCCCAAAGCTGATAAACGACGCTTGTGGGTAATCTCTGCTAATGGATTGGTTTGATCCATAAATTGAGAAAGCTGGCTTGTTCCAAAGAATGAATTGATAACTGAAGAAAGAGTCTTCGCATTAATCAAGTCAATAGGAGTAAATCACCTCATTATCACGTACATTCATACGCTCACGAATAGTACGAGCCATACGGAGAAAGCCCTACCTAAACTGTGCAGATAGTTGCTCTCAACTGTAATGAACACGACGGTTAGAAAGGTGGTCAATATCATCTACCTCTGCCTTAGAGTTGATAAGTTCTATTAAATATTTTACGATAGTAATAATATCTTCTTTAGTCAAGACTTGTTTTTCCATAGGAATATCAAGACCTAACTTTTTATTCATTCTATATCGCCCTCACATCTCCTAAATTAGTAACGTTGGTCAGAGAGAATAACTTATCTATAATATCACGTGCTGTTTCTTCATCTGGTGGTTCAGCATTTCGCAATTGTCTATAAATATGTTCTACTGCTTCTTCTCTGAGTTAGTAGGGTCTTTTTGTAATGTATTATGAATAATATTGTAGTCTATTGCGCGTTCATCTTCTTTATGTAAAAGAATTGTTTTACATTAGCTCTTCTACAATTTCGTCGATATGTTCTTTTTCTAAAACAGTATCACGATCTAGGATAATTTCATTTCTTTTTCAATAGAAACAACCTCTCCTGTATCTTCATCAACGAAATCTTCATGCCAAGTATTAAGTACACGTGCAGCTAAACGACGTCCTAAATATTTTTTTAAGTCCTGTTTTTAGATACTTTTTACTTCTTCAGCAAGGTCGAATATTTCTAAAATATCTTTATCTCGTTCAAAAGCCAATTGCTCGGAAAAAGCGTAGTAACAGGTAATTTCTTTTTTTCTATCAATGTAAGCATACATTACATTGTTTATATCAGTAGTAAATTCAATCCACGAACCTTTAAAAGGAATAATACGTGCTGAATATAGTTTTTGTTCCGTTAGCGTGATATGATTGCCCAAAGAAAACCCCCAGGAGAGCGGTGCAACTGAGACACTATAACACGTTCAGCCCCATTGATAACAAAAGTACCACTAGAAGTCATATAAGGAATTGTTCCCAAATAAACATCTTGCACAATAGTTTCAAAATCTTTCGTGCTCTGGGTCAGTACAATATAACTTCAATCGAGCTTTGAGAGGTACGCTATACGTAAGCCCTCTCAATACATTCTTCCACAGAATAACGTGGCGGATCTATGAAATAATCAAGAAATTCAAGAATGAACTGGTTTCGAGTGTCAGTATAGGAAAAATTTTCCTTGAAGGTGCTATAAAGCTCCCTCATTGCTTCTCGCATCTGATTTGGTTTCAATTGGAAAAATCTTGAAACGATTTTTACTTGAATATCCAAAAAGTCTGGATAATCAGGTACGTGCTTTTGTTGAAGCAAAAATTGATTCTGGCAGTTTGGTTCGTAAGCATCTATTTACTTTTTATTTAATTTATTACCATTCTCCCTTACAAGAATGATCATTTTTCGTATGTATTTCTTCGGCTAATTTAATTCGCTTTGGATTGATTTTTAAAACGTATTGAAAATATTTTTTTCTCACTTCTCTTAAAAATCAAATTTATCTACATTAATTTTTAAGTTCTTCAAGTAAAAATCTCTATTTTTCAATAAACTAATCCCAATATTGAATAACTTTCTGATTTTGCTACTTGTACAAACAATTAATTCATTACTTAATTTTTTTAACTATTTTCACATAAAAGTTAAAGCTAAAAACTAAATAATATATTTCTTAATAATGTGTTATTTGTAAAAATTTGTTTTACAACAATAATTCAGATAAATAAAAAGATTACAGGGATATACTAAAAGAAATATATTATATCTATCTGAAAATAAAAACAGTTATATCATTTCTATACTTTCTCTTTATTAAGATACTAATATATGCATTAAATGGTATAGGTCTATTCCTACAAGAAAAGACCTATACTGTATATGTTAATCTTAACAGAATTACTTAAGTTCAACTTCTGCTCCTGCTTCTTCTAATGATTTTTTTAAGGCTTTCTGCTTCTTCTTTAGAAACACCTTCTTTTCAATTTTGAAGGAGCACCATCTACTAATTCTTTAGCTTCTTTAAGACCTTGTCCTGTTAAATCTTTTAACTAATTTAACAACAGCTAATTTGTTAGCTCCTGCATTTTTAAGAATTACATCATTCCTGTTTTTTTCTGTTGCTGCTTCTCCTGCTGCTACTGGACCCGCTGCTACTGCTACTGCTGCTGCTGGTTCAATTCCATATTCTTCTTTTAAGAATTTGAGCTAACTCATTTACTTCTTTAACTGTTAAGTTTACTAATTGTTCTTGCGAAATTTTTAAATCTGCCATTTCTATCGTTTTTAATTGTTTATAAAATAATTAATGTGCGTTCGTTTTTATTTTTCAGAAAGAGTTTTTGATAATTCCTGCCAATTTTTCCACCACCTGATTTAAGTGCAGAAATAACATTTTTAGCAGAGACTGTAACAATCCAATAATATCTCCAATAACCTCTTCTTTTGATTTGATTGCTGAAAGAGTTTCTAGTTGATTATCTCCTATAAATACTGCTTCTTCTATATAAGCTCCTTTTAAGAATAGGTTTATCTGATTTTTTCTGAAATTTTGTATTATTTTTGCAGGTGCATTTCCTACTTCGAATACATTAACGATGTATTACCTTTTAAAACACTTGGAAGATCTCCAAAGTTTTTATCAGAAGCCTCCATTGCTTTTTGCAAGAAGAGTGCTTTTTACAACTGCCAACTTAATATTAGCTTTGAACAAGCACGACGCAACTCAGAAGTTGCTGTTGCATTTAATCCCTGTGAGGTCTGCAATATAGATAACATTATTTTCAGCTAACTGTGCAGTTAAATCTCTATTATCAATGATTTTTTTCTTCTCTTGTCATAATTTCTTTCTTTAACTACTAAATTAAACTGCTTTTTGTATCTACTGCCACACTTGGGCTCATTGTACTTGATAAGTAAATTGATTTAATATAAGTCCTTTTGCTGCTGTTGGTTTTAATTTAATTAAAGTTTGAAGCAACTCATTAATATTATCTACCAACTTATCAGAAGAGAAAGATACTTTTTCCTACTGAAGTATGAACAATACCTGTTTTATCTACACGAAAAATCTATTTTACCTGCTTTTACTTCTTGAACAGCTTTGCCTATTTCCATTGTAACAGTTCCTGTTTTAGGGTTTGGCATAAGACCACGAGGTCCTAAAACACGTCCAAGAGGTCCAAGCTTTTCCCATAACAGCTGGCATTGTAACTATTACGTCTACATCTGTCCAACCATCTTTAATTTTCTGTAACACTCATCTAATCCTACATAATCAGCGCCTGCTGCTTTAGCTTCTGCTTTCTTTTATCAGGAGTAACAAGAGCAAGTACTGAACATCCTTCACCTGTTCCATGAGGAAGTGTAACTACCCTCTTACCATTTGATTTGCCTTTTACGAGGATCCACTCCTAAGCGCACAGCAATATCCACAGAAGCATCAAACTTTGTGAAAGTAATTTCTTTTTACTTTATTAGCAGCATCTACTAAAATTATACAATTTGTTTGCCTCAATTTTAGATAAAGCCTCTTTATGTCAATTTTGTCATTTCAATCGATTAAAAAGGTTTTTCCACTCACTGTTATACCCATAGAACGTGCTGCACTGCTACCATACTCATTGCAGATTCGATTGTAAACGCACTTAAATCTTTGCATTTTATCTTCTGCAATAGCTCTTACTTTGGTCCCAAGTAATGTTTCTACTTTCTTACGGTTTGGTTGTCCTGAACCACCTTTAATCTTTGCTGCTTCCAATAGTTGAACTGCTGCAGGAGGTTTTTACAACAAAATCAAATGATTTGTCTTTATAAACTGAGATAACAACTGGTAATATTTTACCTGGTTTATCCTGTGTACGTGCATTGAATTGCTTACAGAATTCCATAATGTTAACCCCAGCAGCCCCACATGGCAGGTCCAACCGGTGGCGATGGATTGCAGCACCTCCCTTTAACTTGTAGTTTAACTACTTTGTGTAATTCTTTTTGCCATTGTTCGACTATTATTTAATTTATTTTTATAAAAATATAATTCTTATACTAATTTCTACTTGTGTAACTAAGCTCTAAAGGAGTTTTTCTTCCAAAAATCTCAACTATAACTATAAGTTTTCTTTTCTTCATTAACGTCTTCAATAAGCCCCTGTAAATCCATTAAAAGCTCCTTCTGTAACTCTAACGCTTTCCCTACTTCATAAGGAATCGATATTACCTCTACTTTTTCCTGTAATTCATCTACAAGCCCAAACATTCTATTAATTTCTGACTTTCTAACAGGTGTAGGTGCACCTCCTTTTGTTTCACCTAAAAACCCTATTACCCCAGATATTCCTTTTAATAATATGTAGAACTTCTCCTCCTAAATCTGCTTTTATCATTACATAGCCCGGAAAAAACACTCTTTCTACATTAATCTTCTTTCCATTGCGCATCTGAGGAACCTTTTCAGTTGGGACCAATACCTGCTCTACATAATCACTATATCCTAACCGACTTATTTCAGATTCTATATAATTTTTAACCTTATTTTCTTGCCCACTTACAGCACGTATATACATACCAGTCAAGTACTGCCATTTAGAAAGTTTTAAATATAAAAGCGATTACATATTCAAAAACATAATCAACTGCTGCGATAAACAGTGAGAATATTATAGAAAAACAGCTACAATTAACAAGAGACGTTGAGCTTCAGAAAAGAAGTCCAAGTAACATTTTGAGTTATTTTCTGCGTAAGATTCTTTTTATATAGTCTATCATTATCCTTTATTTATTAAAAGATTTTTATCAAACTATAAGAATATAGCTTGATAAAAATTTAATTAGCACGAGTGGAGGGATTCGAACCCCATCAACGGTTTTTGGAGACCGCTATTCTACCCTTTGAACTACACTCCGTATAAAAGAGCTTTGATTTCTCAAAAACTCTTTATTTTATATTTAACATCAAATTAGTCAATAATTTCTGTTACCTGACCAGCTCCTACTGTTCTACCTCCTTCACGGATAGCAAAACGAAGACCTACATTAAGAGCGATTGGCTGAAGCAACTCAACAGTAATAGTTAAGTTATCTCCTGGCATAACCATATCTACTCCTTCTGGTAAGTTGATAGTTCCGTTACGTCTGTAGTACGTACATAGAACTGAGGACGATAGTTGTTATGGAATGGTATGACGTCCACCTTCTTCTTTTTTTCAAGATATAAACTTCAGCTTTAAATTTAGCATGAGGTTTAACTGAACCTGGTTTACAAATAACCATACCACGACGGATATCTTTTTATCTATACCACGAAGTAATAGACCAACGTTATCACCTGCTTCACCACGATCAAGGATTTTCTTAAACATCTCAACCCCTGTAATAGTAGAAGTCAATTTATCAGCACCCATACCTATGATTTCTACGGCATCACCTGTATTAGCTACACCTGTCTCAATACGTCCTGTTGCAACTGTACCACGACCCTGTAATAGTAAATACATCTTCTATAGGCATCAAGAATGGTTTATCAATATCACGTGGTGGAAGTTCGATCCAGTTGTCAACAGCGTCCATAAGCTGCATTACAGTATCTACCCATTTTGGCTCACCGTTAAGGGCACCAAGAGCAGAACCTTGATTACAGGACCATTGTCACCATCGTACTCATAGAAAGAAAGAAGATCACGAACTTCCATTTCAACAAGCTCTAATAATTCAGGATCATCCACCATATCCACTTTATTCAAGAATACAACGATACGAGGAATACCTACTTGACGACCTAAAAAGGATATGCTCACGTGTTTGAGGCATAGGACCATCAGTTGCAGCTACCACAAGGATAGCTCCATCCATTTGAGCAGCACCAGTAACCATGTTTTTACGTAATCCGCGTGACCAGGACAGTCAACGTGCGCATAGTGACGATTAGCTGTTTGATATTCAACGTGAAGTATTGATAGTGATACCACGCTCTTTTTTTCTTCTGGTGCGTTATCAATTGAATCAAAAACTTCTTGCTTCAGAAAGACCTGCATCTGCTAATACTTTTGTAATAGCCGCAGTTAAAGTTGTTTTACCGTGGTCAACGTGTCCAATAGTACCAATATTAAGGTGAGGTTTGAACGGTCAAAAATTCTCTTTTGCCATGTTTAATAATTTTAAATCTTAGTTATATATTAGTGTTCAATGTATATTTGAAAATGAGCCAATGACGAGATTTGAACTCGTGACCTCTTCCTTACCAAGGAAGCGCTCTACCCCTGAGCTACATCGGCAATGAAGAGAGCGGGAGACGAGGTTCGAACTCGCGACATTCAGCTTTGAAGGCTGACGCTCTACCAACTGAGCTACTCCCGCGTTTTTTTATAGTGGGAAGAGCAGGATTCGAACCTGCGAAGGTAAAACCAGCAGATTTACAGTCTGCCCTCGTTGGCCGCTTGAGTATCTTCCCAATAATGATTATTTCAACAATCTTAAATGAACATTGAGCCGATAGAGGATTTTCGAACCCACGACCCCGAGATTACAAATCACGTGCTCTGGGCCAACTGAGCTATATCGGCATTTTGCAAGTGTAAAAATACACCTCCTTAACGAGGTGCAAATATACAACTTTTTATTCCTCAAAATATTGCTTTTTTTAAAAAAATATTTTATAGCTTATTTCCTTTCTTCATATTTCCATTTAAAAAGCCTCGTGTTGTTCAATGGCATAAGCAATTTTTCTACTATTTGTTCAATAGATTCAGAATCATAATCAATTTCTAGAGGAGGTTTAATGCGCATTGTTTGTTGAATTCCTTTCTTCTTTATAGCTACCTTTTTATCAAAAGCTCTACGAAAACCATCTATTACAACAGGAACAACAATGGGTTTATAATTTTTTTATGATATGAGCAGTTCCTTTACGGATAGGTTTCAAGGAGAAGTAGTCCCTTGTGGAAAGGTGATAACCCAGCCATCTTCAAGAGCTATTCCTATATTCTTGATATCATCTTGCTTTTACTTCTCTATGAATTTCTTTTCCTTTTTCCCTCCAAGTTCTATCCACATGAATAGCTCCTACATAAGCTAATATTTTAGGTAAAAGCCCTGCTCGCATTGTCTCTGATGCTGCTATATAATAAATATTCAATTTAGGATTCCAAACATACCCTACATTTGTAAGCGAATTTATCCTTCCTTTTAAGCTAGCATTGAATACGTGATACATAGCGATAACATCAGCAAAATAAGTTTTGATGATTTGATATAAATAAAACTCCTTTTCAGGAAGCTGACGAATGATTTCAGAACCTTCTATTTTTAGATGATTGAAACCATTGTACCGCCTATGCGTTAAAGCACCTAACACCCTTTTTATGATTTGTTTTTTATCCAAACTGCATTTCCAAAAGGATCTTGTTTCCAGAAACTCATTACTTATAATTATGCTTTAGTTTTTACTAAAAATTGATTGCAAAGATACAAAATTTATTAATATATATTTTTTATTTTTCTATTTACCAAAAAAATGGCTTATTAAAACAAAAAACTTCCTAAATTTAGGAAGTTTTTAATATTTTTACCAACCAGGGTTTTGTACTCGGTTATTATCTATATTCGCATTTCCAGGAGTGCATAGGCCAAAACTATTTTTATAATAGCCTTGTGTAGAGCCATCAGCTGTTGAAGAATAAGGAATATTTAATCCGTTATATTCGTTTTGTAGGAACTGTTTGAATAATAGAAGTATTCTGTACATCTCCTCTTACTACTCCTTCTTCCCAACGTTTGATATCTATCAAACGGAAAACCTTCAAAACAAAGTTCTCGATTACGTTCTTTTTTTATATCTTCTAATGTTAAAGTAGTAGCAGAAACTCCACGAGCTGTTCTTAATGCGTTGAGATAAGTAGCTACATCTCCTCCTGTGTGATATGCTGCCTCAGCTGCAATAAGATACATTTCAGCTATACGGAATATTTTTGGCATGTGAATATAAGTAGCATCTCCCGTTGCTGTTACTTTCTGAAGAACATTATCTGGATATTTATTTACCAAGTAAATATTATCATACTTTGTACCAGAATAATTTACATAAAGTTTTTTTATGTATATATCTTTTTCTGATATCTGTATCCTCAAATAAATCTACAAAAGCTTTTGTTGGCACATAATTTGGATTATAACGAATATCAGGATTAGCCTTCGTACCATTATTATAATATCCTAAATAAATAGTATTTGCTTCTGGATGTTCTTCTTTTATTATTCTCAATATTGGTAGTTAATTGTACAATACTTTCTGCGGTATTATCATCTTTCCAAGCTGCTTCCAAAGCGCTTGAAGAACTAACAAGTGGATAAGTACCTTTATCTATAATTGTCTTAGCTGCTTGAAAAGCTCCTGACCAGTCTTGCATATACAACTTTACACGAGCCTCTAAAGCAAATGCTGCGTCATAAGTGAAAGTAGTGGATCCTAATTTCCTGTTATTTCTGAAGTAACATTACCTTTGATTATTATATACATATAATTTATCTTTCAATAGAGTTTTTAGCTCGTTCAATATCTGCTAAAAATAAAATTATATGTTTCAGCTAATGTGCTTCTACCACCAAAGTTAGTTAGTTTATAACTATCTGTCAATACTAAACCCTAAATCTTTTTGATTAGCATTGGCTTGCGTATATGCTGGACAAAAATGAGTTACTAAATAGGTATAATAATATGCTCTTCCTAAATATAATTCTCCTTTATAGTTTCTATATTTCTTTTGTAGGGCTACATCTCCTGGCGTTGGTATATTGTCATACATATCCAGAGCGGTATTGATATTTTGTATCCCTTTATAATATCTTTGATAAATACTCCCTGTTGTAGCTTCTGCACTATTAAAAATCTTCCCATCGATGTAAAGCAGGCACTTGCGGATTAGTTTTTATAGGTCATATTCAAAAAGTCTGCTTGTACATCAGTAGCGTACATATTAACTCCAAAGAAACTTTTTCGAATATCATAATACATTCCATTTGTCCAGTACTTAGCATCTTGTGCAGATATAGAGAGTTGGCAGCACTCAATTCTGTATAAGGCTCTTGGTCTAAGTTAAAACAACCTTTTAAATAAAAGAAGTAGTTAGAATACTAATTATTGTATTTATTTTTCATAATATATTAAAATTTAAGATCAACCCCTATTGTAAATTGTCTTGATGGAGGATAACCTCCAGTAGAAAGCGGGTTTTCATACTCTGGATCTGGACCTGAATATTTAGTAGTGTAACATGTTACGAGCTGAAGCATATAAACGTACCCCACTGAAAAACTTCATTTGTTCTATTACTTGTTGAGGCAAACGATAACTCAAACTAATACTTTTTAGACGGATAAAAGAAGCATCTTCAAGTAAGCGGTCATCTATATTCAAGAATGTAGATGAAGTTATTCTTGGATAATAAGTCTCATCTCCTGCTTGTTTCCAATAATTGTCATAATTAAGAAGATTTTTGCTAAGGTTGTATCCTCCAAAAGCATTACCTGGATTTTTCTACTTTTTCTCTGTCTTTATTAATCATATACTTACCTGCTGAGTAAGAAAAATCCTAAATCAAGTGTAAAATCTTTATAAACAAACTATTCAGTCCAAAACCTCCATTAACAGGCGCATATTTCTTTTTACCTGTTGTTTGTGCTAAAAAAATATTGTAACGATTAGTTACTTTAGTATCATCTTTCTGTTGCTCCATCCCATCTACTCCTGGCATATACCATTGAGGTTGACCATTTTGAGGGGTTAATCCCTTTATATAATGGCAAAGCCCATTCCCAAGAATTTCCTAACTTATATCCACTATGATAACGATGAATAACCCGTGATTCTCTATTATAGAAAAAGAAGTTATTCTTGAGTCATTATAGTTAAGGTTAAAATATGGACGAATAGAAAAATCATTATTAGCACTTCTATACACCACAGATGAGAAAGTAAAATCTATAATCTCTATTTTGCATATCCCCAACATTACTAGTATAGCTAGTATAACCAGATGTAGTATCCAGATCTTGAGTTGAAAGCATACCATAAGTTTTTCTATCATATACTTCTATATTGAAAGATGTTCCACGATTGATAACAAAATTCAAACCAAGTGTAGTCTTTTCTCTGTCCTTCCCATTCCAAACCTGGGTTCCCCAAAGATTTGATAACATACCCATTTTCTTTATTATAAATATTAGTAGAAGCAATTGTAGAAAGATGTGCATATGACCCTGCTCCTGCAGAGCCTGAAAGCCCTGTACTAAAACGGATATTAAGGTCTGTTAGCTATTTTACATTTTTCAAGAATGATTCTTCCTTCATTTTCCACATAGCTCCCAATGCCCAAAAAGTTTCCATAACGATTATCTCTTCCAAAAACAGATGAGCCATCTCTACGAGCAGAAAGGTCTAGGAAATATCTACTATTATGAGAATACTCTAAACGTCCAAAAAAATGAATTGAAAGTTTGTACTACTTTTATAATCTCGTACACTTAAAGACTTTGTACCATGCATAAGCATCATCAAACCATCAGAAGGTTGTCCTTGTGATCTTGCATTAAATCTTTTTGAAGTACGCTCTATAGATTCTTGTCCTAATAAAATATTAAAATAGTTTTTATGCCCAAGATTAAAACGATATTCTAATGTATTATTATAGGTTTTTGAAATAGATTTTGACAAAGTTCTATCTGCATAAGCTGTTGTGCCTCCTCCTGATCTATAATCAACATAAGATGCCATTTGGAAGCTTTCAGACTCACCAATAGAATACTGTACCCCCATTTGAGATTTGAACACTAAGTTTTTAATAGGTTCAATAGTTATATAACCTATTGGCACTACATCATCACCAAAATGAATTGGACGGCATTTTTCAGCTAAATACTCCGGATGATAAAATCCATTTGTTCTGCTAGTAAGAGTTTCTATATAATTCTTTCTAGAACCATCCGGATTATAAGGAGTAAGCATAGGTAAAGATAAAAATATCAGCCCCAGAAAACCCTCCTCCTGAACTTTCAGTGTCATTATGCCCTCAAAGCTACAGAAATACCACCTTTTAACCAATTTGTTATTTGGGTGTCAATATTCATATTCAAAAGTATAACGCTTATAGTTAGATCGTGTACAGTACCATTTTTGATCTAAGTATCCTAATGACAAGTAATATGAAGTACTATTACTTCCACCTGACACAGAAACATCGGTTCTATAAAGAGGCACAAAATCTTTATAAAACACCTTATCCCAGCGTGTATTGTTTGGATATTTATTTAGGAAATATTGTACAGCTGCTTGGTTATCTGCTTCTGTTGTTCCTGTTATACCTGCAGCAGACCTAACACTAGCTGAGGGTTTCTTCTTATCCAGAAATCTAAATATTCTTGCGGACTCATTGGGTTATCATAGAATTTTCTACTAGCATTAGTTATTGCTGAGAAGCCCATTTGATGACTTATAGAAATTGAAGTACGTTCATTTTTCCTCCCTTTTTGGTAGTAATCAGAATAACACCATTAGCTGCCTCGAGCTCCGTAAATAGAGGTTGATGCAGCATCTTTTAGTACTGTAATATTCTCTATATCATTAGAGTTAAGATCTGTTAATACAGAACTACTTACAGGTATTCCGTCCATTACATATAAAGGCTCTGGCACTCCTCCCCTTTGAAATCCTGCTGAAAAAGAGTTCAAACCATGTACATGACCTTAGAAGAATTAGAACCTGGTTTTATCTCCACTACCACTTGGAGTAATAACAAGCCCAGCTATTTTTACCTTGTAAAGCGTCTATTACGTTAGCATTTTGGGTTATTTTCTATTTCTTTCCCAGAAACTTGAGCTATTGAAGAAACCGTTTTACTTGCAACTTTTTCGCTCCATAGCCAACAAGAATAGCCTTCTTCCAACTCTTGAACGTCTTCATGTAGAACAACATCAATTCTTGAAGATTTGCTTGTAACTTTTCTTTGTTTTCTTCTTTCATTCCAAGAAATGAATAGTTAAGCACATCACCAACATTAGCTTGAAGTTTGTACTCCATCTATATCAGTAACAGCTCCATTAGTAGTTCCTTTTATCAGAACCATAACTCCCAATTAGAGGCTCGCCTTTGTCATCTTTCACAATTCCTGAAACAGAAATTTTCTAGTGCAAAAGACAGTTGCAATGACACAAAAAGAGTATCATTGCTCAAAAATCCTCTAATTTCATCTTCTATAATTTTTACGTTGCAAAGATTATAAAAATACACGAATAATCCAAATTAATTTTTATTTTTAGTATATTTTTAACGAAAAAAATAATTAAATTAACTATTTATAAAAGAAATAATAACTGTATTATTACAGTAAAAAAGAAAAATATATCAAAGAAAGAAAAACTGCTTAAATAAGCAGTTTTTTTCTTTTTACCATCCTTTATTTTGTTTTAGTTTTTCCTTCTTCTAAAAATAATATCTGAAGGAGGAAGAGGCCAAACCATTTTATAATTATCAGACGAAATATTAAGTTCATTATAATAAGAAGCAGGGTCTCGTTATAATAGACTCATTTTGAGGAGTTTTTACGAACTACTGATAACCCCCAACGTTTGATATCTATCAAACGAACACCTTCAAAAAGCAAATTCTCGATTACGTTCATCTTGTATTTCTGCCAAATATCTGTATAAGTAACATTTTTCCAACCCTCGCGCTTTTCTTTAATTTATCCAAATAAGTTTTTGTGCATCTGTTGTTTGACCTAATTTAGGCAGCCCCAGCAACAATAAGATACATTTCAGCTGATACGGAATAACTTAGGTTTATGAGCATATGAATAAGCATTGGAACCAAACCCAAACCAAAAAGGAAGATGAAGATGAGGATAAAACCATATCTGATTGTTAGGTATTTATTTACTAAATAAAGAGAAATAGTATTACCTCAAATATTTCACATTTTTGTTTCTAAATACACATTTTTATGAATATCAGTATTATATACAAATTCACAAAAACTTGAGTAGGAACTGCTTTGAGGAGAATAAATAGAAGATCCTGGATTAAAATAATCTGATGCTTCGTCTAGATAAATATCATTAGTTGCAGAAACTACCTCTTGGTTTGTTCCATTTATTATACCTGCAAATATTTGAGGATGCTTTCTTTTGCATCATCATTATGCCAAACACCTTCTAATTCACTTTATGTTGTTACTAATGAATATGTATTAGCATCTACCAGAGCCTTGGCTACATTATGCTTGTTGCCATTCATTTTTATATAATAAAAACTCTAGCTTTTCAAGAGCCTTTTACAGCATCATTAGTAAAAAGAAGTAGTCCCCACTGAACCTGTTTTATTTTTGCAATACAGTTTCTGCCTGAGCTTATATCAGATAAAAATAAACTCATAAGTTTGCTTTTTAAAGAACTCCTTGTTGGAAAAATCTTTTGTAGTTTTATATAACAGAGGCAAGCCTAAATCTGTATCTGCAGAGCTTTCTTTATAAGCATTACAAAAATGTGTAGCCAACAAGAATAACAAAATGCACGCCCCAATAATAGCTCTCCTTTATCTGAGTTGAGCCCTGCTAATGTCAGTTTCTGCTCCTGATTCAATAATTTTGATTGACGCCCTTCAAGAGCTGAGTTAATATTCTGAATAATTAAATAATAATTATTCCAAATATTAATAGTACCTTTATCTGAAGGAGGTAAAGAGCTCCCAAGTATGTATATCATTCCAAGAAGGAGAGCCTATAATTGTTCTATTCAAAAATCTGCTTGAACATCTGCTAAGATACATAGACTGTCCGTGAATATTATCTCGGAGAAGTGAATACATTCCATTTACCCAAAAATCAGCATCTTTGCTATGTACATTGGTAGCATCCAAACTATCATAGGCTTTGGTCTAGACTAAAACAACCATTGAAAAGAATAGAAGTAATAAGAATTACAAATATTTTATTAATCATTTTTAAAATTTAAGTTCTACACCTAAAGTAAATTGTCTTGTAGGAGGATAAACCACCTGTTGAAATATTATTAGAAAACTCCTGGTCTGCCCCTGTATATTTTGTTAAAGTAAAAATATTACGAGCAGAGGCAAATAAACGCAATCCGTTGAAAAATTTAATTTGTTCTATTATTTTTGAGGTAAATTATAACTTAGACTAATACTTTTAAACGAACAAAAAGAAGGTCTCTAATAGACGTGTATCACTTTGCATAACTCTCATTCCAGTTAGATATTTTTGATAAATAGTATTATCTCCTGGTTGTTTCCACTAGTTAAGAATCTCTCTACTGAAATTATATACCCCAAAAACTCCCAAATTATTTACATCTTAAGTCTATCTTCATTCAATAAATATCTTCCGTATGAGAAAGAAAAGCTCATATCTAATGAAAAATGCTTTTATAATTAACATTCAAACCAAAACCTCCACTATAGGAGCATATTTTTCTTCCCTGTTGATTGACTACAGTAGAAAATCATTATACTGAAGGGATACTTGATTATCATCTGTTTGTTTTTCCATTTGGTCTGCTCCTGGTTTGTACCACTCAGCATATCCTGGTCATTTATCCCTAAAATAGGTAAATACCACTCCAATGCTCCACCCACTTTATAACCTACATTTTGTCCTGTATTTGTTAATTTAGAAAGCCCATAAATAATAGTATTTACTTTCTGTACATTATAATTTACATTAAAATAAGGGCGCACAGAAATATCATTGCTTTTTATTTCTATAGATAACTTGAAGAAAGAGAAAATCATCCTTTATTTCTCCATACTCCCACATTGGCAGGTAAAGAGGTTATCCTGCCAGAATTATTAGTAGTAGTAGACAACATACCATAAGTGTCTCTTTATAGAATTCTATATTGAAAAGAAGTATTCCTATCAATAACTGCATTTATACCTATAGTTGTTTTTTGTTGCTCTTCCCATTCAAGGTTTGGATTACCGTTGGGAAAGTTGATAAGCTATTTGTCCTTGATAGGTATTGCTTAATGAAATTAAATCATAAATTCTAACTCCAGCACTTGAATTGCCTGAAACCCTGTGCTAAATCTAAATTAAGATCTGTAAGCTCAATTTATATTTTTAAAAATGCTTTTTCTTTTTACTTTCCATACATTGCCCAACTGCCCAGAAGTTTCTGTATTGGTTTTCTTTTCCAAAGATGAAGAGCCATCTCTACGAGCTGAAACATCTAAAAATATCGATCATTATAAGAGTACTCTAATCTACTAAAAACGAATTAAATAGATACTGGATTTGAAGTCTCTACACTAATTCCTTGTGCTCCACTACTAAGAGTTGTTAACCCATCTGAAGGTTGCCCCTGTGATGTTGCATTAAACTTTAGCGTTGATTCTATAGGACTTTGTCCTGCAAAAGGAAATTAAATTATGTTTTCTTTTTAAAAGAAAACGATACTCTAAAGTATTTGTAAATGTTTTCGGATAAATTTCTCATTGAACGTGGTTACCTGAGGTATTGTTGTAGAACCACTATCAGCTAACGAATGAAGGCAATGGTTTTATCTTCTGCTTCACTTACATTTAATTGTAGCCTTACTTGCGTTTTTAAATATTAAATTTTGTATAGGTTCTAATTGCAAATATCCAATAGGCAAAATATCTGCATAGCTAACATTTGACGTTTTTCTGCCTCATATTCAGGATGATAAATACCATTTGCTCCTCCTGAAAAACTTGAAATATAAT